>Ga0102924_1002682_pt1 | contig 19202 bp, 15 predicted proteins | sample PaiPotPPM11metaG_FD_80116 | JGI IMG/M metagenome (GOLD analysis project Ga0102924, IMG submission 80116) | Iron sulfur acid spring bacterial and archeal communities from Banff, Canada, to study Microbial Dark Matter (Phase II) - Paint Pots PPM... ...
GCGGGACCCTGCTGCCTGGGGCGGGGGGGCTGGTCGGCCATCACGAGCCGGCAATCGAGCCGAGCGGGATCGGGAGCCAGGCCGGGCGGTGCCGGGCCTCGTAGACCACCTCGTACACCGCCTTGTCGAGCATGAGGGCCCGCAGCAGCGCGGCGTTGGCCTGCGGATCCATGCCGCCCGCCTCAGCGTAGCCCTTGCAGAACGCGGCCTGGCTGCGTTCCACCCACTCGTCGGCCACCGCGCCCAGGGCCACGGCGTCCGGGCGGTCGAGGAGCTGGTGCCGGGCCGCGTAGTCGAACGAGCGGAGCATGCCGGCCACATCCCGCAGCGGGACGCTGCGCGCCCGGCGCTGGCCCAGCGGCATGACCGGCTCGCCCTCGAAGTCCAGCATCACCCAGCCGGTCGGGGTGCGCAGCACCTGGCCCAGGTGGTAGTCGCCGTGCACCCGCTGGACCGGCAGCCCGGCGCCGGACTCGGCCATCTCCGCGTAGTAGCCGAGCAGCTTGCCGGCGTACTGGCCCAGGTCGGGCACCTCCCGGGTGGCCCACTCCAGCTTGCGGGTCATCTCGCCGGCCAGCTCACGCAGGGCGCCGGGCGCGATCTCGGTCCGGCCGAACTCCGCGGCCAGGTCGGCGTGCACCTCCGCGGTGGCCACGCCGAGCCGGAACGCCTCCCCGGCGAAATCGCCGCCCGCCTGCTCGGGCCGGATCATGCCGGCCCCGCTGACGCCGTCGCCGCTGTAGAGGTCGCGCAGGCTGGTCAGCGCCAGCGACCAGCCGTCGCACGCCGTGGGCAGGAACCGCGACAAGATGGCCAGCAGGGTCGGCTCGTGGTCGCCGTCGACCGTGGTCTCGATCCAGCCGTACGGCTCGGCCACGTGCGCCGATCCGTGCCGGGCCAGGGCCCGGTTCATCTCGAGGTCGGGATGCGGGCCGGGGAACACCCGGCGCAGCACCTTGAGGATCGAGGAGTCGCCGAAGGTCAGGCTGGTGTTGCTCTGCTCGCCGGTCATGACCAGGCTGTCGGAGTCCAGGTCGAGGACGGCCCCGGGCTCGCGGCCGAAGCGCAGCCCGCCGACGGTGGCCTGGCTGGCGATCGCGCGCAGCAGGATCCGGGTCAGCTCGGGATCGTGCAGCGCGTCATAGGCGGTCCCGCCCGAGCCGGCCGGGCCGATGACCGCGTGCCTGAGCTCCTCGGGCACCCGCGCGCGGATGCCGACCATGACCTGGTACTGCGCCCGCTCGCCGGCGCGGAGCACGGTGACGACCAGGTGCCGCAGCTCGGGATCGCCCGTGGCCAGCGTGGCCTCGGAGGTGATGGTCACGTCACGCCCGGTGACCTCGGTGCCGGAATACCACCGCTGGGCCGGCAGCCAGGCGGCGAGTGTGTCGGCAAATGTCATGACTCTAGGCCTACCCCGCAGTTCGCTGGTCATCCCGCATACGGCGGACCTGCCCGTTAGCGCCCAGATCAGTCATACAGGAGCCCGGATCCTGAGTGCAGTCGGCCCGGTCAGCGGCCCCGGCTAGCGGGCCGGGGCCGGCGGCGGGAGCTGGAACCAGTAAAAGCCGTGGCCGGGCAGCGTGAGCAGGTAGGTCAGCTCGCCGATCGGCGGGAAGACCACGCCGCCCATGCATTCGATCGGCGTGATGCCCTTGAACCGGCGCAGGTCAAGCTCGACCGGCTGAGGGAACCGGGACAGGTTGTTCACGCACAGGACCGTGTCGGTTTCCTCACCGTCCGGATCCGTCGGCTGGTACTCCCGGACGAACGCCAGCACGCTGGGGTTGGAGGAGTTCAGCTCCTCGAACCCGCCCCGGCCGAACACCGGATGCCGCTTCCTGATCTCGATCATGCGCCGGGTCCAGTGCAGCAGCGACCCGGCGTTGCGCTCCTGCGCCTCGACGTTGAGTGCCTGGTAGCCGTAGATCGGGTCCATGATCAGCGGCAGGTAGAGCCGGGCCGGATCGCACCCGGAGAAGCCCGCGTTGCGGTCCGAGGTCCACTGCATGGGCGTGCGCACGCCGTCGCGGTCGCCGAGCCAGATGTTGTCGCCCATCCCGATCTCGTCGCCGTAGTAGAGCACCGGGGACCCGGGGAGTGACAGCAGCAGCGCGGTGAACAGCTGAAGCTGGTCGCGATCGTTGTCCACCAGCGGCGCGAGCCGGCGCCGGATGCCGATGTTGGCCTTCATCCGCGGGTCCCTGGCGTACTCCGCGTACATGTAGTCGCGCTCGTCGTCGGCGACCATCTCGAGCGTGAGCTCGTCGTGGTTGCGCAGGAAGATGCCCCACTGGCAGCCGGAGGGAATCGGCGGGGTCTGGGCCAGGATCTCCGAGATCGGGTAGCGCTGCTCGCGCCGCACGGCCATGAAGATGCGCGGCATCAGCGGGAAGTGGAACGCCATGTGGCACTCGTCGCCGCCGACCTCGGCGTCGCCGAAGTACTCCACGACGTCCGCGGGCCACTGGTTGGCCTCGGCGAGCAGGACCCGGTCCGGGTAGAGCCGGTCCACCTCGGCCCGGACCCGCTTGAGGTACTCGTGCGTCTCCTTGAGGTTCTCGCAGTTGGTGCCCTCGCGCTCGAACAGGTAGGGCACCGCGTCCAGCCGGAAGCCGTCGATGCCGAGGTCCAGCCAGAACCGCAGCACCTCGATCATGGCCTCCTGGACCTTCGGGTTCTCGTAGTTCAGGTCCGGCTGGTGGGAAAAGAACCGGTGCCAGTAGTACTGGCCGCGCACCTGGTCGAAGCTCCAGTTGGACTGTTCGGTGTCGACGAAGATGACCCGCGCTTCGCTGTAACGGTCGTCGGTGTCGGACCAGACATAGAAATCGCCGAACGGCCCGTCGGGGTCGCTGCGCGACGCCTGGAACCACGGGTGGGCCTCGCTGGTGTGGTTCATCACCAGGTCGGCGATGACCCGGATGCCGCGCTCGTGAGCGGCCTCGACCAGCTCGACGAAATCCCCGATATTCCCGAAGTCCGAGAGGATCGACATGAAATCTGAGATGTCATATCCGCCATCGCGCAACGGCGAGTCGTAAATGGGCAGCAGCCAGATGCAGTCGATGCCGAGCCATTGCAGGTAATCGAGCCGGGAGGTAAGGCCGCGCAGGTCGCCCGTGCCGTCGCCGTTGGAGTCGTGGAAGCCGCGCACCAGCACCTCGTAGAACACCGCATGCTTGTACCACTGCGGGTCGCGCGGTTTGGCGAACGTGAACGAGTCGGGTACCGGCTCGCTCGCCGCCGCCGCGGCGGCGGGCTGGAAGGAAGGCAGGGGCTGGCCGACGGCGCCGAACGGCGCCGGCCTGGGCGGTGTCCCCACTGCGGTCTCCCCGCGTCGTGAAGGTCCGAGTGTGCTCGAACTCTGCGTCTCGTGTGCCTGCTGTTCGTCAGTTGCCCGAATATCGTTACGCACCGGGCCCGTCAGTCCGGCGGGCCGGATTGACGGTAAAGATGTGGGCTGGCGCCGTGGCGGGATCGAGCCGAACGTAGTTGGCCGGGCCCCACCGGTAGGACGCGCCGGAGAGTTCGTCCGTGACCACGAACTCCTCCCCAGCGCTCACTCCGAGCGCCGCTGCATCGAGCCAGACGGTAGCCTCCCGCGGTTGATGCGGATCGATATTTATCACGACTAGAACCGTGTCGCACTCTTCCCCCCCATCGGCACCCGTACTCTTCGAGAAGCAGAGTATCTCCGGCTGGTCACTGTGATGGAAACGCAGATTCCGCAGCCGGTGCAGGGCCGGATGCGCCTTCCTGATGAGGTTGAGGCGGGTGATGAACGGCGTGATGTCGGCCTGCGGCGGCGGGATCTCGCCGGCGTGCTCCCAGTCGCGCGGCCGGTACTGATACTTCTCCGAATCCAGGTACTCCTCGCTCCCGGGCAGCAGCGGGACGTTCTCGCACAGCTCGTAGCCCGAGTACACGCCCCAGGTCGGCGACAGCATGGCGGCCAGCACGGCACGGACCCGGAACGCCGGCGGCCCGCCGTGCTGCAGGTACTCGGTCAGGATGTCCTGGGTGTTGACGAAGAAGTTCGGGCGCATGTACGCGGCGGCCGGGCCGGACAGCTCGCGCAGGTACTCGGTCAGCTCCCAGGCTGAGTTGCGCCAGGTGAAGTACGTGTAGGACTGGTGGAAGCCGATGGCGGCCAGCGTGTGCATCATGGCCGGCCGGGTGAAGGCCTCGGACAGGAACAGCACGTCCGGGTCGGTGCCGGCGATCTCGGCCAGCAGCCGGTCCCAGAACGACAGCGGCTTGGTGTGCGGGTTGTCCACGCGGAAGATCCGGATCCCGTGGTCCATCCAGTGCCGGATGATCCGCAGGATCTCGGCGTAGATGCCCTCGGGGTCGTTGTCGAAGTTGACCGGGTAGATGTCCTGGTACTTCTTCGGCGGGTTCTCGGCGTACGCGATCGAGCCGTCGGCGCGCTGGGTGAACCACTCGGGGTGCTCGGCGACCCACGGGTGGTCCGGCGAGGCCTGGATCGCGAGATCGAGCGCGACTTCCAGGCCGAGTTCGGCGGCCCGGGCCACGAACGCGTCGAAGTCGGCCAGCGTGCCCAGGTCGGGGTGGATGGTGTCATGGCCACCCTCGGGGGACCCGATGGCCCAGGGCGATCCGGGATCACCCGGGCCCGCGTTCAGGGAGTTGTTCGCCCCCTTCCGCGCCGTGGTCCCGATCGGGTGGACCGGCGGGAGGTAGACCACGTCGAAGCCCATCCGCGCGATCGCGTCCAGCCGGCGCGCGGCGGTCCGCAGCGTGCCCGACTTCGGGAGCTGCCCGGGCCGCGGGTCAACGATCGCGCCTTCGGACCGCGGGAAGAACTCGTACCAGGAGCCGTAGAGGGCCCGCTCCCGGTGCACGATCACCGGGTAGCTGGCCGACCGGGTCAGGAGCTGCCGCAGCGGGAACGCCGTGAGGATCGCGCTGATGTCCTCGCGGCCGGCCGCGGCCAGCCGGTCCAGGGCCGGGGCGCTGGAGTCCTGCAGGATCCCGGCCAGGGCGTCGAGCGCGGCCCGCGCGGCGTCCGCCCCACGCCGCTGCGCGGCAGTGGCCGGGCGCGGGGCGCGGACCTCGCCCGCGGCCTGCTTGAACAGCAGCGCGCCGTCGGCCAGCGTCAGCTCGACGTCCTGGCCGAGCGGGACCTTGATGGCCGCGTCGTGCCGCCAGCGCGCGATGGGGTCGCCCCACGCCTCGACCTGGAAGTGCCACAGGCCTTCGGACGTGACGGTGACCTCAGCGCCGTGCCGGTCGGTGCCGGGGGTGAGCTCGCGCATCGCGACGCGGGGGCGGCGGCGTCCGTCGGGACCGCGCAGCACGACGCCCGCGCCGAGCATGTGATGTCCCTCACGGAAAACGGTGGCGGTGACCTCGAACGACTCGCCCGTGACCGCCTTGGCGGGGCGCTGTCCGTCGGCCACGATGGGCTGTACGTCGACTATCGGGATACGGCCGATCACCTACGACAAGCTACCCTCAGCGGCCCGATGTGAACCGGCCGGCGCGAGTTACCCGCGACCTCGCGGAGGAGACCGCGCGTTGATGTCTCGTCCGCTCGGGACACGCATTAGGGTCGCTCTCCGTGAGAGCTATCCGCCGGTTTACGATCCGCCCGGCCCTGCCCGAGCCGCTCGCGTCGCTGCGCGGCCTGATGCTGAACCTGCGCTGGTCCTGGCATCCCGAGACGCTCGACCTGTTCGCGGCGATCGATCCGGTCGCCTGGGAGCGCGCCGGGCAGGAGCCGGCCGCGCTGCTGGCCGAGGTCACGCCGGAGCGACTGGCCAGCCTGGCGGCCGACCGGCGATTCCTGCGGCGGCTCGGAGACGCGGTCGACGATCTGCGCGAGTACACCTCGGGCCCGCGCTGGTACCAGAACTCTGCCGAGCTGGCCGGGGCGCCGGCGGCGGTGGCGTACTTCTCGCCCGAGTTCGGGATCACCGCCGCCTTGCCGCAGTACTCGGGCGGCCTGGGCATCCTGGCCGGCGATCACCTGAAGGCCAGCAGCGACCTCGGCGTGCCGCTGATCGGCGTGGGCCTGCTCTACCGGCACGGCTACTTCACCCAGTCCCTGTCGGCCGAGGGCTGGCAGACCGAGCGCTATCCGGCGGGCGACCCGAACGGGCTGCCGCTGACCCTGCTGCGCGAGCGCGGGGCGGCCGGGGAACCGGGGGCGCCGGTCCGGGTCACCGTCACCCTGGCCGACGGCGCGGTCATGGCCGCGCAGGTGTGGATCGCGCAGATCGGCCGGGTCCCGCTGCTGCTGCTCGACTCCTACGTGGAGGAGAACGACCCGGTGCTGCGCGAGGTCACCGACCGGCTGTACGGCGGCGGCAGCGAGCACCGGCTGCGCCAGGAACTGCTGCTCGGCATCGGGGGCGTGCGCGCGGTCCGCGCGTTCTGCGCGATCACGTCCCACCCCGAGCCGCAGGTCTTCCACACCAACGAGGGCCACGCGGGCTTTCTCGGCCTGGAGCGCATCCGCGAGTACCTGGGCCAGGGCCTGAGCTTCGACGAGGCGCTGGAGGTGTGCCGGGCGGGCACGGTGTTCACCACGCACACCCCGGTGCCCGCGGGGATCGACCGGTTCAGCCGCGACCTCGTGGCCCGCCAGTTCAGTGACGCCGCCGAGCCCGCGCTGCCGTCTGACCGCGTGCTCGCCCTGGGGGCCGAGACCTTTCCCGGCGGGGACCCCGAGGTGTTCAACATGGCGGTCATGGGGATGCGGCTGGCGCAGCGAGTCAACGGCGTCAGCACCCTGCACGGCCAGGTGAGCCGCGAGATGTTCACCGGCCTGTGGCCGGGTTTCGACACCGCGGACGTCCCCATCGGGTCGGTCACCAACGGCGTGCACGGCCCGACCTGGGTCGCGGCCGAGATCATGGGCCTGGCCCAGACCGGGCCGTCCGCGGCGGAACTGGCCGAGGACGGGCCGGTCTGGGAGCAGGCGGCGGCCGACCCCGCCGGGATCTTCCGGGTCCGCCGGCTGCTGCGCGCCCGGCTGGTCGCGGAGACGCGCAGGCGGCTGCGCGCCTCCTGGCGGCAGCGCGGCGCCTCGGACGCGGAGCTGGCCTGGATTGAGGACGTGCTCGACGAGAACGTGCTGACCATCGGCTTCGCCCGGCGCGTGCCGTCCTACAAGCGGCTGACCATGATGCTGCACGATCCCGAGCGACTGACCGCGCTGCTGCTCGACCCGGAGCAGCCGGTGCAGATCGTGATCGCCGGGAAGGCGCACCCGGCCGACGACGGCGGCAAGCTGATGATCCAGCAGATGGTCCGGTTCGCCGACGACCCGCGGGTCCGGCACCGGCTCGTATTCCTGCCCGACTACGACATGGCGCTGGCCCGGACCCTGGTGCAGGGGTGTGACGTCTGGCTGAACAACCCGCTGCGGCCGCTGGAGGCGTGCGGCACCTCGGGGATGAAGGCCGCGCTGAACGGGGCGCTGAACCTGTCGATCCTGGACGGCTGGTGGGACGAATGGTTCGACGGCCACAACGGCTGGGCCATCCCGTCGGCGGACCGGGTCGATGATCCCGAGCGCCGGGACGAACTCGAGGCGTCGGCGCTGTACGACCTGCTCGGCCAGTCGGTGGCGCCGCTGTTCTACGACCGGGGCCCGGACGGCCTGCCGGGCCGCTGGCTGGAGATGGTGGCGCACACGCTGCGCACGCTCGGGCCGCGGGCGCAGGCCACCCGGATGGTCCGCGAGTACGTGACCGACCTGTACCTGCCGGCCGCCCGGTCGTCGCGGACGCTGGCCGACGGCGGCCCGGAGTACGCGGGCGCGCGGCAGCTCGCGGCCTGGCGGGACCGGGTGACCAAGGCCTGGCCAGGCGTGACGATCGAGCACGTCGAGGCGGACGAGAGCGCGCAGAGCCCGGGCGCGCGGCTGGTGGTGCGGGCCAGCGTGGCGCTCGGCGAGCTGTCCCCGGACGACGTCACCGTGCAGGTGGTCTACGGCCCGGCCGGGGAGGACGACGAGATCACCGACCCGTCGTTCGCCGACCTCGCGCCGGAGGGCGGCGCCGGCGCCGTGGTGCGGTACGCGGGCACGGCCGAGCTCGGGCGCCCGGGGCCGTTCGGCTACACGGTGCGCGTGCTGCCCCGGCATCCGCTGCTGGCCGGCCCGGCGGAAATGGGCCTGGTAACGGTGCCGGTGACGCCCGCCGGTATGGTCAACGGCGATCTGCGCTGACGGCAGTGCTGGCCTCGGGGGGACGACTCCGTGCTGGCCTCGGGGCGACGACTCCGTGCTGGCCTCGGGGGGACGACCCCCCCAGACCCCCCCGCGCGCCGTCCGCTCGGGCCGACCTCCGGCCGGCCGTCGCGGCCGGCGCCGGCTTCGCCGCCGCACGGGATGCTGCGTTACGCCGCCGGTCGCGCGCCGGTAGCGGTCCGGGGTAATGACACGCGCGAGATTGCGGCGACATAGCGTGTCAGGTGAGTTACGTGGCGCAAGTAAACCGCTGAGGCGGCCCTGGCGTCCTGCTAAGAAGGACAACCAGGTATTCCATAGCCGGGCTCGGAAATTTCTCCCTGTGCCAGGCAGAACGCCAGCAAAACCCTGGGGCATGTGACATCCTGTGATAGAACGCTGGCGGATAGTTACGCGCGAGAGCCGTTACGTTCCGTCATCAGGCCACTACCCCCAAGCGCGAGAGGACCATCCGTCGTGAGAACCCAGATCAAGCCGGAGAATCGCCTGCTGACCCCGGCCGAGGTTGCCGCGATGCTTCGGGTCGACCCGAAGACCGTCACCCGGTGGGCGAGGGGCGGCAAGCTGTCGTCGATCCGCACTCCCGGCGGGCATCGCCGCTACAGCGAGAGCGAAGTCCGCGGATTCCTGAACGGGTGGCAGCACATGTCCATGCCGCGCGCGGCCGGCGAGTAAGCCGGCCGCGCCTGCCCCGGACGCCCCTGGGGCAGGCGCCGGCCGTGCTCGCGACCGGGGACCGGGGCGGCCTGTCACGGGGGAGGTGACAGGCCGTTCCCCCCGCGGCCCGCGGTCGGGAGCGAGACGGGAGGGAGGGCTAGGTGTCGTAGCCGGGCTCGCGGCCCGCGGCGCTGTCCGCGGCCAGCCGCAGGCCAAGCTGCACCGCGATCGTCGCCAGCAGCTCGCGGGCCTGGTCGGCGTCCAGCTCGCGGACCCGCTGGAGCACTTCGTGCATCAGATCCGCGACCTGCGGCGGGCCGGCCGCCAGGACCCTCGCCGCGTCCGGCCGCCCCGCCCGGCGCAGCTGCGCGGGCGTGACGCCGGCCACGGAGGCCATCCGGGCCAGCGTGCCGGCCGGTCCGCGCACCGGGGCGTAGACCCCGGCGCTGACGACCTGGTAGCCGCTGGCGATCTGCCGCCAGCGGCCCTCGCTGATGCCGGCCCGCCGGGCCGCTTCCCGGGCCGAGAGCTTCGCCCGGGCTAGGGCCTTGGTCATCAGGGCTCCCCACGGAGGCGGCGCCGGTCGTTCGGCCATGATCCAACCTTCGCACGACCTTCGCGCGGCTGTCCACTTCGCCCTCCGGCGTGAGGCCGCAGATTAATCGTTCTAACTGGGTGTTTTTCGGCAGCGGTCGGCTCGCTGGGTCGGATTATAAACTTCGCATTTCCCATTGACCCTTCGCACCTCGGACACTAGGGTGGCTGCGGGGTTCGCGGCGGCCTGCCCGGACCTCGTGAGGGGGGGAATTCAGATGGGAGTGATGCTTTCCCTGGACCGGCACCGGCCTGCACGAGGCCACCGCCGCCAGGGCCAGCACGCGCGGCACGACGATCAGGCGCGGGCCCGCGTGCTCGCGGTCATGCGCCGCCATGACGCGCCCGCCCGCGGCCGGCTGCTCGCCCGGCTGGCCCGGCGCTTGCTCAGCCGGGCCGGGCTCGGACGCACCGTCCTGCCGTGGCCCGGGCCGGGACCGGGCGAGGCAGCGGCGGGTGAGGACCAGGAGTCGCGGGCGCGCAATGCGCCCGCGGCGTGACCGCGCCCGTGGCCGCCGGCCCCGTGGCCGGTTAGGGCCGGCGGCCAGGCTGCATAAGATCGTGGCGCGGTAGCACCTCAACCTAGCTGCGAGAGGCGGCCCATGGCCGGGACACCCGAGTTCGTACACGTCGAGACATATCAGGCGGTGGCGACCATCCGCCTGAGCCGTCCACCGATGAACGCGCTGAACGGCCAGGTGCAGGACGAGATCGCCGCGGCCGCGGCGCGGGTGGCCGACGACGAGAGCATCCGGGCGGCCATCCTCTACGGCGGTGAGAAGGTCTTCGCGGCCGGCGCCGACATCCTCGAGATGGCCGAGGCCGGGTACGGCCAGATGGTCGTGAACGCCGGGCGGCTGCAGGCCGCGTTCAACGCAGTGGCCGAGATCCCGAAGCCGGTGGTGGCCGCGATCACCGGCTACGCGCTCGGCGGCGGCCTGGAATTCGCGCTGTGCGCGGACTTCCGGGTGGCCGGCGAGGGCGCCCGGCTCGGCCAGCCCGAGATCCTGCTCGGCATCATCCCCGGGGGCGGCGGCACGCAGCGGCTGCCGCGCCTGATCGGCCCGGCCCGGGCCAAGGACCTGGTCTTCACCGGCCGGTTCGTCGGCGCCGCGGAGGCGCTCGCGCTCGGCCTGGTCGACCAGGTGGTGCCCGACGCCGAGGTCTACGAGGCGGCCCGCACGCTCGTGGCGCGGTACGCGAACGGCCCGGCGCTGGCCCTGCGGGCCGCCAAGCACGCCATCGACCGCGGCCTCGACGTCGACCTGGCTGCCGGGCTGGAAATCGAGCGGCTCGACTTCGCCGGGCTGTTCGCCACCGAGGACCAGCGGACAGGAATGCGCAGTTTCATCGACAATGGACCCGGGAAGGCGACCTTCGCCGGGCGGTGAGGAGCAGCAAAGTTCCATGTGCGCAGTGACTTTCAGCGGCAGGCGGGCCGGACGATGACCGAGCCGGACCCGGGCGCGGGCGGCCCGTCGCTGGACATGGTGGCCGCCGCGCTCCGCGCGGACAGCACCGACGTCGCCATCTACGCGCGCGTGCTCACCGAGTCGCTGGGCGACTCGCTCCCGCCCGGGTGCGTGACCGTGGACCGGGAGCGGAGCATGTCCGACCGGATGAAGGGGCGTCCCGGCCAGGTATCGAAGATCACCGTCCGGCTGGGCGACCGGGTCATGACGCTCGGCGTCCAGCGCGGCGTGCCGGTCGCCGAGATCTGCAGCGAGGTGCGCGGCGTGGTGCTGTCGCGCCAGCAGGTGCAGCCCGGCGTGTGGGCCGAGGAACTGGCCCGGGCGCTGGTCGCGCACGCGGAGCAGAACGCCGAGGCGGCGCAGGCCCTGCGGAGGCTCGTGACCGGAACCTAGGCGGGCATGCGGCGCGGGGGCCGCCAGGCCGCAGAACACGAGGGGTGTCCATGCATCACGCCTACCAGAGCGCCCTGGTCACCGGGGCCTCCGGCGGCATCGGTCACAGCCTGGCTCGGCTGCTCGCGGCCGACGGGCGGGACCTGGTCATCGTGGCCCGCCGGACCGGGCTGCTCGAGGCGCTGGCGGGCCGCCTGCGCGAGGAGCACCAGGTCAGCGTGGAGGTACTGACCGCCGACCTGACCTCGCCTGCCGGCCTGGCCGCGGCCGAGGCCCGGCTGTCGGATCCGGACCGGCCGGTCGAGCTGCTGGTGAACAACGCGGGCTTCGGCTCCTCCGGGCCGTTCGCCGACCTGCCGGCCGTGGCCGCCGAGGAGCAGATACGGCTGAACGTGACCGCGGTCGTCCGGCTGACCCATGCGGCGCTGCCGGGCATGCTGCGCCGGGGCCACGGCGGGGTGCTCAACGTGTCGTCGGTCGCCGGGTTCGTGCCCTCGCCCGGCGCCGCGACCTACGGCGCGACCAAGGCGTTCGTCACCGCGTTCAGCGAGAGCCTGAGCGCCGAGGTGAAGGACCGGGGCGTGCACGTCACCGCGCTGTGCCCCGGCTTCACCCGCACCGAACTGGGCGGCCAGGCCGGTTCCGGCGCGGCCAGCCTGGCCTGGCTGGACGCGGACAAGGTGGCCCGCGCCGGGCTGGACGCGGTCGCGGCCGGGCGGGTGCTGTCCGTGCCCGGGGCCCAGTACAAGTCGGTCGTCTCGCTGACCCGGATCATGCCGCGCGGGGTCCTGCGCTCCGCGGTGAAAGCGGTGCGGCGGCCATGACCATCGCTTCCGCGAAAGCCGTCCGGTAGGACAGGATGGAGTTCCGTAATCTGGTGAGGTCATGACAGCGCAGAACCATACGGGGGACAAGCTCGGGCCCTATCGCCTGCTAGAGCGGCTTGGCGAGGGCGGGATGGGCGTTGTCTACCTGGCTACCGACCCCGACCACCGGAAGGTGGCGGTCAAGGCGCTCCGGCCGGCCCTCGCGGCCGACCCGAACGCCCGGCGGCGGCTGGCCCGCGAGGTCGAGACGATGCGGCGGGTGCGCAGCCCGTTCGTCGCCGAGGTCCTCGACGCCGACGTGACCTGCGATCCGCCCTACATCGTGACCAGGTACGTTTCCGGCCGGACGCTCGAGGAAGTGATCGGCACCAGCGGCCCGCTGACCGGCCAGGGCCTGGCCCGGATGGCCTCCGGGCTGGCCCAGGCCATGGCCGCCGTGCACGCGGCGGGCGTCGTGCACCGCGACCTCAAGCCGGGCAACGTGATGATCGCCCGCGGCGAGCCGGTCGTGATCGACTTCGGGATCGCCCAGGTGCCGGACTCCACCCGGCTCACCCAGACCGGCATGTTCATGGGCACCCCCGGCTACCTCGCGCCCGAGGTAATCGAGGGCCAGCAGAGCGGGCCCGCGTCCGACGTGCACTCCTGGGGCGCCACCGTGGCCTTCGCGGCCACCGGGCGCCCGCCGTTCGGCACCGGCGGCTTCGAGACGATCTTCTACCGGATCATCAACGGGCAGCCCGACCTGAACGGCTTTCCCGCGCCGCTGCTCGCGCTGGTCGCCCAGGCCCTGTCGCGTGATCCGGCCCGGCGGCCCAGCGCGGCCGAGCTGTGCCAGCGGACCGCGGCGCTCGACGCGTCCGCCCTGGTGCCGACCGTGACCGCCGTGGCCGCGGGCGCGCTGCCGTTCGCAGCCCCGGGCACGGCCGTGGACGCGCGCGCGTCCACCGCGCTGCCCGGCGGCGGAGCCATTCCCGCGGTCGGCCCGGTGGCCCCGGTGGCCCGGCCGCCGTCCACCCAGCCGCTGATGGGCGGCGGATGGGGGGCCGGCAACGGCCCGGTCGCCAACGGCGGCCGCGGCCAGGTCGCCGCGGACTACCGCGGCATGCTGCCCCCGGTGCAGTACGTGCCGCCCGCCAGCGGAAGCGGTCCGCCGCGATCTGCCGCGGCCGGGAACGGCGCCCCGGACCGCGGGGCGACCGAGTCTCCGGCCGGAACGCTGCTCGTGCTGGCCACGATCGCCGCGGCGGTCGCCATCAGCATCGTGTTCCCGCTGGCCGGGACCGTGGCCGCGCTCATCGGGCTGACCGCGCTGCGGGCCGCAGGCCAGACCGCGGGGCGGATGTCGCGCCGCCGCTCCCGGCAGGGCGCGCGGGCGGGCGATTCCGTGCTGGCCGTGCTGGTCTTCCCGCTGTCGCTGGCCTGGTCCGCGGTCCGGACCGTGCTCATGGCGCCGCTGGCCCTGGTCGTCGCCGCGATCGCGGCGGTGATCACGATCGTCGCCGTGCCGTTCCACAGCATCCCGCTGGCCTTCGCCTACGGGGCCGGGGCGCTGATCGCGTTCTACGGCCTCGGCCCGGGCTCGGGTGGCACCCGCCGGCCGCTGCGGAAGTTCTACGACGCGATCGCGGCCACCCCGGGCACCGCGACGATCGTGTTCATCGCGGTGGCCGCGGTGGCGGTCGTCGCGGCCGTGGTGGCCGCCTCGCATGCCCCGTTCTTCTGGCCGGTCAGCAACATGGGTCACTGGCTGGAGCACTTCCAGGGGTTGCGCAGCCTGGTGCGCACGGTCCGGGGCAACGTGCTCAGGCTGATCGGCCGGCCGTCCGGCTGAGACTGGCCGCGGCGGCTCCGGCCGACCCCGACCCCGACCCCGGCGCTGGCGCCGGCGCGGACGGTCGGGCGGGCCCCGGCTGCGCCGGAACCACCGGAGCCGGAACGACCGGAGCCGGAACCACCGGAGCCGGAACGGCGGAAGCCGGGACCACCGGAGCCGCGGGGGCAGGTACCACGGGGGCCGGAGCCACCGAACCTGCAATCACGGGAGCGCGAGCTGGCCGGGAGCGGCGCGACCCGGGCCCGCGGGCCGGCGGCACGGCCGGCGGCTTTGCGGGCGCCTCCGTGGGCCCGTCGACCCGGCCGGATCCGTCACCCCGTGCCCCCGGGGCGGGCCGAACGGCGGCCGGCTGCGGTCGTTCTGCCGTAGGCAGGGTCTTCTCGCCCGGAGCCTGGGCTCGTTCCGCCGCGGGCGGTGGCTTTTCGGCGGCCGCCGCCTGCGCCTTCTCGGCCGGCGCCGGTGGCTTCTCGGCCGGCGCCGGTGGCTTCTCGGCCGGAGGCTGTGCTTTCTCGGCCGGAGGCAGGGGCCGCACCATGCCGAGCGCGACCACCTCGTTGGCCAGCCGGACCCGGCGGTTCGCCCCCTCCGGGATCCGGAACTTCTGGTAGAGCCGCAGCAGGTGCTGCTTCACCGCGGCCTCGGTCACGACCAGGTCGCCGGCGATCTCGCGGGCGGTCGCGGGCGCCACGAACGCCTCGTCGGACAGCGCCGGGCGGCAGAGCGAGGTGACCACGTCCAGCTCGCGGCGGGTCAGCTCGGGCGCCGCGGGCCGCCGCAGCTCCACCTCGGCCGGCATCTCCTCGGCCGCGATGCCGAACACCCGGCAGCGCGCCGACCCGAACGTCAGCACGTCGCCTTCCTCCAGGACCCGCCGCGCCACCAGGCGGCCGTTGACCCGGGTGCCGTTACGCGATAACCCCAGGTCGGTCACGTACGCGTACGGCCCGCGCCGGATGATCTCCGCGTGCAGCCGGGAGACGCTCGGATCAGCCAGGTGGATATCGACGGACCGGCCACGCCCGATGGTGGTCACATCCTCCCGCAGCGGCATGATGAGCCCGCTGTCCTCGACCCGGATGTAGGGGCCATCCATGGTCCGTCCTCCTGCCTGTCGCCGGAGCTACTGATATCTCACTATCCAGCTACCCTCCTGGGCGGCGGTTGTACCGTGCGGCGGCCAACGGATTGTGCCGGCGGGGTCGCGGATCGCGCCGCCCGGCACGCCGATCGCGCCCGGCCGGCGGACGGCCGGCCGGCGGCCGCAGGATGACCGCGCGAACCAGGCGTGACCGGCGGACGGCTCGGGCAAAGGCCCAGAAGACGCGCAAGTACACTCACGAGCGAGTGTCCGGGAGGAAGACGTATGCCGGGAAAGCCGTCCAGGGGACTTGCCGACGTCGTGGCCGCCTCGACGGCCCTGAGCGACATCGACGGCCAGGCGGGCCGCCTGTTCTACCGTGGCTATGACATCAACCAGCTCGCCGACTCCGCCACGTTCGAGGAGATCGCCTATCTGCTGCAACGCGGCTCGCCGCCGGACCGGGCCGAGCTAGACGGCTATCGGGGCGAGATCGCGGCCGGGCGCGAGCTCGGCAAGCTGGTCGCGGGCAGCCTGCCCGAGGTGGCCCGCGCCCAGGAGCCGATGGAGGCCCTGCGCAGCCTGGTCTCGCTGGCTAGCGCGGACGACCCGGACAAAGACTCCAACGAGCCGGCGGCCAACGTCCGCAAGGCCGCCTGGCTGGTCGCGCAGCAGCCGGTCCTGGTGGCGGCGTACCAGGCGACGCGCCGGGGCCGCCCGGTCCGCGAGCCCGACCCCGGACTCGGGCTGGCGGCCAACTTCCTGCTCCAGATCACCGGCACCAGGCCGTCGGGCACCGAAGCCCGGTTCTTCGACACCTGCCTGGTCCTGCACGCCGACCACACGATGAACGCGTCGACGTTCGCCGCCCGGGTCTGCGCCGCGACGCTGTCGGACATGCACTCGGCCGTGGTCGCCGCGCTCGGCACGCTCAAGGGCCCGCTGCACGGCGGCGCCAACGAGCAGGTCATGCGCACGCTCGAGGCGACCCGGCAGGCCGCGGAGGCCGACGGCGCCGACCCGGTCGAGGCGGTCGGCGCCGCGACCACCGCGCGCCTGCGGGCCGGCGAGAAGATCATGGGCTTCGGGCACCGCGTGTACAAGGTGGAGGATCCCCGGGCCCGGCACCTGCGGCGGATGTCGGCCGTGCTGGCCGAGGCGTCCGGCGACGACACCTACTACCGGATGTCCCGCCGGATGGAGGAGGTCGTCCTCGCCGAGAAGGGCCTTTACCCGAACGTCGACTTCTTCGCCGCCACCGTGTACCACTACCTGCGGATCCCGACGGACCTGTTCACCCCGGTGTTCTCGGTCAGCCGGATGGCCGGCTGGACCGCGCACATCATGGAACAGCACGCCGACAACCGGCTGATCCGGCCGGACAGCGAGTACATCGGCGAGAGCGGGCTGACCTGGGTCGCGCTGGACGCGCGGTGAAGCACTCCGCGCCGCGCCGGGCCCGGCCGCGGGCCGCCGCCCGGCCGCGGGCCGCCGCCCGGCCGCGGGCCGGGGCCCGGTCGCGGGCCGCCACGGCCGGGCGGGGGCGCTGGCCGCAGCAGGTGCCCTACGTGATCCTGCTCGGCGGCCTGGTGCTGGCGCTGGTCTGGATCCGGCAGGACAACACCGATGTCCGGGGCGGTACGTTGGCGGTAGCCGGGATCGTGCTCGCCGCCGCCCTGGCCCGGCTGGTGCTGCCGGAGCGTCGGGCGGGCCTGCTGGTCTCGAGACGCCGCTGGGCCGACGTCGCGGCGCTGGCCTTCCTCGGCGCTGGCCTGCTCGTCGCGGGGCTGGTGCTGCCCCGGCAGTGATGCGTCCGGCCCCGGGCGGATCAAGGGCGCGGACCGGCTAAGGGTAGCGTCACTTCCAGCGATCCGGCCCCGGAGCAGCGGCGCGTGCACGACGAAGGGAAATGTAGCGGCATGTCGAAGATCAAGGTAGCGAATCCGGTTGTCGAGCTCGATGGCGACGAGATGACCCGGATCATCTGGCATTTCATCAAAGACCAGCTGATCCTGCCCTACCTCGATATCGAGCTCAAGTACTACGACCTGTCCATCGAGAACCGCGATGCCACCGACGACCAGGTGACCATCGACGCGGCGAACGCGATCAAGCAGTACGGCGTCGGTGTGAAATGCGCCACGATCACGCCGGACGAGGACCGGGTCACCGAGTTCGGGCTCAAGAAGATGTGGCGCTCGCCGAACGGCACGATCCGCAACATCCTCGGCGGGGTGGTGTTCCGCGAGCCCATCGTGGTCTCCAGCATCCCGCGGTTCGTGCCCGGCTGGACCAAGCCGATCATCATCGGCCGCCACGCGCACGGTGACCAGTACAAGGCCACCGACTTCGTGGTCCCCGGCCCGGGCACGGTGAACATCTCCTACCGGCCCGATGACCCGTCGGCGGGCGGCCCCACCGAGCTCGAGGTGGCCCGGTTCGACGGCGGCGGCATCGCGATGGGCATGTACAACTTCGACGACTCGATCCGGGACTTCGCCCGGGCCACGATGCGCTACGCGCTCGACCGCGGCTACCCGCTCTTCCTGTCGACCAAGAACACGATCCTCAAGGCCTACGACGGGCGGTTCAAGGACATCTTCGCCGAGATCTTCGAGTCCGAGTTCAAGTCGGAGTTCGAGGCCGTCGGGATCACCTACGACCACCGGCTGATCGACGACATGGTGGCCCAGGTCATCAAGGGCGACGGCGGCATCGTCTGGGCGTGCAAGAACTACGACGGCGACGTCGAGTCCGACATCGTGGCCCAGGGGTTCGGCTCGCTCGGCCTGATGACCAGCGTGCTGATGACGCCGGACGGCTCCACGGTCGAGGCCGAGGCCGCGCACGGCACCGTGACCCGGCACTACCGCCAGTACCAGCAGGGCCGGCCGACCTCGACCAACCCGATCGCCTCCATCTTCGCCTGGACCCGGGGCCTGGCTCACCGCGGCAAGCTGGACAACACGCCGGAGGTCACGGCGTTCGCCGGGACGCTGGAGCGGGTGTGCGTCGATACCGTGGTCGGCGGGAAGATGACCAAGGACCTGGCGCTGCTCGTCGGCTCCGGCACCCCGTTCCTGACCACCGAGGGCTTCCTCGACGCGCTCAACGAGAACCTGCGCTCCGCCATGGATTCCGCCTCCGGGACCACGGCCTAAACGACGACCAGAAGGAACGAGACAGATGACCCGCACAGGCAAGGTCACGGTGGTCGGGGCCGGGTTCTACGGCTCCACCACCGCGCAGCGGCTGGCCGAGTACGACCTCTTCGATGAGGTCGTGCTGATCGACATCATCGAGGGCAAGCCCGAGGGGATCGCCCTCGACATGAGCCAGTCGCGCCCGATCGAGGGCTTCGAGACGAAGGTCACCGGGAAGACGACGAGCCCGGACGGGGCGGGTTACGAGGTGATCGCCGGGTCCGGCATCGTGGTGATCACGGCGGGCCTGCCCCGCAAGCCGGGCATGAGCCGGATGGACCTGCTGGACGTCAACACGAAGATCGTCCGCAGCGTGACCGAGCAGGTCGTCAAGCACGCGCCCGAGGCCGTGCTGATCGTGGTCTCCAACCCTCTGGACGAGATGACCGCGCTGGCCGCGCGGGTCTCCGGCTTCCCCTCCAGCCGGGTCATGGGCCAGGCGGGCATGCTCGACACCGCGCGGTTCAGCTACTTCGTGGCCGAGCGCCTCGGCGTGCCGACCGGGTCGGTGCGCACGCTCACCCTCGGCTCGCACGGGGACACGATGGTGCCGGTCCCGTCCGCGTGCACGGTCGACGGCAAGCCGCTGGCCGACCTGCTGCCCGCGGCCGACATCGACGCGCTCGTGGAGCGGACCCGCAACGGCGGCGCCGAGATCAACGGGCTGCTGAAGACCGGGTCGGCCTACTACGCGCCGTCGGCCGCGGCGGCCCGGATGGCGCGGGCGGTGGCCGAGGACTCCGGGGCCGTGCTGCCGGTCTGCGCCTGGGTGGACGGCGAGTACGGCATCTCCGGCGTCTACCTGGGCGTCGAGGCCGAGATCGGCCGCGGTGGCGTGCGCCGGGTCGTGGAGCGCGACCTGACCGACACCGAGCTCGCTGCCCTGCGCGAAGCCGCCGAGGCCGTCCGCAGCAAGC
>Ga0102924_1002685_pt1 | contig 19198 bp, 20 predicted proteins | sample PaiPotPPM11metaG_FD_80116 | JGI IMG/M metagenome (GOLD analysis project Ga0102924, IMG submission 80116) | Iron sulfur acid spring bacterial and archeal communities from Banff, Canada, to study Microbial Dark Matter (Phase II) - Paint Pots PPM... ...
ACGTTGGCCCGTGCCGAGGACCGCAATTCGCCACGCCACCGCGGCCACCCGTCCGCCGGAAGCGTCGCCAGGTAGTCATCGAGGCGGGCGAGCCGGACGATGGTGCCGTTGAGCCGGCCACTGGCGCCGCGGACGGCCGCGCTCAAGGCCGCCTGCGGCAGGACGTGGTCGTTGCCATTCATGAGCAACACGTTTGCCGTCGGGCGAAACGGCTGGATCGCCTCCAGCGCGGACGCAACCCGCGCCGTCAGGCCTGCCGGGTCGGTGGGCAGATCGACGCCCTGCGCGTAGGAATTCCCCATGTAGGCCGTGAGGATGCGGCTGCCATCCGGTGCTTCCCACGAGAAAGCGACGCGATCGATTTCGAGCGGAACGCCGCGCCAGACGGCAGCATACCGAAAGCCGAGCTGATGGTAGAGCTGCGGCATTTGCGCCGCGTGGCCAAACGAGTCGGGAAGATACCCGACCCGCATCGAGCCGCCGTGCGCCTCAGCCGCCGCAATTCCACGCTGCAGGTCACGGAGCAGCGTCTCGCCGCTGACCAGGAATTCATCGGGGAGTGTGTACCAGGGTCCGACCTGGATCTGCCCGCGACGAATCGCCCCCTCGAGCCGGGCCCGCGCCTGCGGACGGACCTCGAGGTAGTCGTCGATCACGACGGTTTGCCCGTCCATCAAGAATCGGAAATCGGGATCCGCCTCGGTCAGCGCGAGCAGCTGGTCCCAGAGCTCGACGAGCTGGGCTCGAAAGGTCTCGAAGGTCGCATACCATTCGCGATCCCAGTGCGTGTGCGGAACGACGTAGACGGTGGTCGGGGCGGAGTCAGGCACGCGTTGATTGTGCCGGAAAAGGGAGCCACGCTGACTCCCCTGTTTAGTCAATCAGCCGACGCCGCTCCACTTCTCCGAGCCGATCACGTGCACCCAGGTGAGTCCGTTGTCCAGGTCGATCGGGTTTCCGTTGGCATCGAGGTAGACGGCGGGCACGTTGGGATCCGGGTGGTGCCAGGTGGCGTGGATGACGACACCGTCGACGAAGATGTCGGCGCGGCCATCACCGGTGGTCTCGTAGGCCTCCGTGTAGTACCCGTGGAAGCGGTTCGCGGGGTTCTTGTCGAGGTAGGAGGTCACGTACTCGACGATCACGGTCTTGGCGTGCACTCGACCCGTGCCGACATTCATGAAGGCCGCGCCATCCTGTGATTTGAAGTACTGCTTCGAGCCCGGATCGTACTGCCAGGTCGCCCCATGATCGGGCACCGAAACCGTCGGCGCCGCATCACCGGTAAAGGTCGCGTCAGCGTGTTTGGGCGCGATGTCGTACTGGAGCGCCGGTAGATTCTGCTGCGCGGTGAAGGCCGTGACGTTGGTCCCGTGCATCATCACGTTGTGCGGCGCGTAGCGAGTGTTGTTGTCGCGGTAGAAGACGTTGCCCGCGCCGTGGCTGTAGTCATTGACCAGGTTCGGGTGCTGCCAAACCAGCCCGAGGACGTAGTCGTTGGCGCCGGAGCAGTAGATCATCCCCTTATACATCAGCTCCAGGCGGATGGTGATCAGGCGGCAGCTGCGAACCGGCCCAACCAGGTCGGGCAGCGGGTGCCAGTAGACGGCGCTGAGCCGTGGAATGTCGCCCTCGCTGATGTACTCGTAGATCATGTCGGCCTGCTGCATGCCGGCCTGGGGGCGGGCCTCACCGCTGTTCTCGATCTGGATGATGGTCGGGGCGCCCGAGCCGATCCGTGCCGGATCGCCTTGCGAGGGCACTTCGATGAGGGTGGTAAAGCTGAATTTCCAGTCGGCAGCCAGCGGATCCTGCTTGCGGTTGACGGCGGTCTGCGGGATGGCCAACTGGTACTGGCGGCTGTGCCCCAGCTTGAGGTTGAGCGTGGCGCTCTTGCCATCGCCGGCCCAGCTCACCTTGCCGGCGTCGAGCGGCTTGCCGTTCAACGTGATCGGCGTCCGGGCCGCGTCCATCGGCTGGGCGAAATCGATGGTGACGTCCCCGGTCGGCTTCAATGATTGCTGCCCGTCGGTGACCGCTTTGTTGTCGACCTTGACGGCGGCGACCGACGGCGCCGGCTCGGTCTTGAAGCTGAACCCGTTGGTGACGCCACGTCCCGAGGTGTTTTGCGCATCCTTGATGCTGACGTGATAGGCGGTGTTGGGTGCCATCTTGGGCCTGAACTGAAATTCCCTCAGGCTGACGGCCTTGAAGGCGACCAGCACCGGGGGGCTGATGGTGAAGGCGTGCTGCACCGAATCAGCCTTCATGTCCTGGTTGAAGTGAAGGTCGATAGCGGCGGTACGCGGAACCGACTGCTCACCATCGCTGACGTTGGCGCTCACCTCGAGCGGTGTGGTGATGATGCGGATCACGATGGCCGCCGCCACCACGAGAATGGCGATCGGCGCCAGCCACCAACGTTCGCGAAGTGTTTGCGTCCAGGTCATTGATCACTCCCTATAACGTGAACCCAGGTCAATCCGGTATTGAGGTCCACCGGGTTGCCGCTGGCATCGTAGTAGACAACAGGTAAGTCGCGATTGGGATGTTTCCACGTCACGTGGATCATCCCGCCGTCGGAATAGATATCGGCCGAACCCTCCCCAGCGAGCTCGTAGTACTCGGTGTTGTAGGTGTGATGCACCCCGGTGTTCGCGGGGTTGGTGTCGAGGTGCGAGACCACGCTCTCGATGATCAGGTTCTTGGCGTGCACCTGGCCGGTGCCGACATTAGTGAACGGGGCCCCGTCTTGCCACTTGAGGTACTCACGCGAGTTGGCATCATACCGCCAGACGGCGCCGTGCTGCGGGATCGTGACGCTGGTCGCCGGCGTGGCGCCCGGCAGCGGTACGTCGGGATGGGCGGGCGCGATGTCGTAGTTGAGCGCCGGCAGGTTCGCCTGAGCCGTATGGGCGGCGATCTTGTCGGGACGGGCGATTACGTTGTGGGGCGCATAGCGATCCGAGGCCCGGTACATGAAGTCGTACATGTAGTAGTAGTCGTAGACGACGTTCGGCCACTTCCACACCTGGCCCAGGACGTAGTCGTTCGCGCCGGAGCAGTAGATCATGCCGCGGTACATCTGCTCGAGCTGCACCGTGATCAAGCGGCAGCTCCGCACCGGGCCGATCTGACTCGACGGTGGATGCCAGTAGATGGCGGACAACCGCGGAATCCCAAACTCACTGATGTACTCGTAGACCATGTCGGCCTGCTGCATGCCGGTCTGGGGCCGCACGCTCGGCTGTGAGCTGTTTTCGATCTGGATGATGATCGGCGCTCCCGAGTTCCCGATCCGGGCCGTCGATCCCGCCGACGGAACCTGGATCATGGTCGTGAAGCTCAGCTTCCAATCGGCGACCGCGAGGTCGTGCTTGCGGTTGGTCGCCGTTTTCGGGACGAGCAGGGTATGCGTGCGGCTGTGGCTCAGCGTCACCGCGAGCGTGACGTTCTGCCCAGCCTGGTCCCAGGCCACACTCTTGGCATCGAGCGCGGCCCCATCCAGCAGCACGGCGGTCATAGCGGCATCCATCGGCTGCGAGAACGCGAGCGTGAGGTTGCCCCGGAGCGCGACGGCTTGCTGGCCGTCCTGCAGCGGCGCGTCGTTGTAGGTTGCGCCGGTGACCTTGGGCGCGGGCTCGGTCCGGAAGGCAACCGCATAGTTCTCCGTCCCGAATCCCATCCCCTTGCGAGCCCCGAGGACCTGGACCTTATAGGCGGTATCGGGCTGGAGTTGTGGGTGGAACTCGAAGGTGCGCGAACTCTTGACCACGACGGTGTACGGGACCGATGGCGTGATATGGAAGCCGGTCTTGACCGAGGCGGCATCCATGTCCTGGTTGAAGCTCAGCACCAGGGCGGAGGTCCGCACGACGGTAAGGTCGCCATCGGCCACGCTGGCGCTCACCGCGAGGGGTGCCGTGAGGGCGCGGAGCACCAGCCCAGCGGCGACCAGCAGCAGGACGATGGGGAAAATCCACCAGCGGCGACGGAGCGCCGTGGCAAACCCGCTTCCGCGGGTCATGGTTTGTCGCATCAAGGGATCCTCAGCAGGGTACTCCGACCGGCCGCACAGGCTATTTCACGCATAAGCCAAGTTCAATAGCAACCGCTATCCGGCTTGTTGAGCCTCGTGCCTTACGGTTTTCTGTCCGGTTGGATCCCCCCCGTCGAGATTTACGCCACCATCAACCTTGGCAGGAGCAATTGCTGGACGTCGAAGAGGACGTCCAGGACCCGCACCGGGTCACGCGTCACGTTGCGGTTGAGGGCGCGCAGCAGCTTCCGGCTCAGCGGGCGCACGAACTGCGTGATCTCGTCCATCAGCGGTGCCGGGACGGCACCCCGCCGGTTCTCGATGATGTCTTCGACTGACAGGAGAAAGTCGTCAGCGCGGCGGACATCGGCGCGCCGCTTCAACTCCTGGTTCCGCCGGTCGGCGGCCGCCTCGAACTCTCGATGGATCTCTTCGATTGCGTCGCTTAGCATTGAAATCGCTCCCTTCACTAACCCCGATTACACCCAATTCACCGACGCATGAAATTTGATACGCACACTGTTACATAGTCGGGTATGGCTGTCAAGCACTTTCGCAGAGCGTGCTGAAATCAGGCCGTCAGGCCGTTCCCGGAGACTTCCTGTAGCGCGTCGAGCTCGCGGACCTGGTTGAGATCGAGGCCCTGGTCGCCAAGCGACTTGAGCAAGCGGAGGACGTACTTGACGCCGGCCAGGTTCACGCCCTTCTGCCGGGTCAGGAACTGGATCACCCGGACGCGCCGGATATCGTCCTCGGAGTAGCGGCGGCGGTTGGTCGCGGTCCGCTGCGGCTTGATGAGGCTCTCGCTCTCATAGATCATCAACGTGCGCGGATGGAGATTCAGGATCTCGCTCGCGATACTGGGTGTGAAGACCGCCCGCCCCGAGGCGATCGCTGACATTCGTTTCCGCTTTCCCATGTCCCTCACCCCTAAGACGGGACACCCACCCATCCCGCACGGCAGTAACTTTACACCCACGATATCACATATTGGGCGTTGGCGCAACCTCGGCGGAGTGGGTCGGAACTGCCCCCCGGAACGCCGCGTAGAGTTAGACGCAGGCCATGCTGGCGATCGAGCAATATACCCGCCGCCTCCTCAAGGACTTCCACCCAATCATTGCCGCCAACCGTCCGCCGGTGGACATGGGGCACGATGCGGCCGATCGGACACGGTTCGTTCGTGGCGCCGGCGGGCTGGTCACCGGCCTCTCGGGGCTGGCGCTGGCGACGGGAGCGGTGTGGGTCGCCTCGGTTCGGGACGGGCTCGAGGGTGAGCCCGAGCTCGACGGCGGCGGCGGCGAACCTATGATGGTCGAGACCACCGACGGTTCACGGTTCCAGGTCAGCTGGGTCAATCCCCCGCGCCTCGCCTACGACCTCTACTACAACACGATTGCCAACCCACTCCTCTGGTTCGTCCAGCACTACCTCTGGAATCTCGCCGAGGCGCCCGTGCTCGACGACAGTACCCACCTCGCCTGGAACGAAGGCTACCGTCGCGTCAACCAGCTCTTTGCCCAGCAGGTCGTTCGCGAGGCCCGTCGTGGCCGCAAGCGGCCCCTTGTCCTCTCGCATGATTACCACCTGTACCTGGTCCCGCGGTTGGTCCGCCGCGAGCTTCCCGACGCGGTCCTCCAGCACTTCGTCCACATTCCGTGGCCCACGCCGCAATACTGGAAAGTCCTGCCGAGCTACATGCGCGAGGAGATCATGGACGGTCTGCTCGCTGCCGACATCATTGGGCTGCAGACTCATTCAGACGTTCGGAACTTCTTGCTGACCTGCGAGGAGAACATGGGCTTGCCGGTCGACTTTCGCCAGCAAACGGCCTTCTACCGAGGTCGCACCGTCTGGGTCCGACGCTACCCGATCTCGATCGATGTCCGTGAGTTCGAACGCACCGCGGCGAGTCCCGCGGTGGAACGGGCGGAGCGCGAGATCCTGCGGTGGCGACCGGAACAGCTGATCTACCGCGTCGACCGCATGGACCTCTCGAAGAACATCATCCGCGGCTTCTTCGGTTACGAACGGCTGCTGGAGGCGCATCCCGAGTGGCGGGGCCGTGTCGTCTTCTGGGCGCTGCTCCAGAAGACGCGCCAGGATGTGCCCCAGTATCGCGAGTACGCCCGCCAGGTGGTGCAGGTCGCCCGGGTGATCAACCAGCGCCTCGGGTCAGGTGCCTGGCAGCCCATCCGGCTCGAGCTGCGCGACGACATGAATCGGGCGGTGGCGGGGTACAAGCAGTTCGACGTGCTGCTGGTGAACCCCATCTACGACGGCATGAACCTGGTCGCCAAAGAAGGGATCACCGTCAATCGGCGCGGCGGAGCGCTGATCCTGTCGGAGAACGCCGGGACGCACGAGGAGCTCGGCGAGTGGGCCATCACCATCAATCCCTTCGACGTCGACGCCACGGCGCAGGCGCTGCACCGCGCGCTGTTGATGGACCCGGTCGAGCGTCACGCTCGCGCCGAGAAGATGCGCGCGGTCGTGCAACAGAACGATGTAGCCCGCTGGATCTCCGCGCAGTTGCAGGACATCCGGGACTTGGTGGAGCCGTCCGCCGCTCGCCGGCCTGAGGTCGGGCTCGAAGAACCCCTTCCACTCGGACGCGGGGGAATGTGCTAGGCGTTTGCGCAGACGTCGAGCAATTGCGTGAGAAGCTGGCTGACACCGGGTGTGCCGTCCACCAGCAGGTCGCAGTCGAGGAACACGTCATCCGGCACCTCGGGTGACCGCACGCCCACGGCTACTGTTCCCACCTCCGTCATGCGTTTGAGCGCCGAAAAGGCCTGCGCATCCGTCCGGTCGTCGCCCGCATAGATGATGGCCGCCGGCTGCATGTCCGCGGCCAGCCGGCGAAGGACCGCGCCTTTGTCGATTGCGATCGGCGGCCGGAGCTCCCATACGAGTCGACCCGGTTGGAGCTGCAGCTGCTCGTGACGCGCGATCTCCTGCATGGGCGCCTGCAGCGCCGTTCCGGACGCGGATGGATCCGGAGCCCGCCGAAAATGGACACTGATTGCCGCCCGCTTGCGTTCGATGCTGATGCCGGCCGCGCGGGCCTGGGGAAGCGCCGCCACCGCATCGACCGCACGTCCAAGTCGCTCCAGGTATGGCTGCGCCTCCGCGACGACGCGCGAGGCGCCATCGGTTCGCTCCTCTAGCCCGTAGTTACCGATAAAGAGCGCGTGGGGCAACGGCAATCGGCTGACCAGGAAATCCGTGTCGCGGCCGCTGATGATCACGACCCGCAGCAGGCACCGGCTGAGCTCGCTGAGCAACGCGACCGCTTGCGGATTGGGCGCGGCCTGGTCCGGGTCCGTGACGATCGGCGCGAGAGTGCCGTCGAAGTCGAGGCCGAGGAGAATACGCGAGGCTAAAACGCCGTGAAGATGCTCGCGAAGTGAGGTCAGGCCCAGAGATGGCGGGCGCCGGCGAGCTCCGGAAACTCCGTCTCCGGAATCTGGAGCCGGCCCTGAACCGCCGCCTCCATCAGGGAGAAGATCACTTTGACGCCGGCGAGATTGATGCCATGCACCGTGGTGAGCTCGCGGATCAGCCGGATCCGCTCGATATCACGGCGCGAGTAGCGGCGCCGCTGCGTGGGCGTCCGCTCGGGCGCGATCAGGTTCTCACTCTCGTAAACGAAGAGGGTGCGCGGCTCGATGTCGAACATGTCGGAGACTTCGCTGGACTTATGCGGCATTGCCACCTGCTGCCCTCCCGAACCGGAGAATGTAAACCATTATATCCAACATATCAGGATTTGTGATAAACGGCGAAGCCCGAGCGTCGTTTGCGTGTATTGTGGCGTCACTGTGCGCAGCGTGACGGAGCACAACAGGTCACCCATTGACTGTACGGGGGCGTATCACCTTAGCCGTGCGAACTCCCGCTTGAACGGAGCGGGGCTTGCAGGTACTGTCACGCCCGAACGGCCCGCGTGCCTTTCTTTCGAGCATGTCGCGCATCTTACGGCAACTCACCGTGTTTGGAGGGCGAGTCGTGCTGGGAGTGATGCTCTTTGCACTCCTCACGCCTCCCTTCGGGCTGCGCGCCTACCTGGAGGCCCGCGCCGCGGATCAGGCGCAGGCCGCCCGCGTGATCAGCAGCTTCGGGCGCCCGGTTGGCGCCATCCTCAAGCTGCCGGTGACCGCGCGTGGGTTCGCGCAAGCGCCGCGCTCGCCGCTCGACGGCATTCGGGGCAAGGGCTCCTGGCTGATGATCTTCGACGGCGATTGGAACGATCCGGATGCGGACCGTGCGGCGGCGATCGTCGATTCGGCCGTCCGCGCTGACCTCAGCCACCTCTATATCCGGGTCGCCGATTCCAGGCACCATTTCTATGGCGCGACGGCGCTGCAGGACCTGCTGCCCATCGCTCACGCGCATGGGCTGAGCATCATCGGATGGATCGAGCCGATGCTCGATGACCCGACCGCCGACACCGCCGATGCGCTGGCGGCGGCGCAGTTCGAGGAGCAGGGTCAGCGGCTCGACGGACTGGCGCTGACGATCGAGGGCAACAGCACCTCGGACCCGAACGTCGGCCAGTATCTGTCGGGTATCCGCGGCGGCATCACCGGCATGAATAGGCTGGGCGACCGCTACCTGTTGATCGCCAGCACGCTGCCCTTGCCATACGACCATCCGGGTTACGCCTACGCCACCATGTCGCGTTACTGCCAGGTCTTTGCGCCGATGGTGTACTGGCGCGCCACCGGGCTCCCGCAATACAGCGGCGCCGACGGGACGCGGGCCTACGTCGACCAGGTGTTCCAACAGTTTCGCGATCCGGGCGTCAACCCATACCAGCGTCCGCTGACGATCACGGCGCAAACCTACGACGCCGCGCCCGAGTACGGCACCCCGGGGGCGCCACCCGCGGACGAGATCGTGACCTCGATGAATGAGACCCGCGCCCAGGGCGGCATCAGCTGGTCCTATTACCGGCTGGCCAATGCCGACAATGGCGTCACCGGGGACGAGCAGCAAGCGATCACGGCTTACCCGTTCTGGCAGCGATACCACGGAGGGGGTATCGCGGCCAAGGCATTGATCGCCCTACCTGACCAGCCAGTCGCCTATTAAGAAGAGGGGTTGAGGAACCAATGAAAACTTTCTTCCGCCGTCTTTCCGTCCCAACCGGCCTGCGCCGCAAGCGCGTGGTCGTCCCCGCGATCGCGCTCGGCGGGGTGCTGCTCCTCGGCGGGCTATGGTTCCTCGGTCACTCGGGCGCGAATTCCGTCTGGAACCAACCCAGCGTGCCGATCAGCGACGTGCTCGACCGCGTCGACCACGGTGACATCGTGGTCGCGACCATCAGCGGCCAGCGCATCCTGCTGACTGATACCGCCGGCCGCCAGTCGTGGACCATCGAAAAAGAGACGTCGATGGGCACCACCGAGCAATACCTCCGCAGTCACAACGTCAAGGTCGCGGTCCAGTCGACGGACGATGTCTCCTTCACCTCGGTGCTGCCGAACTTGCTGGGTCTGCTCGTCCTGCTGGCCCTGCTGTTCATCATGTTGCGCCGGTCGAACTTACTGGGAAATCCGATGGGCGCGATGACCAAGCATCTCGCCGAAGCCCAGGTCGGTGACGGCGACCAGGTCACATTCGACCAGGTGGTCGGCGTCGACGAGGCCAAGCGCGAGCTGGAGGAAGTTGTCGAATTCCTCAAGGCCCCCGGTAGTTTCGGTCAGCTCGGTGCGCGCATGCCGCGCGGGATCCTGCTGGTCGGTCCGCCGGGCACCGGCAAGACCCTGCTGTCGCGCGCGGTGGCCGGTGAAGCAAAGGTCCCCTACTTTTCTCTGAGCGGCTCCGACTTCGTCGAGATGTTCGTCGGGGTCGGCGCGGCGCGGGTGCGCGACCTATTCCGCCACGCGAAGAAGAACGCGCCCTGCATCGTCTTCCTCGACGAAATCGACGCGCTCGGCCGCAGGAGGGGTGGCTCCGGGATCCGGACCAACGAAGAACGCGAGCAGACGCTGAACCAGCTGCTGGTCGAGATGGACGGGTTCAACACAGACTGCGCCGTGGTCGTAATCGCGGCCACCAACCGACCCGACGTCCTCGACCCGGCCTTGCTGCGCTCCGGCCGGTTCGACCGGCGCGTGGCGATTGACGCTCCCGACCTCAACGGCCGGCGCGCCATCCTGTCTCTCTATGCGGCGCAGAAGCCGCTCGCCGACAACATCAACCTCGACATCGTGGCGCGGCAGACGCCAGGGTTCACCGGGGCCGACCTGGCGAATCTCCTCAACGAGGCCGCGATCCTGGCGGGGCGCAACAAGAAGCAGGCCATCGGCAAGCAGGAGCTCGACGAGGCGAGCCTTCGCGTCATGGCGGGCCCGGAAAAGCGCAGCCGGGTGATCACGCCGGAAGAGAAGGCGATCATCGCTTACCACGAGGTCGGCCATGCCCTGGTGATGAAGTCGATCGCGAAGAGCGATCCGGTGCACAAAGTCTCGGTCATCTCGCGGGGCCAGGCGCTTGGCGTCACCATCCAGCTGCCGTTGAAGGATCGCTACTTGACGTCGAAGTCGGAGCTGATCGCGCGGATGGCGGCGGCGATGGGTGGTCGCGCCGCCGAAGAGATCATCTTCGGTGACGTCACGACCGGCGCCAAGCAGGACATCGAGTACGCGACCAATGTCGCGCGTCAGATGGTGTGTGAGTTCGGTATGAGCGAGCGGCTCGGGCTCGTCACCCTGCACCGCAAGGGCGATGGCGACAGTCTTTTCTTCTCTGAGCTGACCGCGGCCGACGTCGATGCCGAGATCAAGACGCTGACCGATGCGGCCTACAGCCAGGCGTACGAGATCTGCGAAACACGCCGCGCCACGCTGGTGCGCATTGCCGAGCACCTGCAAGTGGTGGAGACGATCGACGGCGAGGAGCTGGACCGGTTGCTGCTCGACGAAGCCGCGGTCCCGGTGGTCAGCGTCCCGCTGCCCGAGATCGCGGAGTCAGCCGTCGCCCCTCGGATTGCCGCGGCGGAAGCCCATGATTGGGGGGACGAGGACTCGAGCGCCTCGGTGCACGAGAGCGAGACCGGCCCGCCGATCGCCGCCGGCTAAACGACGAACTAAATAATTTCCTCGTAGAGCTCGTAGACCTGCTTCAGGTCGTCGGGCGGTTTGACGCCGCCACGCTTCAACGACTCGAGCAACATGAGGATGTACTTCACGCCGGCGAGGTTGACGCCTTTTTCTCGCGTCAGCTGCTGGATCACTTGCAGCTTGCGAACGTTGCGCTGTGAGTAGCGGCGCCGGTTGGTCGCGGTGCGATAGGGCTCGATCAGTCCGAGGTCCTCGTACATCATCAGAGTCCGCGGGTGGGTCTCGAGGATCTCGGAAGCCACGCTGATCGTGTAGAGCGGCTTGTCGAGGTCGAACGCTCCACCGATGCGCGGATCGCGATTTGGGACCAAGGTCTATTCCTTGACCCAATCCTGAACGCCCCGGCTCAGGCTGGCGGGCGTCGTTTCGGACTTGATCAGGTAGTCAAGCGCACCGAGCTTGAGTCCGCGATCGACGAGTTCCTTCTCGCCGTAGTTGGAAAGGATGATGACCGGGATGTTCTTGGTGACGCCGTCGGAGCGGAGGTTCTCGAGAACCGCGAAGCCGTCCATCTTGGGGAGCCGAATGTCGAGAAAGACGATGTCCGGGACCTGGTTCTTGGCGTGATCGAGACCCTCCTCGCCGGACTTCGCCACCGTGACCCGGTAGCCATCCAACTCCAGCTTGAGCTTGTACATCTCAGCCACCGCGGGATCGTCTTCGATGAATAGGACGTCTACGTCCTCGTCGACGACTTCAGTCATGTCCCCTCCTTGAACCGCCCGCTTTTCCACGCCGGAGCGGGCTCCTTAGGGCGCCAGATCGCAAAGCAGACATCATGCCTGTCATCTTTCCCCCCCTGCCATCGGTAGCTAGTATAAAGCAAGTTCGCCCAATTTCCTGAATTGGCGAGGTACACATCTGAACATCGGGTGGGCCAAAGCCAAGTGATACGATGGCTTCGCGGGCCAGGAGGAACCATCGGGTTGCCGTCGCGGCGCGCATTTTCGGGCATGGGATATTTACGAGGTCTTCGGCATGGCGCGATCGCCGGGGCGGTCCTGGGGTTGCTCTACGCGCCCGAATCTGGCGTGGCGATGCGACGCCAGATCTCGCGGCTGCTGGGCCAGGCTCAGGAGATGATGGCCGGCGATGGCGGCGGGCCGGCGGCCGCCGCGGCAACACCCCGACGCCGGACGGCAAGCGGACCAGAAAGCAGGGCCAGGCGCCCCTAGGGAGGACGAGGATGGATCAGACGGTGGAAAAGACGATCGACCGGTTGAGTGAGCTGCTCGACCGGGCTACGAAAACGGCTCAGGACCTCGAGGTCAAGGACCGCCTCACGGACGCCGTGTCGGCTTTACGCCGTACCCGGATCACCCAGGACGACGACAGCGGCGTGGAGCGCTTTGTCACCGGGCTCCTCCTGGGGGTCGCGGTCGGATTCGGGTTGGCGCTGCTCCTTGCCCCCAAGTCCGGCGAGGAGATGCGCGACGACCTGATGCAGCGCGGCATCGAGCTGCGCGACCGGGCCGGCGGCCTGGCGTCCAAGATGTCCTTCGGGGACGGCGAGCCGGGCCGCACCGACAAGGCATCCGGCGACCAGCCGGGAATCGCCTAACTAGAGCCCCGCTCAGCGCGTCAGTCGGAGGACGGCGGCTTGCAGTTGCCGTTCGGCAGGATGCTTTGGGGCGGACACGGTGTTGGCGACGGCGACGGTGTCGGGGCCGGCGCCGGCGGCGGTGGCGGCGGGTTGATGATGCAGTAGACGCCGTTGACCGTGATCTGCGAGTAGGTCAGCCTGTAGGGGTTGTAGTTCGCGGGTAGCTTGCACTGGGGCCACGGCTGGGCGAGCGTGGGCGGCAGGCTCTCGGTCCCGGGCAAGAAGTAGTTCCCACCGACCGCGTGGACGCTGGCCGGCACCGCGTACCACTCGTCCGGCTTGCCGGCAAGCGCCTCAATCATGAAGCGGTGCCAGATGGGCGCGGCGCCGACGATGCCGGTCGAGTTGTGGCTGAGGGGCTTGTTGTCAGGGTTGCCGACCCACACCGCGGTCGCCAGGCTGGGAGTGAAACCGACTGTCCAGTTGTCCTTGAAGTCGTTGGTGGTGCCGGTCTTCGCCGCGACCGTCCGGCCGGGGAGGGTGAGGTCGCCATGGCAGCCGAACTCCAGGCAGCGGTTGCGGTCGTCCGACATGATCGAGGCGATGATGAAGGCGACGCCGTCGTCGATGGCGCGGAACTCATTCTTCTTCACGTCGTAGGTGAACACGTCCTTACCGAGCCCATCCTTGATGTTGAGAATGGGCGCCTCGCGATGACGCACCCCGAGCGTCGCCAGCGTTGAGGCGGCCGTGGCCATGTCGGCCAGACGGACCGGGTAGGCGCCGAGCGTCAGGCTGGGCCCGTAGTTGTCCGGGCTCTGATCGACGCACGGTAACGGACCAAGGCAGGTCAATCCCATCCGGTGCGCCATGTCGACCACGGCCGGGATGCCGGTGCGCAGCTCGGTCTTCAGCGCCGGGATGTTCATCGAGTTACCCATCGCCATCTTCAGCGGCAGCGTGCCGTGGAAGCGGTGGTCGTAGTTCTGCGGGATGTACTTGCCGAAGCCGGCCGGGTCACCCCCGATGGGAAAGACCATGGCCTCGTCGAGGATCGGACTGAGCATGTTGACCTTGCGGCTCTCGATGGCGGCGGTGTAGGTGAAGATCTTGAAGCTCGAGCCGGGGGGACGCGGCACGTCGTAGGCGAAGTTGTATTGCCCGCCCGGCCGGTTGTAGTCGTCGCCGCCGACCATGGCCAGCACCTCGCCGGTGCGGGGGTCCATGCTCACCAGCGCGGCGTCGTGGAAGTTGTAGAAGTTCCCTTTCTGCGCGACCTGGTCGTGCACCACGCGCTCCGCGAGGTGTTGCAGGTTCAGATCGAGGCTGGTGTAGACGCGGTAACCACGACGGTCGTCGGAGTTGATCATGTAGGGCTCCTTCGCCAGGGTCTTGAGGACGTAGTCGACGAAGTAGGGCGCCTCGAACTTGACGATCGGCGGGAAGATCTGCAGCTTGACGGCATAGGCGGCTTCGGCCTGCGCCGCCGTGATGAACTTCTCGCCGACCATCGCGGCGAGCACCTGCGCCTGGCGTTGCTTGGCGGATTGCAGGTTTATCACCGGGTTGTACTGGGTCGGCGCCTGCGGCAGGCCGGCGAGCATGGCCGCCTGTGCCAGGGATAGGTCGTGGGCGTTGGTCTGGAAGTAGCTGCGTGCAGCCGCCTCGATCCCGTAGGTCTGGCTGCCGTAGAAGATGGTGTTGAGGTACATCTCGAGGATCTGGTTCTTGCTGTATTCACGATTGAGCTCGATGGCGAGGATGGCTTCTTTGAGCTTTCGCTGGATGTCGGCGGGGGCGTTGGCTCCGATGTAGACCTGCTTCACCAGCTGCTGGCTGATGGTGCTGCCACCCTGCTTGACCTTGTGGTGCTCATAGTTGGCGATCGCGGCGCGGACGATGCCGCCGAGGTCGATGCCACTGTTCGAGTAGAAGGTGCGGTCCTCGGTTGCGAGGGTCGCCTTCACCACCCAGGGCGAGATGTAATTGAGCGGCACCACGATCCGATGGTCGCCGGCCTTGCCGATGTCAGCCAGCAAGGTGCCATGGCGGTCGTAGATCAGGGTGTCCTGCTCCATCTTGTTGGAGGCGAGTCCACTGACGGCGGGCAACGTACCGACGGCCTGGGCCGTGATCGCCGGGATGCTGAGCAGCGGCAGCAACAAGACGACCAGTAAGCCGAGGATCAGGACCCGACGAAAGTCGGCACGGCTTCGCCGGCGCCAGCTCTTGACGTTGCGCTGACTCCGTCGGCGGGTCGCTAGGTTTAAGCGCTCAGAAACCCGAAGATCCCCGAAAGGAGCAGCCACAGAGAGACGAGGATAACCGCTCCCCAGCCCGCCCCGCTGGCGATGGCGCGGAGTGGCGACCGGCGAAGCCGCCGGATCTGGCGCCGACGAGCGTCGAGCGATGAGAGGCCGCTAGCAGATACTGAGTGAGTCGCATGCCGGATACTTATCAATTCAAGCCCCTACATTCCTACTATTCGGGTTACGAAAAGCTGATGGGAGCAGTATAACGTAAAAGGGGCTCGCTTGCACCAGTCGTGTTGGCGTTGCCATCGTTACCTGTCGAACGGGAGGGCGTGGCGGTTGGTTACGCCTCTTGCGAAGTTCGCGGATCTGGCCGTTCAGGCGCCCTATAATGGGGCCGCTTTGTCGCCTTCGGACGCCGCTCCAAAAGCCGGGACCGTATTCTGCCGCGAGTGTGGCAGGCCGATCGAGGCGGATGCCCACTTCTGCCGCTTCTGCGGCAAGTCACAGGCCGACCCGGTCGGAGTCTCCACGGCCCCCTCCTCCTCGCATCCCGGCGCGGCCGGCGCCGGCCTCGAGCATTGGTTGCGGCAGCTCTTTCCCCGCCACCACCTGCAAGACGAGTTCATGCACATCGGCACGATTGCTGCCTTCCTGATGTTGCTGATCGGGTTCGTGCTCGGGTTCTTCTTCGCCTACAGCTGGCTTGGCACGAACTTCCTGCTCGGGTCGATCGCCCTGCTCCTCTTCCTGATCCTTCGGGAGTCGACGCTGAGCCACATCCGGGTGCGCGGAGGCGCACCGACGCCGACCCCCGCCGGCGGCCGTACGCATGCCGGGCGCCGGTCCGCCGCGCCAGCATCGAGCCTTCCCGCCGAAGCCGCCAACGCCGAGTCCTCGCCGCCCGCTACACCAAAATAAAAAAACCGGCCTGGCGTCAGGCCGGCTCCTCGCTCTCCCGAATTAGGGGTTCTTGTTGCCTTCGATCGGGTCGCCCTCGAGTGGCTCGCCTTCCCGCATTTTGCGGCCGGCGCCCTCGAGATCGCCCTTTGCTTTCTGGCCCTTGCCTTCCCACTCCGTCTTCTTGTTGCCGGTCACCTTGCCGCTGGTATCCTTCATCTCGCCTTCGACTTTGTCTCGCAACTCGCCCATCTGGCACCTCCGGTAAGGTATTGACGCGATAGCACGCGTGTTATGAAGAATTATAGCATGCCACTAAGTTTCTAACTACTACCTGATGCCGGAGCTGGCGGTTTATATGGGTTCACATGTATTTACGAATCCAGCCTTGAGCCGGCTCACGTTGGCACCTATACTGACCATCGCATCGCCGGTCGCGCATATCAGGCGGCGTCGTCAGGTCTTCGATCGGGAACCAGGTAAACAAGTTGGAGGGCCGAATGGCTATCGCCGTCAAGCGTGAATCCCGACGCGACACGAACATCTCGCTGGACAAACCGATTTACACCATCAGCGTGGCGTCCGAGATCCTGGAGACCCATCCGCGGACGCTCATGATGTACGAACACCTCGGGCTGGTCGTGCCGAAGCGGACCTCGACCAACCGCCGGCGGTTTTCGCAGCGCGACATCATGAAGCTCCAGACGATTCAGAAGCTGACACGCCAGCATTCGGTCAACCTGGCGGGCGTCCGGTACATCATGAAGCTGCTCAAGCTGTTGCACGAACACCAGCTGGCCTCACCGGTCGAGCTGCGCGACATCGACGTCTCGCAACTCGACGTCTGATCGGAGCTTTACCGACAGTCGGTACGGGGTATTTTCTGACTGCCCCCATGTTGACAAGGCTTCAGGGCGTGCCTATAATTTCAGGTAGTTCTCTTGCCCCCCTCTTCGGGCCCTCCCTTCGGAGGGCCTTAACTTTTCTGGGGGCCGTTCGGAGGAGGCAGCGTATGCCTTGTGGAGACGACGCCGTTTTGCTATCCATAAGCCCCGCGCGATTCACGGAGTTCGTCTATACTGCTTCGCGCCAAGAGGAGTGTTATGGAAAGTAAGACGCGCCGCAGCGCCGGCGCGAGCCGCGCAACCCGGGCTGACGAAGACCTGGTCGATGTTCTCCTCGTGGAAGACGATCCATCGGTGCTCGAGATGTACCGGTTGAAGTTGGAACTCGACGGCTATCGGGTCAACACCGCCCTCGACGGAGAAGAGGGACTCAAGAAGGCCGGCGACCTCGCTCCCGACATCATCTTTCTCGATATCCGCCTGCCGAAGATGGACGGATTGGAAGTCCTGAGGAAGTTGCGGGCGCAGGAAAAGACCCGCGATATTCCGGTTATCATCCTGTCTAACTACGATGAAGAGGATCTGGTCGCGCGCGGGCTACGCCTCGGGGCGCATGAGTATCTCATCAAGGCCCGCACGACACCGACCAGCCTCTCCGAAGGTATCGAGGATTGGCTAAAGGAGTAACTCGCCGGGCGCCGACCGAGACAACCCTTTCCCTGGACAAACCTATCTACACGATCAGCGTGGCGTCCGAGATCCTGCAGACGCACCCCCGCACCCTGATGATGTATGAGCACCTTGGGCTGGTGGTCCCTAAGCGCACGTCGACCAACCGCCGGCGGTTTTCGCAGCGCGACATTCGCAAACTCCAGGCGATCCAGACCCTCACGCGCCAGCATGGCGTCAACCTCAACGGTGCGCGCTACGTCCTGCGGCTCTTGCGCATCCTGGTCGATAACGGGCTGCAAGCCCCACCCGAGCTTCGCGACCTCGACGTCAAAGAACTCGACGTCTAACCGGGCCGTGCCGCCGTCCAGCCGCTCGCGGCGCACTCGCGCTTAAGAACGTGCGCTCATGTGCTCGCGCGACCGGCATGCGGCGCCGGCCCTATCACGCGCGAAAGAGCGCGGCTCGGCCTGCGGCCTCGCTGTTCCGCTAACAAGGTGACGCCCATAAGGGCGGCGGCCCGAGGGCCGCTGACCGTTACGCGAGCGCAACAGCTTGGCCGCAAATCAGTGGCCGAAATGTTGGCTTCGATCTGCGCCGATACCGTTATGGGCACGTATGAGCTTCACGCCGGATAGCCCACTGAACCGGCTGGTTATCCTCTGGCCTGGCGTGCCGATCGCGATGTGCGCGCTGGGCTTTGTCCTGGCCGTCATCGAGATCTCGCAGACGCATAGCGGCTCCTTCGCGGCGCTCGCCATCGCCATGGGGTGTGGCCTCGCGTTCAGTGTCGGGCTGCTCTTTCACAGCTTCTTCATCGAGTGGATCGAGGTAACCATCACCCGCGAGGGCATCGCGCTCCGGCCGGTCGGGCATGCCTGGTTCAAGCGCCAGCCGCGCCTCGTCCCCTGGGACCGGGTGCACGGGGCGAATCAGGTCATTACGCGCCAGGGCGGGCATCTCGAGATCGCGGCCGGCGGCCAGGTTTTGAAATTGAACCGGGCGCTGTTTCGGCAGGACACCTTCGAGAATCTATGTGCCGCCGTCGCGCAGCGGACTCGTCAGTGGGGTCCGGCTGAATACGACGACGAGCTCGCCGCTGCCGCCTGAACGGACCCGGGCTCTAACTTCGGTAATAAACCTGCGCCGAGTGCACCGCCTGGTGGTAGCTGCCATAGCGCGCCTGTAGGGTGGTCCGGTCCCCGAACCACGGGTCATTGATATAGAGGATGCCGCCGCGATGGCCGGTGATGACCACGAAATGCATGCCGCCGTAGAGTCGAACCTCGGCGACCACCAGCCGGCCCGCATCGAGCTGCGCCTCGACCAGGGACTGCGGCGGGAGATCCTCGATGTCCTGGTCGTCGGTACGGAGCTGCGACACCATCCCGGGGACGTGGAGCCACTGCCAGCGGATCGAACCCTGGGTGACGGCGGTTGCCTGCCGCCAGAGCAGCAGGTCGTTCTCGATGTAGCCGCCGTGTGCCGTGAGCCACTGATTCAGCTGCGCGGGGTTTGTCGGGTAGCCGTAGGCGGAGGCCACCATCGTGACCGCGGTCAGGGCGCAGCCGGACGAGCCGATCGTATCAACGGGATCGCTGCCGAGCGCCTGGCGCGACCAGGGTTGCGCCCGCTGGCTCAGCGTCGGCACGGGGGGGCCGGCCAGCGCCCAGAGCCCACCCAGCGACCACGCGGCCAGCGCGAGCAGGCCGGCCGCCACCGGGCGGTGCCATCCCCTCATCACGGCGCCATCTTACGTTCGCGGTTGGGGCATGTCCAGCGCGGGCGCTCTCTGCTTTGGATTGTTACCGGCTGGTGAC
>Ga0102924_1002687_pt1 | contig 19170 bp, 14 predicted proteins | sample PaiPotPPM11metaG_FD_80116 | JGI IMG/M metagenome (GOLD analysis project Ga0102924, IMG submission 80116) | Iron sulfur acid spring bacterial and archeal communities from Banff, Canada, to study Microbial Dark Matter (Phase II) - Paint Pots PPM... ...
CTTGCCCACCACGCGCCTGCCGCCCATCACTCCGCCGCCGCTCCGCCCGGCGAGCGTGCCGCCCGGTGTCCTCGGCTCCGGCGTGGCGTCCTCCCGCAACACGCCGACCGTCCCTCCCCAGGCTCATCCCCTCGAGCCCACGGTGAAGTTCCCGACCGATCCGGTCCGGTCACCGAAGCCGTCCTGGTTTCGTTCGCTCCTGACGACGACCTCGCCGCCGCCCGCCGCCGAGTCTCTCGACCCGGGGAGCGTGCGCCGAACCGTCGGAGTCGGATGCGTCGCCGCCGCGTGCGCCTTCGCGGTGGTCGCCCTCGTCTTCGCGTTCCGCGCTCCGCCCCCGCTCGGTACGATGCCACCGGTCGTCGCCGCAACGGTCGTCATCGCGCACGCACTGCTTGCGATCGGCGCGGGCGCGCTCAGCTACGGCTTGCTCCGGATCGCGGAGCGACTGTGGGACCAGAAGGCCGTCCCCGACTTCGGGTCGAGCGCCTTCCACGGCTGATCTCCAGGCAACGACCACGCTCCGGCAAAGCCGGAGACGTGCCGTCAGCAGCGCGCTTCCACGTTGACCCCGATCGCGTCGCGCAGCTCGGCGTAGCCGTCGCTTACGGCGAAGGCCGCCATCTCGCTGCGCCAGTCGCTCGGCGCGAGATCGCTCGGACACCGCGCTTCGAGCTGCATCGCGCGCCACGCGAGCTCGAAGTCGCCGCCGAGCAGGAGCCCCGCGCGGGACGCGGAGACGTCCGCCGCGCGAAGCCATGCGGCGACGTCGGTGTGAGCGTACGTGCCGACGATCGCGGAGACCGCAGCGCGAAGCCCCTCGACCTCGTGCGCCTCGAGGGCCCCGGCGATCGCCGCCTCGTCGCGATTCCCCGGCGGAGCCGCGGGCGTGGCCACCGCCACGCGGAGCGCCGTCTTGAGGAGCGACTTGAGCTCGGTCGCCGTCGGAAAGAGGGCGTGCGCCATGAGCTCGGGTCGCAGCTCGGCGAGCCGCCGGCCGACGAGGAAGACGAGGAGCTCGGGCGGGATGGACTCGACGGCGGGCATCGATACGAAGAGCGCCGGTGTCGGCGTGGGCGCGACCGCGAACGGGGACGCCAGACGCGGGCGCGCGAGGAGCAGGGGGCGAGCGACGCCGAGGACCTCCGCGGCCGCCCGCACGATGCGCACGAGCTGGTGCGCCGCTGGCGAGTCCGTCTCCTGGACCTGCGCACCGAGCCACTGCAGCCGCCTCGCCGAAGGCACACGGCCCAGCCGCGCCCGCACGACGGCAGGGACGAAGAACCGGAAGATCGACGTGAGCCGCGGGTCGACCCCCGGGGCCAGGACGTGGGATCCCCACGCCCGCGAGGCGAGCGTGCCGGGGATCTCGTCGAGCGGGGGAGGCGGGAAATCCGCCACGAAGCGGCGCTGCGCTTCGTCGGCCGCATCGAGATGGCAGAGGAAGTTGGCCGCGCACCACGCCTTGTCGTGCGAGCCGCGCTGCAGGTGAAGATCGTAGAGCGTGCGATAGTTCGCCGGGTCCTGCGGTGCGCTCCGTGCCGCGCTGCGCACTTCGGCGATGGCGGAGTCGGGCTGTCCCATGACCAGGAGCAGCTCCACGATGATCCGCCGGTCGTCGTCGCCGCGTGGGGCAAACGCCGACGCGAGGCGAAAGGCCGCGAGCGCGCGGGGCAGGTCGCCGACGCGGTCGCGCAGCAGGAGCCCGAGCTGATGGTGGAGCGCGTAGAGGAGCTTCGGATCGCCGCCCGGCCGGACGCGCGCGATCATTCGAGCATAGGCCTCCTCGAGCTTTCCCCAGTCGCGCGCCTGGGTCCACACGCGCACGATCCGCTCGAAGGCGTCGAGGCGGCTCGGGTCGGCGTCGAGCGCCTCCTCGTAGAGGAGCGCAGCCCCTGCCGGGTCGCCCACTTTCTCGCGTACGACGCCGGCGCCCGCGTACAGGTGCTTCGCGCGATTCGCCGCGTCCGGCTCGAGGTCCGCCAGCCATCGGAGAGCGCGCGCCACCTTCTCCCAATCTCCGAGCGATTGGGCGACCGCCATCAGCCGGTGCAAGACGGCAGCATCTCGCGGGTTGCGCTCGAGCGCTTCGTCGAGGACCGCTGCAGCGCGCGCCGGGATGCGAGCGCGCTTCTCCCAGACCTCGGCCGCCGCGAGGTAGAGCGCCCTCTGCTCGGCGGGGTCGTGGGCCAGCCGGGCGAGGCTGTGCTGGCAACCCGCGGCGCTCCCCCAGTCGCGCTGCTCGAGGTACGCGCTCGCGAGCGCCGCGAGCGCGCGCCGGTTGTCGCCCTCGCGCGCCAGCGCCAGCCGTAGCATCTCCACTCCGCCGCGACGGTCGCCGGTCGCCAGCCGCACCTCGCCGATCTGCACGAGCACGTCGACCGGCAGGTCCATCGCGCTCTTCGCCACGCCGTCGATCGCCGCGCGGACGCGCGCGCGCAGGTTCGCGCGGTCGCGGATCTCGTGGCAGACCGCGACGAGCTCGGCCTGCGCCTCCGCGTCCGACGGCGCGAGCTCGTGCGCCGCCGTCGCGGCCATCAGCGCGCGCTCGAAGTTCCCCAGCGCGGCGGCCGCGCGCGTGGAGACGCGCAGGTACTTGAGGAGCGCGCCCTCGTCTCCGTCCCGCGTCGCCGCAGCGACGAGTACGTCGCACCCTCGCTGGGCGTTGTCCCAGTCTTCGCGGCGGATCCATTCGTCGAGGACCGCCCGGGCGGCGGCTTCGTTGGTGCAGTCGGTCTCGAAGGCGAACTCGAAGGTCGCCAGGGCCCCGCGCGAATCTCCCAGGGACGCGCGCATGTTCGCGAGCTCGACGAGCAGCTGCGCCTTGAGCCGGGCCGACTCCGCGCCGTCCGCGCGCCGTTCGAGGCAGAACGTGGCGTACATCGCGTCGCCGTCCCGGACCGCCAGCTTCTGCAGGTTCTCCCACGCGGCCGCGTAGCGCGGATCCATCTCGATTGCCCGTTCGAAGTGGATCCTCGCGCACGCGGGATCCCGCCCTTCGGGCGCGAGCATCTCCCCCACCGTCACGTGGATTCGCGCCTTCTCGGCGGGGTCGTCGGTGACGTCCGCCAGCCGCGCGCGGTACGCTGCGGCCCCGGTGATGTCGCCCTGCTTCTCGCATAGCCGCGCGAGCTGCTGAACGGCCTCCACGTGGGCGGTATCCAGCTCGTAAATGCGCCTCCACGCCGCCGCGGCACCGACGAGGTACTCCTGCTTCGATTCGCGCACCTGAGCAAGGCGCGACAGCGCCGCGATGGCCTCGCGCGAACCGCGCGCGACGGCAGCGCGGCGCTCCAGCGCGCTGGCGAGCCCCTGCCAGTCGCGCATCGCGTGGTAACAGCGTTCGAGGCCGTCGAGCGCCCGGGGGTTGTCGCCTTCGGCGGCGAGCACCTCTTCGTACTTCGGGGCGGCGTCCCTTGGCCTCAAGAAGTGGCGCTCGAGGAGCTCGGCGAGCCTCAGCAGCGCGTCGATTGCTTCGCGATCGGTCTCGAGCGCGTCCACCTCCATGTCCAGCACCTCGGCCAGGCGGCCGAACTGCTCGGTGCGACGGTAGATCCGCTCGAGCGCGACGAGAGCCGGAAGCGATCGGCCGTCCAGCTGGGCGGCCCGCTCGAAGTGCTCGAGGGCGAGCCTCTCGTTGGGCAGATGCACCTCGAAGAGCTCCGCGAGCGCCACGTGGAGCTTCGTGCGATCGGCCGGCTTGTCCGCCCGTGCGAGGGCGCGCTCCAGCTCTTCGCGGCGCGCTCCCCATGCCCCGACCTCTGCATAGGCGCTCGCCATCCTCTCGTGGACGAGCGGGTGCGTCGAATCGATGGCCCGCAGCATCGCGAGGAAGCGGTCGGCCGTCGGCGGGTCGCGCACCGTGCCGCGAGCCCAGCGAATCACGCGCTCTGCCAGCTTGACCTTTACCCCGGCATCCGAGGCCGCCTCGATCTTGTCGGCCATGCCTTCGACGAGGGCCTCCCAGCCGGTGGCCGTGCTGCAAGCGCCCTCGTACAGGCGATCGGCGGTGTCTTCGTCGTCGGGGTCGAGCGCCAGCGCTTCCACGAGCGCGTACTGCGCTTGCTCGCCGTCCTGAAGGTCGCGCTCGAGCAGGTCGGCGAGCCGCTTGAAGAGCATCGCGCGCTCCCGCGGGCGCGGCTCGTTCTCGAGCGCTCCCAGGTACATCTCGGCGAGGTCGTCGAGCCTGTCGGTTCCGCGAAATCGCTTCTCGAGCGCTTCCCGGACGGCGTTCGTCGTGAGCACGACGCGCTTGCGCGGCCCCGACGCGCGGCGCTTCGTCGGCGTGTCCTCCGTCGTGTCTCGACGGCACGTCTCCGGCTTTGCCGGAGCGTGGTCGTTAACCGGTCGCTCCGCGCTCGTCGGCGTCCCGCGCGAAGACGGCAGGGGCCGTGGGGAAGGTTCGATCCAGCGGGGGATCGCCGTCTCCTCAGTCGGATCGGTGTCGTCGTCGCGATTTGCGCGCGGCGCCATAGTGCGGCGGGCCCCAGCCTCCGTGGCGAAGTCACCTCATGCTACCGGCGTGCCCGCGTCTCGTGCTCGTCCACGGCGGTCCAGCCACGGCTTGACGAAGCGACTGGATCGGCCTAGGTAGCGCTTGCGTCAACTCTCACCCGTACGTAAGACTAACGCGTAAGAGTTACCGCTATGGCTGAGCACCACCGCCTCCCACTGATGCGCACCATCCAGGGCGGCGCTGTGTCCGCAGAGCCTGAACAGGGAGAGGTCGAGCGTGAACGGCGCGACCTGGTCCAAATCGGTGATCTCGCCCGGGAAACGGGCAAGACGGTGAGGGCTATTCATCTTTACGAGGAGCTCGGTCTGCTTGCTCCGGCGGCTCGCTCGAAGGGGCGGTTCCGGCTGTACGGGCGGGACGCCCTCGTCCGCATACGGTGGATCGCGCGCCTCCAGGAGATGGGCTTCAGCCTGAGCGACATCCGGACGGTCGTGCTCGAGTGGGAGCGCATCGAGAGCGCCCCCGGCGCAATGAAGCGCATGCGGCAGGTCTACGAGCGCAAGCTCGAAGAAACCCGCGAGCAGAAGCGCCGCATCGAAGCGCTCGAGCACGAGCTCGAAGCGAGCTTGCGATACCTCGACACATGCGACGTGTGCGACCCGCAGCGCCTCCTCTCTGCGTGCGAGTGCTGCGACCTTCACGACAAAGAACAAGACGTTCCCGAGCTGGTGCTCGGCTTCCGTGCATGCAGGTAAGCAGGGAATCCCCATGGCGCTGAAGTTCCCGATTTTCATGGACAACCACTCGACGACGCCGGTCGACCCGCGCGTGGTCGAGGAGATGATCCCGTTTTTCACGACGAAGTTCGGGAACGCGGCCAGCCGTAGCCATCGGTTCGGCTGGGAGGCCGAGGAAGCCGTCGACTACTCGCGCGAGCGGATCGCAAAGGTCATCGGAGCGAAGGACAATAAGGAAATCGCCTTCACCAGCGGCGCGACCGAGAGCGACAACCTCGCGATCAAAGGCGTGGCCGAGTTCTACAAGGACCGGGGCAACCACATCATCACGACCGTCACCGAGCACAAGGCCGTGCTCGACACCTGCAAGCGCCTCGAAAAGGAGGGGTACCAGGTGACGTACCTCGGCGTGGGGAAGGACGGTCGCGTCGATCCGGACGACGTCAAGCGCACCATCACGGACAAGACCATCCTCGTGAGCGTGATGCTCGCGAACAACGAGATCGGTGCGGTGCAGCCGCTCGAGGAGATCGGCAAGATCACGCGCGAGCGCGGTGTGCTCTTCCACACCGACGCGGTGCAGGGCATCGGCAAGGTGGACTTCGACGTGCAGCGGTTCAACGTCGACCTCGCGTCGCTGACCGCGCACAAGATCTACGGTCCGAAGGGCATCGGCGCGCTCTACGTCCGGCGAAGCAGGCCGCGCGTGAGGCTCGTCGCGCAGATGGACGGCGGCGGCCACGAGCGCGGTATGCGATCGGGCACGCTGCCCGTACCCCTCATCGTCGGCTTCGGGAAGGCGTGCGACATCATGACGCAGGAGGGGAAAAGCGAGAGCGCGAGGCTCTTCGTCCTGCGGGAGCGGCTGCGCACGCGAATCATGAGCCGCCTCGACGAGGTGTACGTCAACGGCTCGGTCGAGCACCGGCTGCCGGGCAACCTCAACATCAGCTTCAACTTCGTCGAGGGCGAGGGGCTGATGATGGCCATCAAGGACGTGGCGGTGAGCTCGGGTTCGGCCTGCACCTCGGCGAGCCTGGAGCCGAGCTACGTGCTTCGCGCGCTCGGTGTCGGCGACGAGCTGGCGCACTCGAGCATCCGGTTCGGGCTCGGGCGCTTCAACACGGAGGAAGAGGTCGACTACGTGGCCGACCTGGTCGTCGACAAGGTGACCCGGCTTCGCGAGATCTCTCCGCTCTGGGAGATGCACCGGGAAGGCATCGACCTCAAGGCGATCGAATGGGCAGCTCATTGAGTGGAACGAAGAAGGAACCCAGCCATGGCGTACAGCAACAAGGTGATTGAGCATTACGAGAATCCGAAGAACGTCGGTACGCTCGACAAGAGCGACCCGAGCGTGGGGACGGGTCTCGTCGGCGCTCCCGCATGCGGCGACGTCATGCGGCTCCAGATCCGCGTGAACGACGACGGCGTCATCGAGGACGCGAAGTTCAAGACGTTCGGCTGCGGCTCGGCGATTGCCAGCTCGTCGCTTGCGACCGAGTGGATCAAGGGCAAGACCATCGACGAGGCCGAGTCGATCAAGAACTCGCAGATCGTCGAGGAGCTCAACCTGCCTCCGGTAAAGATCCACTGCTCGGTACTGGCGGAGGACGCCATCAAGAGCGCGATCGCCGATTTCCGGAAGAAGCAGGAAGCCCGCGCCAAGAACGGGCAGACGAACGGGAAGTAGAGCCATGGAGGCGAGCGTCTCGGTCACTCCCCAGGCGGTGGAAGCCATCGCGCGCCAGCTCAAGAAGCGGGGCACGGCCGACGCCGCGCTCCGTCTGGGAATCCGCGGCGGTGGGTGTTCGGGCTTCTCGTACGTGATCGAGTTTCACGACGGGCTGCCGCATCCGCGGGATCGCGTCTTCGACTACGCAGCGAGCGACGGGACGCCGGTGCGGGTGGTCGTCGACCCGAAGAGCCTCCTTTATCTGAACGGCACAGTCCTCGAGTGGGAGCAGACGCTGATGCGCCAGGGGTTCAAATTCGCGAACCCCAACGAGAAGAGCGGGTGCGGCTGCGGCCACTCCTTCAGCGTGTGATGGATCCGTTTGCAACATTGGGCGTTCCCCGCCGGTACGAACTCGATCTCTTGGCAGTCGAGAAGACGCACCGCGAGCTTTCGCGTGCCCTGCACCCCGATCGCTTCGCGGGCGCGAGCCCGAGCGAGCGGCGCGACGCGCTCGCGAAGGCCGTGGAAGTCAACGAGGCCTGGCGCATCTTGCGCGACCCGATCCGTCGCGCGGAGGCTCTCCTCCGTCTTCTCGGGGTCCCCGTCGGAGAGGACCGGGAGCCGAAGGCGGATCCCGACTTCCTGATGGAAATGCTCGAACAACGCGAGGCGCTCGCCGAGGCAAAAGCGTCCCGCGATCTCCCGGCGGTACGGAGCCTGGCCAAGGGCATCGAGGGCCGGGCGCGGGCGGTCGAGGGGGAGCTAGGGACCGCGTTCGACCTCGACGAGAGTGCGCAGGGGGCGGCCGCACGCGAAGCAGTCGTCCGAAAGCTCGGTGAGCTGAGGTTCTATCGGCGCTTTCTCGAAGAGGTGAGCGCCATCGAAGACGAATTGGCAGCGTGATGTCATTGTTCGAGATTTTCGATCCCAAAGCTCCGCCGCGCCCGATCGGCATCGATCTGGGTACGACGAACTCGCTCGTCGCGTACGTCAGCAACGAGCGTCCAGTGGCGATCGCCGACTGCGACCTCGAGGTCCTCGTCCCCAGCGCCGTCACGTATTTACCCGGCGGGGATGTGGCCGTCGGCCGGCGCGCGCTGGCGCTCGCGGCGGAGTACCCGCGCGACACGATCGTGAGCGTCAAGCGATACATGGGGCGAGGGGCCGACGACCCGGAGACGCGCCGCCTCGGTCCCTACGAGTTCGCCGCCGCCGAGCCGGGACAGGCGAACACCGTGCGCTTCCGCGTCGCGGGCGACCGGTCCGTCACCCCGGTCGAGGTGAGCGCCGAAATCCTTCGGGCTCTCAAGCGGCAAGCGGAGGACGAGCTCCGTCACGTCGGCGGCGCCGTCATCACCGTGCCCGCGTACTTCGATGACGCCCAGCGCCAGTCGACGAAGGACGCCGCCCGTCTCGCGGGCCTCGAGGTGCTGCGGCTGCTCAACGAGCCGACGGCGGCGGCGCTCGCCTACGGGCTCGAGAAGAAGAAGGACGGCCTCTTTGCCGTGTACGATCTCGGCGGCGGCACCTTCGACGTCACGATCCTCGTCCTCGACAACGGCGTCTTCCAGGTGCGATCGACCGGCGGCGACAGCGCCCTCGGCGGCGACGACATGGATCGTGCGATCGCGCACCACCTGCTCGCAAAGCTCGGGTTCGACGACGCGCGCCAGACCCCCCAGCTCGTGCGGCTCGTGCTCGACGAGGCCCGAAAGGCAAAGCACGCCCTCACGACGCAGGACACCGTCGTCGCCGAGGTGCCCGAGCACCAGCGCATCTCGCTCGCCCGGGCGCACTTCGAGGAGCTCATTCGGCCGCTCCTCGAACGGACCGGTTCGGTCTGCCGGCGGGCCCTCAAGGACGCGCGGATCGCCGCCGCCCGGCTCGACGGCGTCATCCTCGTCGGCGGTGCGACGCGGGTGCCGGCGGTCCGGCGGTACGTGGCGGAGCTCTTCGGACGCGAGCCCCTCGTCGACATCGATCCCGACCAGGTGGTCGCCCTGGGCGCGGCCGTGCAGGCAGAGCTCCTTGCGGGCGAGGGGCGGAGCGATGAGGTCCTCCTGCTGGACGTCATCCCCCTGTCGCTGGGCATCGAGGTGGGTGGCGGGGTGGTCGACAAGGTGCTCCCGCGCAATTCGAGCATCCCCTGCGCCGCGACCGCGACGTATACGACGCAGGAGGACAACCAGACGGGCTTCGAGGTTCACGTCCTGCAGGGCGAGCGCGAGCTCGTCGCCGACAACCGGAGCCTCGCGCGCTTCACGCTGAAGGGGATTCCGCCGATGCCGGCGGGAATGGCCCGCCTCGAAGTCACCTTCGCCGTCGACGCGGACGGGCTGCTCGGCGTGCGCGCCCGGGAAGTAACGACAGGAATCGAGCAGTCGGTGAGCGTGAAGCCGAGCTACGGCCTCGACGACGCCACCGTCGAACGCATGCTCCTCGAGGCCCTCGACCACGGCGAGGAAGACCTGCGCGCGCGCCGGGTCGCCGAGCACCGCGTCGAGGCGCGGCGCATCCTCGCGGCCACGGCGAAGGCCCTCGCGACCGACGGCGACTTGCTCGAAGCGGGCGAGCGCGAACGCATCGAGCTCGCCTGCCAGGCGCTCGATCGTGCAGCGCAACAGTCCGACGATCCCGGTCGTCTCCACTCCGCCATCGAGGCCCTCGACGACGCGACGAAGGCGTTCGCAGGCCGCCGCATGAACCGCGCGATCGCCCACGCGATCGAGGGCCAGCGGGTGGACGCGGTGGAGAAGAAGGTCGAGCACGCGAAGGGGATCGACGAGGCGCACGCGCTCCATGGCCCCCAGCTGCGGACCGGGGGAGCCCGCTAGAGATGGGAGCGATCGTTCGGTTCCGCGGTTACGGCGACGTCGAGGTGCCCGTCGGCTCGTCGATCCTCGAGGCGGCCACGAGGGCGCACTTCCCCGAGGGGAGCGCGTGCGGCGGAGTGTGCGCCTGTTCCACGTGTCACATATACGTGGTTCGCGGCGCCGAGCTGCTGAGCGAACAGGAAGACGAGGAGGCGGACATCCTCGACAAGGCCTTCGACGTGCGGGCAGCCTCCCGGCTGGGCTGTCAGGCCAGGATCGTGAAAGAGGGCATCGTCGAAGTCGAGATCACGCGCGAGAGCCTCGACGCCTACGAAAACGAGCACCCCGCCGAGCGCGGGAAATACACGAAGAACGCCGCGTCCGCTCGCTGAGCGCGCACGCCACGGCGCCAGGAGGCGCCGTATGCCGGAGTGACTGGGCGCGGCATGTCATATGTGGCGGGAGGGAAATCTCTACCGATTCGCGGGAACGCACTTTGGATTCGAGTCTGCCTCCCGGACAAAATTGGAATTGTGGAGGCAGTGCCCATGCGATCCCACTCCCGGCCGCTCGTGGTCGCCTTTTGTCTTGCCGCCGTCGCGGCTTGCGACGCCAGCCGATCGGCCTCCGGTGTGGCGGGTGTCGTTCCGGATCCGTCGGGTTCGAGCGGTCGCGGGGTAGGCAGCGGCGTCGGCAGCAGCAGCTCGGGCGGGGGCGCGAACGGGGCCAGCACGAGCGGCGGGAGCGGCAGCTCGGGCGGCGTACGGAGCGAGGCCAACGCCGCCTACGGCGGAGCGCTCTTCGGTCCGTACACAATCACCTTCGGCCCGATCCAGGTGCCGCCCGGCACGGAGAACACGCAGTGCGTGGTCAAGCGCCTGGGCAATCTCGGGCCGGTGCACGTGGGCCAGATTCACGATCAGCTCGGCGTCGCCTCGCACCACATGATCCTTTATCGAGTGAGCGACATGGTCGAACAACCGACGCCCTTCGATTGCCGCCCGTTCACCGACACGCTGAACCCCGCCAACGGCAATCCCCTCATCATCTCGCAGAAAAGAGACGACCTGCTCACGCTCCCCCCCGGAGTGGCGTTCACCCTGGACGCAAACCAGATGGTCCGCCTCGAGATGCACTACATCAACGCGACTACCTCGACGGTCACGCTCGACACGTCCTCCACGTTGATGCCGATCGACCCCGCCCAGTATCGATACGACGCGTCGTTTCTGTTCATCGGCGACCTCGATATCTCGATTCCGGCGATGTCCACGGCCACGCTCGGCCCCGCCTACTTCCCCGTTCCAAGCCAGTACGCCTCGTCGAACTTCTTCGCCATTACCGGGCACGAGCACCAGTGGGGGACGAACGTGCAAGTGTGGACGGCGACCGGGCCGATGGATCCCGGCGCGCCGGTGTACCAGGTGCCCGACTGGAGCTGGAGCGACCCCGTCACCGCGTCGTTCTCGCCGCCGTTGCAGGTCCCGACGCGCGGAGGCTTCAAGTTCCAGTGCGACTGGTATAACCAGTCGACGAGCACCGTGAGCTTCGGCGAAAGCGCCGACGACGAGATGTGCTTCTTCTGGGCCTACTACTACCCGAGCCAGGGAGCGCAGGTCTGCTTTCACACCGACCGCGCGGGCGGAGTCAACGCGTGCTGCCCCGGCAGCGCCCTCTGTAACCTCCTCGGTCCCTGACGCAGAAAGCCATGGAACCCCCCCCTGCGCCTCTTGGCGGACTCGAACGGGAGCCGCGTTGCGAACGCAAATCCGATCGTTTTGGTCTGCAAGACTCTCTTTCGGACACGAAAAAGTCGCGTTCGTAAGCGAAAGACATTCATTCGAACCGCACAACTTCTAGTTTGGAGGCAAAAACTCTCTTTTGGACCTGCGATCGATGGTTTCTGAGTGACGAAAGAGAAGATCGCGAACGCAATTTTCGCTTTCTGAGATGAAAGACGCATTTTTTTGCGCTCAAGACTTCGCGTTTTCGTCGTCGAATCACTCTTTTTCGAACCCAATCGACGCGATCGCGAACGAGAAACGCATTTTCGAACCTGAAAACTACGCTTTCGTAAGCGACAACGATCGCTTCTCGACTCAAATCGATTCGTTTGCAGGTCTCGACGACGGGGAAGCGGCCCCAAACCCCTTCTCCCTCTTGGCGTCCTGACAGCCAAGCCGCCAAAAGAGGGGGCAGAACGCCCTGAACCATTCGTGGCGTCTTGTGGCGGCTTGACGTCTCTCTCTCTCTCTCTCTCTCTTCAGCGGATGGCGCCGCGCAGGACCGTGACGGAAGCTTTCGGCAAGACGAAGACGCCGGAGCCGGCGGGCTGCGTGGAGCGGGCGATCGGCCCGTCCGGATCGGCGTAGCCTCCGTCGCTCTTCGCGTGCCAGACGTAGTTGTCGGCGCCGAACGTCGCGACCGCGACGTCGCCGGAGAACGACAGGTCGCGCTGGGCCTCGCCGTCGCGAAACGCGACGCGCACCGTCCGCGGCGCCGCGGGGTCCTTGTTGACGAGGAGAACGCCCCACTGGCCGTCGGGGCGTTGCACGGCGTACGCCGTCACGACGGCGCGACCGGCCGCGTCGGTCACGCCGCTGGACGCGGGGAAGACGCGGTGGACCTCGTCTCCCGGCCGCACCCACTCCTCGGTCACCAGCTGCGACGCAAAGTACTGCGAGGTCGGCTGCTCGACGTGGTGGGCGGCGTCGGTCTTGAACATCGTGAACCCGCCCCACGTCCCGTCGCAGTGGGACGACCAGAGCGGGTGGGGCAAATAGTGAAAATAGAAGCTCGCCTGCCCGCCCGCCGCGAGAAATGCCCCCACGTAGTCCGCCAGCCACAATCCGCCGAACAGGTTGACGGACGTCTCGTTCGACTGCCACGAGATGTTCACCTCGGTCACGAAGAGCGGGACCTCGGGGGCGAGGCCGTCGTCTCGCCACGCCTGGACGATCTGGCCGATGAGCCTCGGTTCGTCGTACAGGCTGTCCCACGTCGCCTTGCACGGCTCGTACGGATAATGCTCGAACGACATGAACGCGAGATCGCGCTCGCGCCCGTGCGCCTTCAGGTACCCGAGAAAACGGCCGAACCACGACGTGTTGCCGCGGGCGTCGGCCCATGCCTTGATGTCCTCGTTCACGCCGGTGAACGCCGGTCCGCCCAGCTTGAGGGCCGGATCCACCTTGTGGATCGCAGCCGCCCACTGGAGGTAGAGCGCCGCATAGTGCTCGGGCGTCATGTACTGCCCGTCAGCCTCCTCGCCGAGCTCGACGTACGAGATCGGGTACCCGCGCTTCTCGACGTACGCGATCTGCGCCGCGGAGTCCTCGGGCGTGCCATAGAGGACGGCCACGGGCAGCATCGCCGGGAGGCCGCGCGTGACTCCGCTCGTGAAGAAGACGTCGAACCCCGTCTGTTCTCCGCGCTGCTCGTCGATGTCCGCGGCCTCATGCCACGGATCGACCGAAGAGCAAAACGTCGTCGTCTGCGACTGGCTCGCCTCGTGGCGGACGACGTCGCGAAAGCCGCCCTTGTCGAGCGTCCCCAGACCGAGCTCGTAGATGGCGTATCCCAGACAGTTGCGACCGTCGCCGGTGGCGCGCGCGTCGCACGTCTCCGACGACTCTGTCATCTCGACCCGCACGAAGCGCGCGGACACCGGGGAGGGCGCGAGCCTGTGCGTTGCCACTCCGCCCGTACCTTTCTCGACGACGCCGCCGGGAAAATCGACCCACTGGCCGGCAGCGGGCTTCTTGATTGCGTCGTCCCCGGTCCAGTACTGGATCGTATATTTCCTCGCGAACGGCGCCGCCCACGAGATGCGCATCGCGTCGACGTCGCGCGCCTGCCCGAGGTCGACGACGATCCACTGGGGAAAGGCGCTGTCGCTCTCGCCGGTGAACGCCGGCGCGAGGTAAGGATTGCTCTTCCAGAACGACTTCGCGTCGCCGTCGGTCAGGCGCGAGAAGCCCTCGTTCTCCGTCCCCTCGTTGCGCGTGAACCCCCGACGGGGCAGGGGATAGCCGAAGGAGCGCCTGATTGGCTCCCCCGGATCCGTGGCCCCGGTGAAATATCCGCGCCCCGCACGCTCGCTCCACGTGCCCTTCGGGTTCCAGTGCCAGGCCTCGACGTGAAGCTCGGTGTTGAGGCGATAGCTCACCGCGCCCCAACCGGCCGACAGGACGTCCTTCAGCATCGCGGGCGAATAGAGCGCCTCGCCGGATCCCGTCTCCAGGCGATCGACGGCCGCGCCCAGCGCCCGGAGGGGGCGGAACGAGCCGACCGCTCGGCCCGGCGCCACCTCGATGCGGACGTTCGGCTCGATCGCCGGCGCCGCGTCCGCGAGCGGCGGCCCTGCAGTGAGAGTGGCCGCGCGCGGGGCCGGTTGCGGCTGCGCGCACGACCACGCGGACAGCGCGGCGGCAAAGAGGAGCGGGAGCAGGAGCCGAGGTCGTAGGATCGCCACTACGCGAGACTACCGCCGACCGCCCGGATCCGGTCCACGGCTGACGCGATCAGGTCCGCGAGCGTCTCGTACGCGTACGCGGGCGCCCCTTCCAGCGAAACCGCCATCAGCCCGATCCGCGCGCTTCCTGCGTAGAGCGACAGGACCGCATGGGCTCGACTGCGCCCGACGCTCCGGATCTGCGGAGCGGCCAACGTGCGGCTCGCGAAGGGCTCGCCCCCGCGGACAATCTGCGGGGAGACCTCAGGGTCGTACGCGAAGAGCGGGCGCGCCATCCCCTCGGGGTCGGGTCCCCCTTCGAACAACGACACGTAGCAGCTGGTGATGCCGAGCTCGGGCAGGCGCTGCGCCGCGACCTGGCACAGCTCGTCCACCGAGGTCACCGCGATGAGCTGGCGGCTGGTCACTCCGAGCAGGCCTGCCATACGCTCTGCGCGTGCGCGCCGGCGGGCTTGCGCCCTCTCCATCGCCTCTCCGGTGATGACCCGCGCCTCCTGGAAAATCTCTTCGGCCCGGTCGCGAAGGATGCGATCGTCGATGCACTCGAGGACTCTTCGCCGGAGGAGCGTGATGATTTCGTGGACCGCCGCGACGTCCGCCCCCTCGGACAGGAGGGACTCGAGCATCGCGCGGAAGGCGCGCGTGAAGCGCTCCGACTGCGTCCGCAGTTGCTCGCTGAACGACGTGATGAGGAGCTCCTCCCAGCCCGGCGTCGTGGCGAACGAGCCCTGGGCGGCGCGTGCGAGGTCCGCGGCGAGGTGCTCACGGCGGCGCAGAAGCTCGGCCTCGAAGCTCAGGCGCGAGCCAGCGAGGTTGCCGCTCGGCTTCGCCGGCATGGTCAGCTCGCCGCTGAAGCACCCGCACGACCGGCGCAACACCGTCGTCGTCGAGAGCGAGACGTCCTCGCCCGCCTCGCCTTGAAGCTGCTTGATGAGCAGGCGTATCCCGGCGGCCCCCTGCTCGCGGAGCGGCTGGCGGACCGTCGTCAGCGGCGGCGTCGTGAAGCGGGCCTCCTCGAGGTCGTCGAAGCCCACGACGGCGACCTGGGAGGGAATGCGGATCTTGCGCCGCTCGAGCGCCTGCATCGCACCGAAGGCCATCGTGTCGTCGGCGGCGACGATGGAATCGATCGAGCCGACGTCGAGCTTGCGCTCGCCGAAGAAGAGCGCCACCGCTTTCTCTCCCGCCTCGGAGGAGAAGTCCCCCGGGGCGACGAGCCTCGTGTCGAACGCGAGCTTGTGCTCGGCGAGCGCGCGGCGGTATGCGTCGAAGCGCTCGATCGCCTCGTCGTTGGGCTCGGGTCCCTTGATGAACGCGATGCGCTTGCGCCCGTGCACGCGCACGAGGTGCGCCACGGCGTCGCGAACGCCTGTTCTGTTGTTCACCGCCACGCTCGACCGCCCTGGAAGCTTCCCGGCGATGGTGCACACGGGGACGGCTCCGAGCCCCGCGCAGTACTCGTTGAGGCGGGTCGGCCCGCAACGATTCACGAGCGCGCCGGCGATGACGAGCACCGCGTCCAGACCCGCCTTCGCGACGAAAGAGAAGACGTGATTGCGCATGTCGTCCCCCAGCAGGGGGGAATCGAGCTCGCCTCCCACGAAGCAGAAGACGTCGATGTCGCGCGTCCGCGCCGTCTCGCATGCGCCGCCGAGGACGGCCGCTTGGTAGTCGTCGACGAGGTCGCTGAGGAGGACACCGATGCGGCGTCGAGCGAGCTTCGGTCGCGGAATAGCCATAAGACGGGGGTGGGCACTCGACGGAGCGCGCGAGCCCAGGAAGCGCCCAGCCTCATGCTACCGGCCTCGGGCGCCGCGGCAAAAGGCAAATGCCCCCCGACCATACGGTTGGGGGGCTCGGGTTCGTGATTCGCGCTCCTCCTCGCCCGCTCGACGCGAGCGCCGCTCTTAAACGCGGATCCCCGGAGCGGGGTATTTCGCGCACAGGTCGCGCACTTCGGCGGCGACCTGCGCGAGCAGGGCGTCGTCTGTGACCTTCCGGGTCACGCGGTCGATCCACTCGGCGATGCGGACCATCACGTCGGGCCCCATGCCGCGGGAGGTGACCGCGGGGGTGCCGATACGAACGCCGGACGGGTCGAAGGGCTTTCGCGGATCGAAGGGGACGGCGTTGTAGTTGAGAACGATGCCCGCGCGATCGAGCGCCTGCGCGAGCGACTTTCCGGTCACGCCCTTGCTCGTGACGTCGACCAGCAAGAGGTGGTTGTCCGTGCCGCCCGTCACCAGGCCGAAGCCGCGCTCGGAGAGCGCCGCCGAGAGCGCGCGCGCGTTCTCGACGATGCGACGCGCGTAGTCCCCGAACTCGGGGCGCGCGGCTTCCTTGGCCGCGACCGCGATCCCGGCGGTCACGTGGTTGTGCGGGCCGCCCTGCAGGCCCGGGAAGACGGCGCGGTCGATGGCGGCGGCGTGCTCTTTCTTGCAGAAGATCATCCCGCCGCGCGGTCCGCGGAACGTCTTGTGTGTCGTGGACGTGACGACGTCCGCCAGGCCAATCGGCGTGGGATGCACGCCCGTGCAGACGAGCCCCGCGATGTGCGCGATGTCGCACGCGAGGATCGCCCCCACTTCGTCGGCGATGGATCGGAACGCGGCGAAGTCGAGCGTGCGCGGGTAAGCGGTCGTCCCGCACCAGAGGAGCTTCGGCCGGTGCTCCCTGGCCAGGTCGCGCACCTGATCGAGGTCGATGCGGTGGTCCTCCTTGCGGACACCGTAGGGCACGCTCTTGAAGTACTTGCCGGTAATCGACACGCTGTGCCCGTGCGTGAGGTGGCCGCCCGCGGGCAGCGCGAGACCCATCACGGTGTCGCCCGGCGAGCAGAACGCGAAATACACGGCGAGGTTGGCCGGGCTGCCCGAGTACGGCTGCACGTTCGCGTGCTCGGCGTCGAAGAGGGCCTTCAGGCGCGCGATCGCCAGCTCTTCCACCTGATCGATGACCTGTTGCCCCTCGTAGTAGCGCTTGTGCGCGTAGCCCTCGGAGTACTTGTTCGTCAGGACCGAGCCGGTCGCCTCCATGACGGCGCGCGAGGCGTAATTCTCGCTGGCGATCAGGCGGATGGTGTCGTGCTCGCGGCGGTTCTCTTCGACGATGAGGCGCGCAATTTCGGGATCGGACTCGATGAGGGGGCCGTCGGCGGGGGCTACCATGCGGGTCTATCTAGCGCTGTGCTAGACCCACGTCGATGCTGCTGCCCTGGGTGGTCGTCCTCACGAACGCCGCCGCTCCCGGCCCGCCGGGCCCCGCTGCGCCCCCGACCGGCGCCGCCGCAGCAGCTGTTCCCACCGGCGAGACGGTCGACGCGACGACCCTGCCCGCGCCGCACAGCTTTCGAAGGGGGCTGGTCGTCGGCCTGAGCCTGGGCGCGGGCCTGGGCGGCGCGAGCGGATATCCGAACGACATCAACCGCATCGGAGACCCCAACTACTATTCGGCGAGCGGCTGGATGCTCGGCTCCAGCGAGACGCTCTTCGTCATGGGCGCCCTTACCGACTACCTCAACGTCGGCTTCTTCTTGACCCAGGGCGTCTTCCGCAACGGCGACTGGCGCTCCGGGGGGACCGCGGGCGGGCTGCGCCTCGAGACGTTCCCCCTCGCCCTCGTCTATCCGCGCCTTGCCGGCCTCGGCGCTCTCGCGCAGTTCGGCATCGGCGGCGGCAATCTCACCCCCGCCGCGTCCGGTCAGGGCGGCGCTCCCGCCGTCGACGGAACCCAGTCCTTCGCCGACGTCGGCGTCCTCTACGAGTGGGCCTTCGGGCACCTCTTCGGCGGTCATTTCGCCGCCGGTCCCAGCCTCGACTACCAGGCCATCTGGTCTCAGCCGTTCGAGCGTCACGGCCTCGTCGCCGGCGCGCGCATCGCCTTCTACGGCGGACCGTAAGAAGCTCCCTTGGCGGCTTGGCCGCTTCTCACCCTTCGGCTCGGCCTGAGGCTAAGGGATCGGGCGCACAGCTGATAGAGTGTGGCCGTGGGACCCAGGGACCCGTTCGGCCTCGTCGGGCAAGTGCTCGACGGGCAGTTCCGCGTCGAGAGGTACGTCGGCGAGGGCGGGTTCAGCGTCGTCTACCGCGGAACGCACATCGGGCTGAGTGAGCCGATCGCGGTCAAGTGCCTCAAGCTCCCGCCGGCGCTCGGGTCGGCGCTGGTCGAGTCGTTCGTCAAGCGCTTCCGCGACGAGAGCCGTATCCACTACAAGCTGTCGCAGGGCAACCTCTACATCGTCCGCAGCATTGCCAGCGGCACGACGACGGCGCCGGCGACGAGCGCGCTCGTTCCGTACACGGTGCTCGAGTGGCTGGAGGGGCGATCGCTCGCGGACGAGCTGAACGAGCGGCGCGACCGGGGAATGAAAGGACGCCCCCTCGCGGAGGTCGTCAAGCTCCTCGACTCCGCCGTCGACGCGCTCGCGTACGCGCACGCGCAGGGTGTCGTCCACCGCGACCTCAATCCGGGCAACTTCTTTCTCGCGCAGACCGGCGCGGGCACCAAGCTCAAGGTCCTCGACTTCGGTGTCGCGAAGATCCTCGCCGACTCCGCGCTGGCGATGACCGGTGCGCGGACGATCGGGAACGTGCAGATGTTCGCCCCGGCCTACGGCTCGCCCGAGCAGTTCGACTCTCGCGTCGGCGCCGTCGGCCCGTGGACCGACGTCTACGCGCTCGCGCTCCTCGCGATCGAGGCGCTCACCGATCGCCCCGTCATGAGCGGCGAACACCTCGGCGAGTTCGCCCAGGCCGCGCTCGATCCGGCCAAGCGCCCCACGCCGCGCGCGTTCGGCATCGTCGTCGGCGACGAGGTCGAGCACGTCTTCTCGCGCGCGGCGGCCATCAACCCGCGCGAGCGCCCGCGCGACGCCGGCGAGTTCTGGGGCATGCTCAAGCACGCGATGCAGGTGGACGGCGGCCACGCCGAGCCGAAGCTGCGCGGCTCCGACCCGAGCGAGCTCGACGAGTCGTGGAACTCGGCGGACCTCTCCGCCGACGCCCGCCCCCCGC
>Ga0102924_1002689_pt1 | contig 19163 bp, 16 predicted proteins | sample PaiPotPPM11metaG_FD_80116 | JGI IMG/M metagenome (GOLD analysis project Ga0102924, IMG submission 80116) | Iron sulfur acid spring bacterial and archeal communities from Banff, Canada, to study Microbial Dark Matter (Phase II) - Paint Pots PPM... ...
CCAGCACCGCCACCCGCTCGCCGGTCACGCCCGGGCCGCCTCGGCCACGACCCGGAAGAAGTCCAGGTTCTCCACGGGCGGCTGGCCGCCGCCCCCGGGCCCGTACCGCACGATCAGCCCGGTCGCCCCGGATTCCAGCCACGGCTTGAGCCGCTGCCCGATCCGGCTCAGCGGACCGACGAGCCAGGAGTGGTCGATGTAGTCCTCCGGGACCGCGGCCACGGCCTCGTCGCGGCGGCCGGCCCCCCGCAGCTCCTCGATCTTGTCGCAGACGTCACCCTGGCCGGCCCAGATCATCTGCGGCCGCTGGGTGCCCGCCCAGTCGGCCACGTACTCCTTGAACGGCTGCATGGCCCGCCGGACGTCGCTGTCGACCATCGCGTCGACGTGGGCCCAGATCTCGAACGACCCCAGGCCCTTCCCGTTCCCGGCCCGGCGGAAGCCCTCTTCGAGCAGCGGCATCGCGTGCGGCAGCATCCCCGGGCCGAAGTGCCGCGGCAGCCAGCCGTCCGCGATCTCCGCGGCCAGCATGATCATCTGCGGCCCGCTCGCGGCCACGTAGACCGGGATGTCCGGGGTGGGGTCGAGCAGCAGCCGGACCGGCTCGACCGCGTCCGCGTCGGCCGGGTACGGGACCGACAGCTCCGCGCCGCGGTACGCCAGCGAGCGGCCCTCGAAGCCGTTGCGCACGATCTGCACGAAATCACGCATCCGGGCCACCGGGTTACCCCAGGGCCGGCCGTGCAGGCCCTCGGCCACGTACCGGCGCGTGCTGCCCAGGCCGAGCATCACCCGGCCGCCTCCGGTCAGCGCGTTCAGCGTCTGCATGGCCATCACGGTCGCCGCCGGGGAACGCGCTGTGACCTGGGTGATCGAGGTTCCGAGCTTCAGCCGCCGGGTGACCGCGGCCAGATAGCCCAGCGGGGTCAGCCCGTCCGAGCCCCAGCCCTCGCTGGTGAACACCGCGTCGTAGCCGAGGTCCTCGGTGAGCCTGATCCGCTCCAGCGGGATCGTGAAACTCGGGTCCTGCCAGCGGATTTCCGTAGCGAGCTGCACCGCTCCATGCTGCGTCCGGCGCTATTACCGGCGACGTTACGGATCCCGGCCGGTAATGACGCCCATAACGGGGGCGGGCGAGCCTGGGCGCATGCCCGGCCCGCACGTGTCCGTGATCCTGCCCGTCATGGGCACCGACGGCCAGCCCGGCGATCCCGGGCACATCGTGGCCACCGCGCAGGCGGCCGAGGAGCTCGGCTTCGACGCGGTCTGGACCGGTGACCACATCCGCCTGCCCCGGCCCATGCTGGAGTCGTTGGTCGCGCTGTGCTTCGCCGCCGCCCGGACCGAGCGCATCGGGGTCGAGTGGTCGGTGCTGCTGCTGGCCATGCGCCGCCTGCCGGTGATCGCCAAGCAGATCGCGTCGCTGGCCTGCTTCGCGCCCGGCCGGGTGGGCGTCGGGATCGGCGTGGGCGGGGCCTACGAGGAGGAATGGCAGCTGGTCGGCGTGCCCCGGACCGAGCGCGGCCGGCGCACCGACGTCGCGGTCGCCCAGTTGCGCGCGGCCCTGGACGGTACCGAGGCGACGTTCCCCGGCCTCGGCCAGGTCCGCCTCGACCCGGTCCCGCCGCGGCCGGTGCCGCTGTTCTTCGGCGGCCGCCGCCCGGCCGCCCTGCGCCGCGCGGCCGAGCACGGCGAGGGCTGGATCGGCTGGCTGCACTCCCCCGCTGGTTTCCACGCGGTGCGGGAGGCCCTGGCCGGGCAGCGCGCCGAACTCGGACGCACGGACGCGTTCTGGTCCGGCATCCAGGTGCCGGTCCTGTTCTCCGGGACGCCCAGCCCCGCGGAGGTCACGCTGCCGCGGGACTCCGGACGGTACGCGGTCACCGGCCGCCCGGCCGAGGTCATCGCCCGGCTGCGCGAGTACTGGGAGGCCGGAGCGGACCGGTTCAAGCTGCACGTCTTCGACGCCCCGCCCGGCCTGGACCAGCTCGAGACGCTCGGCCGCGAGGTGCTGCCCGAACTGCGCTCCTGGTGCCGGCCCGGATAACGACGGCGATAATGGCGGCCCGGTAGGCCTGGGGTCCTCGGTAAGGAGGTGCTCCTTGACCGCGGTTTCCCCGATCGGACCCGACTTCGACCTGCGCACGTTCGACATCTGGGACGACGAGCAGGCCCAGCACATCTACGCGATCTTCGCCGAGATGAACCGCCGGGCCCCGGTGACCTGGACCGCGTCCCACGGCGGCCACTGGGTGGTCACCGGGTACGAGCAGGTCCGCGCGGTCGGCCAGGACTGGGCCACGTTCAGCTCGGCGCACGGCGTGCAGGTGCCGTCGGTCGGGCTCGAGTCCACCCCGCCGATCACGGTCGACCCGCCGCTGCAGCGCCTTTACCGCAGGCCGCTCGCACCGCACTTCTCCCCCTCGGCCGCCCGGGACTCCGCGGCGGCCACCCGGCGGCACGCCGACGCGCTCATCGACAAGTTCGCCGGCCGCGGCCGCTGCGACCTCGCCGCCGATTACGCCGAACGGCTGGTGCCCCTGGTGTTCTTCGACGAGGTGCTGCACGTCCCGGCCGCCAGCCGATCACCGAGGAGGAAATCCACGGCGTGATCGTCTTGCTGCTGCTTGGCGGGACCGACACGACCCGCAACGTGATCAGCTCCGCGCTGCACTACCTGGCGCTGAACCCGGCGGTCCGGACCCTGCTCACCGAGAACCCCGGCCGGATCGAGCGCGCGGTCGAGGAGTTCCTGCGGATGTTCGCCTCGGTGCAGACCATCGGCCGGACGGCGATGCGCGAGACCAGCATCGGCGACGAGCGGATCCCCGTCGGCGGCAAGCTGGTCTGCGCGCTCGCCGCGGCCAACCGTGACCCGGCCGAGTTCGACCGGCCCGACGAGTTCGACCTCGACCGGGTCTCCAACCGGCACTTCGCGTTCGGCGTCGGGCCGCACCGGTGCCTCGGCTCGAACCTGGCCCGGATGGAGATCCGGGTCGCGATCGAGCAGATCCTCGCGCGCCTGCCCCGGTACGAGCTGGCCCCCGGCTGGACCTACCGCCGGCGCGGCGGCTTCGTGCACGGGCCGGAGACCCTGGAGGTCGTCTTCCCGCTCCCCTGAGGCTCAGGGCGCGCGGTAGATGGCCTTGGTCTCCAGGTACGCGGCCAGGCCCTCGGGACCGAGCTCGCGGCCGATGCCGCTCTGCTTGACCCCGCCGAACGGGGCGTCGATCGGCAGCGCGTAGTGGTTCACGCCGACCGAGCCGGACTGGACCCGGCGGGCCAGCGCGAGCCCGCGGTCGGTGTCACCGGTGAAGATCGCCCCGCCCAGGCCGTAGTCCGAATCGTTGCAGATCCGCAGCGCGTCCTGGTCGTCGTCGAACGGGATCACCGCGAGGACCGGCCCGAAGATCTCCTCCCGGGCGATGCGCATCTGGTTGCCCACCCCGCGCAGCACGGTCGGCTCGACGTAGTACCCGGTCTCGAAGCCGGCCGGACGGCCGCCGCCGAGCACGACCTTGGCCCCGTCGTCCTGCCCGCTGCGGATGTAGTCCTCCACCCGGGCCCGCTGCCGCGCGGACACGACCGGCCCGAGCCGGGCGTCCGGGTCGAGCGGGTCACCCAGGGTCAGCTCGCCCATCGCGCCCGCCACCGCGTCCACGACCTCGTCGTAGCGCGACCGCGGCGCGAGCACGCGGGTCAGCGCGCGGCAGATCTGCCCGCTGAACGGCGCGCACGCGCTGGCCACGAACGGCCTGAACGCCTCGAGGTCGACGTCATCGAGCAGCACGGCCGCCGACTTTCCGCCGAGCTCGAGCGTGACCCGCTTGAACCGCTCCGCGCAGGCCAGCGCGACCTTCCGGCCCGCCGCGGTCGACCCGGTGAACGCCACCTTGGCCACGCCCGGGTGCGCGACCAGCGTCGCGCCCGCCTCCCGGCCGCCGGTGATGATGTTGACCACGCCCGGCGGGATCCCCGCCTGCGTGATCATCCCGGCCAGGAGGTAGGAGTCCAGCGACGTCTCCGGCGCGGGCTTGACCACGGCCGTGCACCCGGCGGCCAGGGCCGGGGCCAGCTTCCAGGCGATCGCGCCCTGCGGGCCGTTCCACGGGACGATCAGCGCGGCCACGCCGACCGGCTCCTGGCGCACCACGGTCCGCGCCCCGTGGCCGGAGCGCTCGGTCTCCGGCTCGAACTCGTCGGCCAGCCCGGCGAAGTAGCGGTAGTACCGCGCGGTGGCCGCACCGTTCCCCATGATCGAGCCGGCGATCAGCATGCCGTTCTGCGCGGTGACCACCCGTCCGAGCTCTTCCGCGTGCTCCTCGATCAGCGCGGCCAGCCGGCGCAGGTACCCGGCCCGCTCGGCCGGGGCGAGCTCGGCCCACCCGGACTCTCGGAATGCCCGCGCCGCCGCGCTGACCGCGTCGTCGACGTCGGTCTCGTCCGCGTCGGGAATGGCCGCGAACGCTTCCTCGGTGGCCGGGTTGATCACCGGGATGCGCGCCGCCGAGTGCGCGGGCCGTAGCCGCCCGCCGATGAACAGGTTGTCCTGGGTGCCGCGGATGATGTCGTTCACCCTCGCGCCTCCTCCTTGTCGGGCCGGCCGATCTCGCGCCGCAGCCCGGTCAGGAACCGCTCGGCCAGCTGGTCGCCGTCCAGGTGCTCCCGCGCGTGCTTCCCGACCGGCACGTGCAGCCGCGCGCCGTCGCCGAGCGCCGCCTCGACCACGGCGTCGGCGACTTCGGCGGGATCGTCCGACTCGGCCAGCCGCCGGGCCTGCCGGCCGCGCAGCGCGTCCAGCAGCGGCGCGTAGGCCGGCGGCCCGGGTTCAGCGGCGGCGTTCGCGCCGATCCCGGTGGGGTACGGCCCGATATCGACCGACAAGACCTTTATGCCGAACGATTCCACCTCGAACGAGAGCGCATCGTGCAGCGCGGCCGCCGCCTGCTTGCTCGCCGCGTAGACGCTGGCCCCGGGGGCGGGAACGTGTCCCAGCAGCGAGCCCACGAGCACGATCGAGCCGCACCGCCGCTCACGCATGGACGGCAGCACGGCCTGGATGAGAAGCAGCGGACCGAAGAAGTTCGTCTCGAACACCCGGCGCGCGGTCTGCTCCGACGCGCCCTCGACCGGCCCGATGCACATCACGCCCGCGTTGTTCACCAGCACGTCGACCGGCCCAAACCGCTCGCCGGCCTCGCGGACGGCGCCGGTGACCGAGTCGGGCCGGGTGACGTCGAGGTCGACCACCCGCAGCGGCAGCGACTCCTGCGCCGCCACGGCGGCCAGGTCCGCGGCCCGCCCGGCCGACCGGCACCCCGCGGCCACCTGGTGGCCAGCCCGGGCGAACGCCAGCGCCGTGAGCCGGCCGATGCCGCTGCTGGCCCCGCTGATCAGCACCACGCTCATGGCCTCACCCTCCCGCTACCGGGCCCGGGCGGCCAGCTCGAGCTGGCTCAGGTCGGCCGAGCACGGGAACAGCAGCACCTCGTCGCACCCGGCCGCGCGGTGCGCGTCCAGTTCGGCGCGGACCCCGTCGAGCGTGACCGGGGTGCCGGCGACCATGGCGTCGACGAACGGGGCGGCGGCGTAGTAGCGGCGCAGGAACCCCGCGGCGGCCTGCCCGCCCCGGGGCCCGAGCGCGAAGTTGACGATCGACAGCAGCCTCGGCGCTCCGTCCCGGCCGGCCTGCCGCCAGTGGTCCCGCACCGCGGGCGCGGCCTGCGCGAACCCGGCTGCGCCGCCGAGGCCGCAGATCCAGCCGGAGCCGTGCTCGGCGACCCGGCGCGCGGCCGCCCGCGACGTGCCGCCCAGCAGGATCGGCGGCCCGCCCGGCGTGCGCGGCGCGGGACCCGGCGCGGTGAAGCCGTCCGGCTCGGCCCAGGCCCGGCGCAGCTCGGCGAGCTGGGCGTCCAGGACCTGGCCGCGCCGCTCGAACGGCACGCCGGCCGCGGCGTAGTCCGGCCTGCGGCTGCCCACCGCGACGCCGAGGCTCAGCCGCCCGCCGGAGAGCTGGTCCACGGTGGCCGCCTGCGACGCGACCACGGCGGCCGGGCGCAGCGCGGTGAGCAGCACCGACGTGTACAGCCCGATCCGCGACGTGACGGCGGCCGCGGCGGCGAGGACGGTCAGCGGGTCGTAGGTGGGGGCGAGCAGCCGGTCGATGACCGCGACCGAGTCGAAGCCCGCCCGCTCCGCGGCGGCGGCCCACTCGACCACGACCCGGCCGTCGGGGGGCGAGAGCGCGCTCGGCAGCCCGATGCCGACCTTCACCCGGGCCCGCTCACCGGGCGAGGTCGATCACGGTGCGGATGCCCTCGCCCGCGCGCATGGCCTCGAACGCCCCGTCGACCTCGCCGAGCGCGATGCGGGCGGTGACCAGCCGGGCCAGGCCGAGCTGCCCGGACCGCCAGAGCGCGATCAGCCGCGGGAAGTCGATCTGGGTGCGCCCCGAGCCGTAGAAGCTGCCCAGGATCCGCCGCTCGTTCAGCGCGATCTCCCGGACCGTGACCGGGAGCTCGGCGTTGCTCAGCCCGACGAGCACGGTGGTGCCGCCGCGGCGGGTGCTGAGGATGCCGGGCCGCAGGCTCTCCGGCCGGCCGCTGACCTCGAACGCGTAGTCGACGCCGGCGCCGCCGGTCAGGTCCGCGGCCAGGGCGGGGAACTCGTCCGGGGCGGCCGTGTGCGTGGCGCCAAGGCTCAGCGCGGCGTCCCGCCGCCCCCCGACGGGGTCGACGGCGATGATCACGGCGGCGCCCGCGATGCGCGCGCCCTGGATCACGTTGAGGCCGACGCCGCCCGCGCCGAGCACGGCCACGGTCGCGCCGGGCTCGACCCGGGCCGTGTTGATCACCGCGCCCACGCCGGTCATGACCCCGCAGCCGATCAGCGCGGCCAGGTCGAGCGGGACGTCGTCGTCCACCGGGACCACGGCGGAGGCCGGCACGACCGTCTGCTCGGCGTACCCGGCCAGCGACATCGAGCCGACCGGCTCGCCGGCCACCGACAGCAGGCCCCGGCCCGCGGCGGCCAGGGCGTTGGCCCGGCACAGGTTCGAGCGCCCGGCCCAGCACTGCGCGCAGTGCCCGCACGGCGCGACGAACGACAGCACCACGTGCTGCCCCGGTTCCAGCCCGGTCACGCCCGGCCCGATCTCGAGGATCTCGCCCGCCGCCTCGTGGCCGAGCACGAACGGCGGGTCGAGCGGCACCGTGGGGCTGGCCCACGCGCTCAGGTCGGACCCGCAGACGCCGCAGTACCGGATCGCGACGCGCACCTCGCCGGGCCGCGGATCGGCCAGCTCCACGTCGTCGCGGATCTCGAACTTAGCGCCCCGCTCGCGGACCACCGCCGCTCGTATCACGCTGCTCATGCTGGACAAGTCTGCCGGCCGGTCGTTATCGCGTTCGTTACCCGCCCGGCGCTCACCCCGAGCGGCCGCCGTCCACGACCAGGACCGCGCCGTTGGCGAACGACGCGGCGTCCGACCAGAGCCAGGCGATCGCCTGCGCGATCTCCTCCGGCCGGCCGACCCGCCCGAGCGGGATCGCCGCGGCGATGTCGCTGGTTGCGGGCCTGACCTGCATGGACTCGCGCAGCATCGCGGTGTCGGTCAGCCCGGGGCAGACGGCGTTCACCCGCACGCCGCGCCGGCCGGCCTCCTTGGCCGCCACCTTCGTCATCGCGATCACCGCGGCCTTCGACGCCACGTACGGGCCGAGCCCGGCGTGCACGCCGTACACCGACGCGGACGCGATGTTGACCACGCACCCCGCTCCCTGCGCGTACATCTGGCGCAGCTCGGCGCGCAGGCAGCGGAACACGCCGCGCACGTTCACGTCGAGGACCCGGTCGAACGCGTCGTCCGGGTAGTCGGCGAACTCCGCGGCGTCACCCATGAGCCCGGCCGCGTTGACCGCGGCGTCGAGCGAGCCGAACCGGCCGGCGGCGCGGGCCACGATCGCGTCGGCCGTCGCGGTGTCGGCCACGCTCCCGGTGACCGTGTCGACGCTCGCGCCGATAGCGCTCGCGGCCGCGGCCGTCTCGGCCAGGCCCTCGGCCGCCCGGTCGGCCAGCACCAGGCCGCGGGCACCCGAGCGGGCCGCCAGCAGGGCCGTGGCCCGCCCGATGCCGGACGCCGCGCCCGTGATGGCGACGACCTTTCCGTCCAGCATCACGGGCCCGTCCGGCATCACCGGACCTCCACCAGGTCGGCGCGCCCGCTGACCAGCGCGGTCTGCGCGGCCTCGACCGTCTGGGGTCCCTCGCAGATCGTGGCCACGGGCAGGCTGTGCCGGATCAGGTCGGAAACGAACGCCTGCCCGGCCAGGCCCGCGGGCGCGGCGGCCACCGCGACCACGTCGCAGCCCCGCGCGGCGAGGTCGCGCAGCACGGGCAGGGCCCGGGCGGGCTCGCGCGGGGGGAGGATCCGGACGCCCAGCGCGCGGGCCGGGGGCCACGCCGCGCGCGCGGCGGACACCAGCGCGCCCGCGTCCCCGCCGGCCCGCCCGCCGCGGGCCTGGCCGAAGGCCGGCGATCCGGACAGGTCGAGGATCACCAGGTCCACGGGGCAGGCGGCGGCCCGGGCCAGCACGGCGGCCAGACCCTCCGGGCCGGCCTCGCCGTCGAGGACGAGCGCCCGGCCCGCGGCCTTGGCCCCGGTGAGCGCGTCGAGGACGAGCCCCGGGTCGGCGCCGGCCGGGAGTGGCGCGGTCATGACCAGGTCCGCGGGGCCGACGCCCGAGCCCTCGTCCCCGTTCAGCACGCGCACCCGCCGGCCGGGGAGCCGCAGGCCCGCCCGCTCGAACGGCACGTCGAACGCTGACCCGGCCTCCGGTCCCGCGTACGCCCGCAGCGCGGCCCGGGCCAGGGCGGGGGCACGGGCCAGCACGGAGTCGAAGGTCTCGTCGGTCTTCCTGGTCACGCCGCTGAACGTGAACTGCGCCGGGTCCATGGCCCAACGCGCGGGCAGGCTCTCGAACCACTGCATCGAGCCCCGGGCCCGGGCCTGGAGCAGCTCGAGCTGCGGCCGGCGCACCGCCTCGTAGCGGGCCAGCCCCTCGGCGACCGTGCTGGCCGACGACAGCGCCCCGGCCAGCGCGACCGCGTCCTCCATGGCGATCTTCGTGCCGGAGCCGATCGAGTAGTGCACGGTGGCCTTGGCGTCCCCGAGCAACGCGACGTTCCCGGCCGTCCACCGCTCGCACTGCACCAGCAGGAACCGCCGCCAGAACGAGTCACGCGCGATGAGCGGCGCCCCGCCGAGATCGCCGGCGAATACGCGCTGCATCCGGTCCACCGTGACCGTCTGGTCCGCGTGCTCGAGACCCGCGTTCTGAAATGTCTGCTCGTCAGTCTCGACGATCCACGTGCCGTGTCCCGGTTCGTGCGGGTACGCGTGCGCGACGAACAATCCCTCGGGAACCTCGCGGAAGAAGAAGTTCATCTCCGCCATCGGCTTGGTCGTGCCCAGCCAGACGAACCGGTTCGGGCGCGGGACCACCGCGGGGCGCAGGCCCGGGAGCAGGGCGCGGTTGTGGCTGCCGCTGCCGTCGGCCACCACCACGACGTCGGCGCCGGTGATCTCGGTGACCCCGGCGGCCCGGCCGTGCTCGACCTCGGCGCCGGCCTCCGCCGCCCGCCGTTGCAGGAGCTGGATCAGGCGGTGCCGGGAGCACCCGGCGAACGCGTGCCCGGGAACGCGGTACTCGTGGCCGCGCACGTGGAACGCGACGTCGTCCCAGGGCCGGAGGATCTGGCCGAGCGCCGCACGCGACACCGGGTCGGCCTCGGCCAGCTTGCGCAGTGTGGCCTCGTGGAAGGCCACGCCGAACCCGAACGTCTCGTGATCCGCGGGGTTGCGTTCGATGACCCGCACGCGCACCGACGGCCGGGCCAGGCGGAGCAGGATCGCGAAGTACAGGCCTCCCGGCCCGCCGCCGATGACCACGGCCTCGCGCACCCCGGCCTCCCTGGACTCGCCGACCGCCTCACCATCGGGCCGGGCGGTTACTCGCGTCGTTACACACCCGCAGCCGTAACGCGAGGGGTAACAAGACCGGCGAGACCATGGGCGCCGGATCCTCTCGTCCTGGAGGGCACGTGAGCGGCGAACAGGCTACGTCCGGACTCGATTTCGACCGGATGGTCGACAACTTCGACGTGTTCGACCACGACACGGCGCAGCACGTCTTCGAGGTGACCCGGCACGCCCGGTCCCGGTGCCCGGTGACCCACAGCACCGCCCACGGCGGGTACTGGCTGGTCACGAGCTACGCCGAGGTCCGCCAGGCGCTGAGCGATCCCGCCACGTTCTCGTCCAGCCGGGGCGTGGGCTTCCCGCACCACCAGACGCTGATGATGCCGCCCATCGACTTCGACCCGCCACTGCAGAAGGAGTTCCGGCGCCTGCTGAACCCGCACTTCTCCCGGGCCGGGATCGCCAAGTACGCGGGGGCCATCCGCGAGATCGCGGTCGCGACCGCCGGGGCCCTCGCCGACCAGACCCGCGCTGACCTGCACAACGACTTCGCGGCTCCGTTCACCGCCGAGGTCCTGGCCCGGGTCATCCTGCACGTCGATGACCAGGACCTGTTCCAGCGCGCCCGGGACGTGGCGGCGCAGATCTCCCGCCACGACCCCGCGCAGGAGGGCGACAAGCGCGCCCGCCTCGAGCAGATCTCCGAGGAGATCCTGGCCCGGCGCGCGGCCTCCGGGGAGCGGCAGGGCGACTGCATCGACGCGCTGCTCCACGGTCAGGTCAGCGGGCGGCCGCTGACCCGCGACGAGCGGGTCGGGACGCTGATGATCCTGGTGCTGGGCGGGCTCAGCACCACGAACGCCGCCCTGACCGGCATCTTCCGGCACGCCGCCGAGATCCCCGGCCTCGAGGAACACCTGCGCGGCGACGACTGGACCCGCCAGGAACTCGACGAGTTCCTGCGCTTCGAGCCGCCGGTGGGGTCGCTGTCCCGCACGGTCATGCGGGACACCGTTCTCGGGACCCAGCCGCTCAAGGCCGACGACGTGGTGCTCCTGCACTACTCCGCGGCCAACCGCGACGCCGCGGTGTTCGCCGAGCCCGACGAGTTGCGCCTGGACCGGGGCAAGAACCCGCACCTGAGCTTCGGACTGGGCGACCACCGCTGCATCGGCTCGAACCTCGCCCGGCTCCAGATCGAGATCGGCGTGGCCGAACTCCTGGCCCGCATCGAGGACATCAAGCTGGCCGAGGGCGCCGTCCTGGAACGCGAGGCCGGCACCGGCTCCGGCTGGATCTCCCTCCCCGTGACGTTCCGCCGCCGCTGAGCCACGCTCCGGACCGGCCCAGCTCGAACCGCCGCGGCTCCCCCGGCCGGTCTGGCCGGGCGAATCCGGAGGCACGTTACCGGGGACCGGCAGTTGGACGGCGGTCCGGGCCGGGTTACCCGGCGTAGGTGGAGGCTTGGCCGCCACAGCACCTCCACGTAGTCGGCCGCCCCGTCGAGGGCATCGGCGATCAGTGCGTCGGCCTCGGGGCGGCCGCGCCCCGGCCTCCCGCGAATAGTCGGCCGCCCCGGGGGGTGGACTTAGGCCGTCAGGGCGCCCGCGTCGACCGGAAGGGCCACGCCGGTGATGTAGCGGGCCTCATCGGAGGCGAGGAACAGCAGGGCGTTGCTGACGTCCGCGGCTTCGACCCAGTCGACCGGCAGCAGCCCGGTGGCCCGGGACGCCGCGGCGAGGTCCGACCGCGTCGGCTGCTCGACGTCCGGGCAGAACAGCCGGTACATGACGTCGTTCTGGATCATGTCGGTGTCGACCTGGGTGGGGTGCAGGCTGTTGACGCGGATGCGGTACGGCGCGAGTTCGGCGGCCAGCGCCCGCATCAGCCCGGTGACCCCGTGCTTGGCCGAGACGTAGTGCGCGATGTTGGGGTATGCCTTGAGCCCGGCGACGGAACTGGTCAGGATGATCGAACCACCGCGCCCGCCCTCGATCAGGTACGGGATGGCGGACTTGGCCGTCCGCCAGACGCCGCTGAGATTGACGTCGATCATCTCGTGCCAGGCCAGCTCGCTGAGGTCGGCCGCGGGGCCGGCGGAAAGGATCCCGGCGTTGGCGGAGACGATGTCGAGCCGCCCGAGTTCGGCGACTCCCTGGGCCAGGGCCCGCTCGAGGCTGCGGTAGTCCCGGACGTCGGCCGCCGCGGCGACGATGCGGCGGTCGAGGGACTCGACCTGGCGAACGGTCTCGGCCAGATCGTCCGCCGTGCCCAGCGGGTAATCGACGGACGCCATCGGCCCGCACAGGTCGACGGCGATGATGTCGGCGCCCTCCTGGGCCAGCCTGACCGCATGGCTGCGGCCTTGCCCGCGGGCCGCTCCGGTGATGAAGGCGACCTTCCCGGCGACGCGGCCGGTGCTCGTGGTCATCTTCCCTCCGCCCGCTACAGCACGGGGGTGCCGCCGCGGCCGACCACCAGCCAGATCGACTGCGATGCCGTGTCGAAGGGATTGGACAGGCGATGCGGGGTGGCCGAGTCGAAGCTGATCGAGTCGCCGGGGTCGAGGTCATAGTGGTCAAAGCCCACCTGAACGTGCAGCCGCCCGGTGATGATGAAGCCGTACTCGAAGCCCCGGTGGTGAATCATGCGGTCTTCGGGGCACGACTCACCGCCAGGCTTGTAGGTGACGTGCAGGAAGTCATTGGCGGGATCGTGGTCGGCGGTCAGCCGGCCCCATATCGCACCGCCGATCTTCAGCTCGTGGCGGCGTCCGGCGCGTTGCACCGGGGAATCGGGTTCGGTGGCGGCGCCGAAGCGGTGCTGAACGCTGCGGCGCATCAGGCTGGCCACATCCTCCGTGCCCCGCGGCGCGTCATTGTCCGGCCCGGCGTCCGCGCCGCCGGCGGGAGGCTGGGCCGACGGCATCAGATCGTCGAGCGAGACGCCGAGCTCGGAGGCGATCGCGTAGAGCGTGCCCACCGACGGCCTCGTCTTCCCGAGCTCGAGCTGCGAGATGAAGCTAGCGGAGACGTTTACCCGCCGGGCCATCTCCCGCACCGACATCCCCATGGCGAGCCGCGCCTGGCGGAGCTGGCGGCCGATGCCGATGAACGGATCGCCCTGACCGACGGCCTGGCTGACGGCATCGCCCTTGGGGCCCCTGCGAGCCGACGGTTCGCGGCTCACCTGGCGACTCCTCGATGTCGGCCTGGCCTGGTCCTGGCGGGCCGGGCGCTGGCCGGGCACGCTGGCCAGCGGGCCTGTTCCCGGCGAGTCGGCCCGGGATTGCTGGGTCATGTCCGGGCCCTGTCGCCCGCGGGGTCGGCATCCCCGTGACCAGGGCCACGAGCGTCACGCTGGTTCATCTCATCCTCGCTCTCTCATCCATTGTTGCAAGGTGTGGCGGCGGTTACCGGTCGGCTGTTATCTCACGTGCGGTCGCGATGATGTCGGCCACGCCCGGCATCCAGGCCTTTTCCAGGCTCGGGGCGTAGGGGGCCGGAGCGCGCGGCGCGCCGACCCTGGCCACCGGCGCGTCGAGGAACCAGAAACCCTCCCGGGCCGCGAGCGCGGCAATCTCCGCTCCGGCGCCGAAGTCGGTGACCGCCTCCTGGGCGATGAGCAGCCGGCTGGTGCGCTGCAGCGAGGAGAGGATGGCCGGGCGGTCGAGCGGCACGATCGTACGCAGGTCGAGCACCTCGGCTTCGATCCCCTCGGCGGCGAGTTCGTCGGCCGCGGTCAGGCAGAGCTGCACCATGCGTGACCAGGACACGATCGTGAGGTCGCGTCCTGGCCGGGCGACCCGGGCCGCGCCGAGCGGGACGCGGTGGCCGGGCGGCGGCAGGCTGCCCTTGCTCTCGTAGAGCAGCCGGTTCTCGATGAAGATGACCGGATTGTCGTCCTCGATGGCGGTGCGCAGCAGCCCGTAGGTGTCCTCGCCCGAGCTGGGCATCACGACCGTCAGTCCCGGGATGTGCGCGAGCAGCGCCTCCAGGCTCTGGGAGTGCTGGCTGCCCGATGACCGGCCGGCCCCGAACTGGGTGCGGATCACCAGCGGCAGCGTCACGGCTCCGCCGGTCATGAAGCGCAGCTTCGCCGCCTGGTTCAGGATCTGGTCCAGGCACACGCCCAGGAAGTCCAGGTACATGAGCTCGGCGACCGGCCGCAGCCCGGCCATCGCCGCGCCGACCGCGAGGCCCATCACCGCGGTCTCCGCGATCGGGGTGTCGAGCACCCGGTCCGGCCACCGTTCCTTCAGGCCCCGGGTGAGCCCGAAGACGTTCCCGCCGCCCACGTCGATCCCGGCGAGGAACACCCGCGGGTCGGACTCGAGCGCGTCCTGCAGGGCCTGCCGGATGATCCGCGACACCGACACCTGTGGCCTCGGCTCGGCCGGCCCGGCCGCCGCCGGGTCCTCCCTGATCGCTCGCGGCCCCGGTTCCCGGCTGCCGCTGGCCGCCGGGGACGGATGGCCGCGCGGCTTGATGACGTCGTCCAAGGCTGTCGCCGGGTCCGGGGCCGGTGACTCGCGGGCGAACCGCTCCGCGTCCGTGACGGCCTGGCCGGCCTGCAGGTCGAGGGCGTCCAGCTCGGCGGCGGCGACGCCCAGCCCGGTGAGCTGCCCGCGCGCCAGCGCCAGCGGATCCCTGGCGCTGACCGCGGCGAGTTCGGCGGCATCGCGGTACCGCTGCTGGTCACCCTCGTAGTGGCCGTGCCCGCGCAGGGTCGCGGCCTCGACCAGGTAGGGGCCGTGGCCCGCCCGGACGTGACGCAGCACGTCCTGCAGGCCAGCCGCGACCGCGGCCACGTCGTTGCCGTCCACGGCGAGGAAGGGCATGCCGAAGGCCGCGGCCCGGCGCGCCACGGGCACCGGCTGCTGCTCGGGTGTCCGGGAGAATTCCGAGAAGCCGTTGTTCTCGCACAAGAACACCACCGGCAGGCGCCAGAGCGCGGCGAGGTTCAGCGATTCGTGGAAGGCCCCGGTCGCGACGGCGCCGTCACCGAAGAACGCGACCACGACCTGGCCCGCCGCTCGCTGGCGGGCCGCGTGGGCGGCCCCGACGGCGATCGGCAGCCCGGCGCCGACGATGCCGTTCGCGCCGAAGATCCCGAGGCTGGGGTCGGCGACGTGCATCGAGCCGCCCCGGCCGCGGCACGCCCCGGTCTGCTTGCCCATCAGCTCGGCGAGCATCCGCCGCGGCTCCATCCCCTTGGCCAGGACGTGGCCGTGCCCGCGGTGCGTGGAGGTGATGACGTCGTCGGCCCGCGCGTAAAAGAGCGTGCCGACCGCGACGGCCTCCTGCCCGATCGAGGTGTGCACGAACCCGGGAACCAGCCCGTCCCGGTAGAGCGCCGAGATGCGCTCCTCCATCTGCCGGATCAGGCTCATCTGGGCGTAGGCGGCCAGCAGCTGCTCGCGGTTCATCGGCTCTGACCGCGACCCGCCGCCAGCAGCTCGGGCGCGTCCCGGCGGAGCAGGAACTTCTGGATCTTGCCGCTCGGGGTGCGCGGCAGGTCGCCGACGATGATCAGGTGCTCGGGCGCCTTGTGCTTGGCGATATCGCGGCCGGTCAGGTAGGCGGAGATGTCGGCGAGCGACGGCGCGGGCCCGCTGGCCACCACGAACGCGCAGGCCCGCTCGCCGAGGACGGGATCGGGCACGCCGACGATCGCGACCTCGGCGATGCCGGGGTGCTCCGCCAGGTAGTCCTCCACTTCTTTGGCGCTGATGTTCTCGCCGCCGCGGACCACGATGTCCTTCATCCGCCCGGCAATCGTCACGGTCCGGCCCGGTCCCAGCCGGGCCAGGTCGCCGGTCTTGAACCAGCCATCCGGGGTGAACGCCGCCGCGGTGTCGGCCGGATCCAGGTACCCCAGGCACAGCTCGGGCCCGCGCACCTCTAGCTCGCCCACGCCGTCGACGGCGCGGGCCAGGCGCGCCTGCGACGAGCCGGTCAGCCGCCCGTCGGTGCCGGCCCGGACCCCGGGCCCGTCGCCGGGTCCGCCGCAGCTCACGGTCGGCATCTCGGTCAGGCCGTAGGCGCGCACGACGACCGCGCCGAGCGACCGCTCGGCCTCGCGCACCAGCGAGGGCGGAACGTCAGCCCCGCCGCAGATGAACGCGCGCAGCGCCGACGGCTGCCCGCGCCGCCGGCTGGCGTCGCTCAGCCCGCGCAGGAATGGCGTGGCGCCCACGCAGACGGTGCAGCGGTGCCGCTCGACCAGGGCCGCGCCGGTGTCCGGGTCCCAGCCGGCCTGGAGGATCACCGTGCCGTCCATGACCAGCGGCATCACGACCCCGTAGACCAGGCCGGTGATGTGGCTGACCGGCGAGGGCATGTAGACGCGGTCCTCCCGCATCGAGAACAGGTCCGCGATGCTGCGGGCCTCGGCGAGCAGCGTGCGGTGGCTGTGCAGGACGCCCTTGGGCCGCCCGGTCGTGCCGGACGTGAACATCAGCATGCAGACCGCGTCGAGGTCCGCGACCAGTTCCGGGCGGCCGCCGGCGCCAGGACCGGCCTCAGCGGCCGGGCCGGCGTGCGGCACGGCGAGCACCGGAGCGCGCACGGCGCTGCGCCGCATGGCCCCGGCGATCAACGGCGGGTACTCGACGTTCCGGTAGCTCTCGGCGGCCACGTAGGCCGCGACGGGCGCGGCCGACAGGATCGACGCGATCTCGGCCGCGCGGAAGTTCACCGGCACCGGGCACAGGATCCCGCCCATGCCCCACACGGCATGGGCCAGCGCGACAGCCTCCCACCAGTTGGGGATCTGCATGCAGACCACGTCGCCGCGCCGGACCCCGGCGGTCCGCAGTCGTTCCTGATTCATCGCTACCGCGGAGAGCAGGGTGCTCGCGGTGAGGCGGTGCTCGGCGTCGATCACCCGCACGCGATCGGGGCCCGCGTCGGCGAAGCGCCGCAGGAGTTCCGGCGTGGGCTGGCCGATCCTGGCCGCCTCAGGGAACTGAACGGCCGGGGTCCAGGTGGCCGTGACCGGCATCAGACCTCGCGCACCGGGTTGGGGTTCATGCCGGGAAGGATGGCGTGGCCGCCGTCGACCGGTAGCGCCACGCCGGTGACGTCGGCGGAGTCATCCGACGCCAGCCAGAGCACGGCCCGGCTGATCGTGGCGGGGTCGAGCAACCCGCGGCCAGCCAGGGCCGACCAGTTGTAGCCGGCATCCCGGCGGTGGGCCGGGGTGCCGCCCGGCGCGCCGGCCATCATGTCATAGGCGCCCGGCCAGTCGTTCATCTTCGTGTCGACGATGCCCGGGCACACCGCATTGCAGCGGACGTTGTACGGGCCGAGCTCGAGCGCGGCATTGCGCATCAGGCCCAGCACGCCGTGCTTGGCCGACACGTAGTGGGCCATGCCCGCGCCGGCCTCGAACCCGTTGACCGACGAGGTCAGCACGATGGAGCCGCGCCGGTTGCCGATCATCGAGGGAACCACGGCCTTGATGCTTCGCCAGGTGCCGGTCAGGTTGGTGTCGATCATGTCCTGCCACTGGTCGTCGGTCAGCTCCCACAGCCGTCCGAGCGCCCAGATGCCCGCGTTCGCGATCAGGATGTCGATCCGGCCGAACTGCGCCAGGGCCGCCGCGACCGCGGCGTCGAGCGCCGCGCCCGACCGGATGTCACATTCCAGGCCCAGGCATTGACGGTCAAGCTCCTCGACGGCGCGCACCGTGCCGGCCAGGTCCTCGGGAGTGGCGAGCTCGTACGGTGCGGTCGCGATGGGCTTGCCGATGTCGGTGGCGACGATGTCGGCTCCGGCCGCGGCCAGCGCGAGCGCGTGCGAACGCCCCTGGCCGCGGGCTGCTCCGGTGATGAGGGCCACCCGGCCCGTGAGATCAGGCATGTCCTCCTACCTTCCGGCTGAGCTGGTCTTGCTGGCCCGGCTGAGTCTGGCCAGGACGGCCGCGGGCGCGAGCGAGCGCCTGGTCCCGACGATCAGGGCCAGGATCGTGAGCGCGCCGACGGCGATGAGGTAACCCCCGTCGGGGAGGTTGACGAACGGCACGAAGTCTTCCACCTCCGCCACGAACAGCGCGCCGAGCACGCAGCCGACCGCGGAACTGCGGCCGCCGGTCAGCACCGCGCCGCCGATCACCGGGACCGCGATGGCCAGCAGGGTGTACGTGGACCCGACGCTGGGGTCGCCCACGCCGGTCTCGCCCGCCAGGACCGCGCCGCCCAGGCCCGCGATCAGCCCGGCGAGAACGTAGCCGGCCGCGCGGAACGCCGGTGACCTGACGCCGAGCTGGGTGGACCGCAGCGCCGAGTAGCCGACCGCCCGTGCTCGCAGGCCGGTCCTGGTCAGGTTGACGTAGGCATCGATCGCGGCGGCCAGCACGACGATCACGATGAACAGCACCGGCACCTGGGCCACCGCGTCCTGGACCAGGTTGGAGAGCTGCAGGCTGATCACGCCGCCGGGCGTGGGCCGGAGGATCTCGCCGATGCCGAGGAATACCCCGAGGGTGGCGATGGTCGCGATGACCGAGTTGATCCTCATGCCGACCACGAGGATCGCGTTGACCACCCCGCAGGCCGCGCCCGCGGCCAGCGCGAGCAGGCACAAGACGGCGGCCGACTGACCGGGCAGGAACGAGAGCAGCACCACGATCAGGCCCATCATGGAGCCCAACGACGCGTCGATCTCCCCGACCAGCAGCACCGGCATCTCGGCGATGGCCACCAGCGCGAGCGGGAGGCAGAGCTGCAGTATCGCGCCGATGTTGCCCGTGGTCGCGAACCGGGCGTCCCGGGTGGCGGCGTAGCCGCCGAGCACGCAGAGCATGAGCGCCACCAGCGCGAGCGTAGGCAGGGCCAGCGTCACCTGGCCGAGCGTGCGCGGCGCACGGCCGCGACGGTCCCGGACGGGCGTGTCACCCGGGCTCTCGTGCCGCTCGGTCGCGGTGGAGAACGCGTGCACGATGGCTTCCTCGGTCACCTGTTCGCCCCATAGCTCGGCGACCTGCCGACCGCGGGCCATGACGATCACCCGGTCGGCCAGCAGCCGCAGCTCGCTGGCGTCGCTGGAGGTGAAGATGACCGTGGTGCCCTGCGCCGCGGCCTCGGCCAGGGCCCGGTAGATGCCGAACCGGGATCGGACGTCCACGCCCGCCGTGGGTTCCTCGATGATCAGCACGGCCGGCCGCCGGGCGATCGCCCGGC
>Ga0102924_1002691_pt1 | contig 19145 bp, 16 predicted proteins | sample PaiPotPPM11metaG_FD_80116 | JGI IMG/M metagenome (GOLD analysis project Ga0102924, IMG submission 80116) | Iron sulfur acid spring bacterial and archeal communities from Banff, Canada, to study Microbial Dark Matter (Phase II) - Paint Pots PPM... ...
CCGGCGATGGGCAGTACCACAGCGCGGCGCAAAGCCACATAGTCCTGCAACGCATCGGGTGGCAATGGCTCTTCGAACCACGCCACGCCGTAGCTGGCCAGCATCCGCGCGGTCCGCAGAGCCCACTTGTAATCCTGCCGCCAAAAGGCGTCACTCGCACCCGCATCCACCATCAGAGAACACTCCGGCCCGGCGGCTTCTCTGGCGGCGCGGACGATCGCTTCATCCGTTTTGGCATCACGCCGTCCAAACGGCCCCCAGCCGATTTTGAAAGCGCAAAATCCTTGCGCCTTGATGCGGCTCAAGGCTTCCGCCAATCCGTTCAGGTTCGGTCATCAGTATTGACGCATATGGCCGGACGCGCTCCCGGTAGCGGCCTCCGAGCAGCCGGCCGGCGGGCTGGCCTGTCGCCTGGCCAAGAAGGTCCCAAAGGGCAATGTCAATGCCGCTGATTGTGTGCGTCACCGAACCGCCGCGCCCGAGCCAGAAAGTGTGCTGGTGCAGCTTCTCGCTGACGCGCTCCGGCTCGAGCGCGTTCTCTCCTTCATATAGGGGGCGCAACACGGCAAGAGCTGCGCGTACGAGCTGATCGCTGGTCGATGCGCTGCCCCAGCCGACAAGTCCGTCGCCGGTGAGCACAGCAATAAGCGTATGAACGCAGTCGCCCGGTTCCAACTCGCGGCTCCAGCCGCCCTTGGGCGTCCGTCCTCTCAACCCCGCAGCGCGAATCTCGCGGATTTTCATGCCGCTCGCCTGCTCCTCTCAAAGGCTAAGCATTCTTGAGAGGACTTTTTCGAATGCGCAGATAATGTCCTCTTCATCGTTCTCCGTTAAGCAGGATGGAATCGCCAGGATGATACTCCTCTCCAAGAGACTATCCGCCACCGGGCCCGCCCCGGATCCACGTAGGGATGCTCAAAAAGTCTGAGTCGAAACTTCTCTTCTAGAACACGCCGGACAGCCCGGTTAACCAGCGAAACCGGGACTCGCCCTTCGTTGACATTTTCAATCAGCGGCTCCATGTAGGCAGGCTCGTAAGTAATATCCAGATCGACGCCGGCGCGCAAAGCCAGAGCCCCCGCTGCTTTCTGAGTCGGAACAATATCTTCATAGATCAGAGTTGCAAACCCGTCTCCCTCACTCAGCACCAACCCATGAAAGCCCATCTCTTCCCGGAGAACTTTTGTGAGCCATTTCCGGGAAGAATGGGCAGGCACGTCGTCAATTTCCGGGTATCCTGCCATCACGCCTAACGCGCCGCGCTTCGTGATTGCCGCAATCCAGGGAGGCATGAAATCCTCGCGAAGCATCCGCTCGGACAGTCCGCTTTATGCACACCGGCTGATCCGTCAACTGAATCTCCGCGCCCCCTTTGACCGAGCTGCGTACTGTCAGTATTTTCTTATCCTCAGTGGTGCTGGAACATGATCCGGGGGCTGGACTCTCCGGACCGGGTGACGAGGCCTTCGAAAAAGCTTGGGTGGAGTGGCAGAAACAGCTTGCGGCACTCTCGACGGATCGAGCGCCTTTTCGCGGGGTTAATTCCACACGCGGCGGCGTTCCCAAATGCCGTCGGCAGCCCGCAGGGCCAGCGCCCCGATGGTTGACGTGGGGTTCACAGCGGCGCTGGTGGTAAACGAACTTCCATCCACCACGAAGAGATTTGTCACGTCGTGCGCCTGGTGCCAGGCGTTTACCACAGATTTCTTTGGGTCGTTTCCCATGCGCACCGTGCCCAGCAGGTGGAAAGCGGGCTGGATCACACCGCTGTCAAGGATCTCCACGGCCCCGGCGGCCTCTAGAGCCTGCCGGCCCATTCTTCCGCCGTGTTCCAGAATCTTCAGGCTGTTTTCACTGTAGCCGTAAACCACGCGCGGCGCCGGGATGCCGCTTGAATCCTTCACTTCCGGGTCTAGCTCCACACGGTTTTCCTCCTCCGGAAGATCTTCGCCTAGCACCGTCACGCGCACGATGTGTGCAAAGCGGCGCCCCATCACACGATGGTGTTCCCGGCCCCAGGGGACCGGTTTCTGCGCGAAGCCGCCAACCGCCTGATGCAGGGGACCGAACGACCGCTCCAGCAGAAAAGAATAGCCGCGCACAAAGCTGCGGCTCCGGTCGGTTTCGTAGAATTGCTCGCTGAAGGCTGGAATCCCAAACGGCCCGTCGTAGCCGTTCATGCGCTCCTCGAAGATGCCTTCGAGGAAGCGGAAGGGATGCAGCATGAAGTTTCTGCCAACTAGCCCGGAAGAGTTCGCGAGGCCGTGGGGAAAGAGCTTGGATTTCGAGTTCAACAGTAGGCGGGGCGAGCCGACTCCGTTGGCGCACAGCACCACCACGCGAGCCTGCTGCTCCTGCAGTTTCCCTGTGCGGTCATAGTAAAGCGCGCCCCGGGCGCGGCCTTGCGCATCCAGCGTAATCTCACGCACTCGCGACCAGGTTCGAAGCATGGCCCCCTTGCGAATCGCCTTCGGCCAGTAGGAAACATCGGTGGACGCTTTGGCGCCGATGGGACAGCCCATCATGCACTTGCCGTGGAGCTTGCACGCCGGGCGGCCTTCATAGTCCTCGGAGATGATGGCATTGTCGGAAACCCACCAATACCAGCCGAGCTTGTCGAACCCGCGCCCAATGGTTTCACCCAGCACGCCCAGAGGCAGGGGCGGCGTGGGCCGCGGGGAGCGCGGCGGATTGGCCGGGTCTCCCGCCAGACCGGCCACTCCCATCTCGCGGTCGTTGGCCTCGTAGTAGGGCGCCAGGTCTTCGTAACGGATCGGCCAGTCCTCCGCCACACCATCGAGCGTGCGCACCCGGAAATCGGAAGGATGAAGGCGTGGAAAATGGGCAGTGTAATGAATGGTGCTGCCCCCCACGCCGTTGAACATCAGGATGTCCGGCGGATTCTCGCCCCGCTCCACCACCGGGTAATCCTCCCGCCGTTGGCGGACGTTGGGGCTGAAGTGCCAGGGGCCGCGGCGCAACGCGATCTCCCAATCGGGGCGCGTGGAGGGATACTCATCCGCCTTTTGCCAATCACCCTGCTCCATGCAGACCACCTTCGCGCCGTGATCGGCCAGACGCTTGGTAACTGCCGCGCCTGCCGCTCCTGAGCCGATCACCAGCACATCCACGCGCTCGCTTCCCATCACTTCACCTCCCGGTAGTGGCGAGGCTTCTTGCCCACCGCTGCCAGCGCCGAATCGTCAAAGGGCTTCATCTGGGGCCCCGCTTGGTTCGTTGGATAAAAGTCGTAACCAATCTGTTTCCACACCCGCTGGTTTGTGTAGTAGGCCTCGTAAACATCGTCGCGGAGGTTCGAAAAGGAGGCCGCGTTCTTGCTCTCGAAAGCCCGCAGAGTTTCCACTCGCTGCGCCGGGGTGAGCTGGGCAAAACCCTTGCCGAACCGCTGGCGGGCGATCTGCCGCAAGCCTTTTAATGAATCCTGCAGTTGGGTTCGGAATTCCCGGTTGCGAGACGCCACCGTGGTGAGATATTCAGCGCTATTCACTTCGTTTGCCGCAAGCATTCCATCACTGGCGGGGATGATCTCGTCCACCGCGGCGCGCAGGTCCCCCAGCATGGCCGGCGAAAGCCCGCCGGAAAAAGCCGCTGAGTTTTGGCCGATGGCCCTCGCCCCACTCAAGACCAGCGGCCCGGACAGACTGGCACCCAGGAATTTTCGGCGAGTCCATGGCTTTCTCATCACACCCTCCTTCGAACTAGAGAGCACCGTCGATCTTGAGTTGTACCACAGGAACAATATTATGATCGCCGCGACGACTACCATGCCCGCCCTGGAGGCCGCAGCCTTGGTTGAAGGGAAAAGGCAAACGTCGCTGCGCCTGTTCGAAAATACCAGCAGATGGCCCGAGTACAGACGCCGTTTCGCGGAGTGCCTAATAATGATGATCTCGCGCGGCTCTTCTTCAGAGTGTTCCTCATCGTCGAAAATGCGGGCGAGTGGATCAGCCAAGACCGTCAGCGCTCCCTTAAAATCAACCCCGTGCCAGTCTTGATTGGCCTTCGCCTTCTTTGGATCCCACTCAAACTCAAGACTCTTGCTGCGTCAATGATATCACGCCCGGTTGGGCTGCTTGTGCGATTCCCTGGCTAGCGGCTCCCGGCTCAGCCGCCCGCACGTTGCGCGGGCCAGCGACGGCTGCCAAAACTCAACTTTTGAGAATTGCGCCGAAATGCGGCCTCCGCGTGTATCGCTAAATCCCACAGAACCAAGGGCGCGCATTTTCCTGTGGTAATTCCACAGAACTTGTGTCATTTTGGTGTGGTCACAACACAGGAGGGCCGGATGGCCGCATCGAAACTCGATCTACTGCAGGGAACTTTGGACCCTATGGTCCTTCAAACGCTCGCAACCATGGGATCGTTGCATGGCTACGGGATTGCGCGGCGTATCGAGCAGGTGAGTGGCGATAGGATCCTGCTGAACCAGGGGACTATTTACGCGTCGCTGGTCCGGCTGCAGCAGCAAGGATGGATCTCCGCCGAGTGGGGCACTTCGGACAACAACCGCAAAGCCAAGTTTTATTCCATTACGAAAAAGGGCCGGAAGCAGTTGGCGAAGGATGCCGTCTACTGGCAAAGACTCTCCAGTGTGATGGGCCGTGTACTGGCGCTGCGGGAAGCGGGAGGGAAGCAATGACCGACAGACTTCGCCGGGCTCTCAACCGTCTCCGTGCTTTCTTCCGCAAGGAGCCTCTCGACCAGGAACTCGACGCCGAGATGGCTTCGCACCTCGAGTTCGCGATCGAGGAAAATCTGCAGCGCGGGTTGTCGCCCGAGGAGGCCCGCCGCCAGGCGCTGGTTAGCTTCGGCGGAGTCGAGCAAGCGAAGGAGCAGCACCGGGAAGCGCGGGGATTGCCGGCGCTCGACGACTTGCTGCAGGATATTCGCTTTGCCATCCGGCAGTTGCGGAAACATCCGGGCTTCGCCGGCACCGCCATTCTCATTCTCGCCCTCGGCATTGGCGCCAGTGTGGCCATCTTCGGTTTTGTGGATGCGGCTCTCCTGGAGCCGCATCCACAAAACCGACGGCGGTCGCGGCGCGGCCAGCCGGTTCTGGCGCAGGATGGGAGCGAATCTGGTGGTCGTTGAGCTGGCAATCGCAGTGGTGCTGCTGGCCAGCGCAGGACTGCTGGGGCAGAGCCTCTATCGCCTTCTGCACGTGCCGTTGGGCTTTGATCCAAACCACCTCGCAACCGTGCGAGTTATGGCTCCTGGCACGGTTTACAAGACTGACGAACAAACGGTGGGACTATACAGGGAAATTGCGCGCCGCGTCTCAAGCCTGCCGGGCGTGGAGTTGGCCGGTGTTACCAGCATGATCCCGGTGCAATGTAACTGCGACATCGACAGGATTCAGTTCCCGGGAAAGCCGTACCACGGCGAACACAATGACGTTGACGAGCGTCATGTGAGCGCGGAATATCTGCCCACACTCAAGGCGAGGCTGCTGCGCGGGCGGTTCTTCACCGATGCCGAGGATGCTTCCAGGCCCGGCGTGGCCGTGATCAATCAAGCGCTGGCCCGAAAGTATTTTCCTGGCCAGAACCCCATCGGCCAGAGGATCGCCGATGACGAGGGGGGGCTTCCGTCCATGTGGGAAATAGTCGGCGAAGTCGAAGACGTTCGCGAGGGCCCGCTTGATGTCGCCACCTGGCCTGCGGAGTATTTCCCCATTAACCAGACGCGGGACAACTATTTCAGTCTTGCGGTGCGGACACGGCAGGCCCCGGGGGCGCTGCTGCCGGTGCTGGTGAGCACCTTGCATCAACTGGATCCGAGCCTGGGCGTATCCGACGAAGCGACCATGACCGAGCGGATTGACGGCACGCAAGCGGCTCTGCTGCACCGGTTTTCGGCGTGGCTGGTAGGGGGATTTGCTGCCCTGGCGTTGCTGTTGAGTGTGGTGGGGCTTTACGGGGTGATCGCCTATTCCGTGAGCCAGCGAACCCACGAGATCGGAGTTCGCATGGCGCTCGGCGCGCAGCGCAGCACCGTATATCGGCTCATTTTGAAAGAAGCGGGATGGTTGATTGGTGTTGGTATTGTCATCGGCCTCGGGTGCTCGGTGGCTGCAGCCACGCTGATGCGCGGACTGCTGTTTGGCATCCGTTCGTGGGATTTACCCACCCTGGCCGCTGTCACTGCGGTGCTCGCGATCTCTGGACTCCTCGCCAGCTTTATCCCCGCGCGGCGCGCCGCATCTATCAACCCGGTCGAAGCCCTGCGTGCCGAGTAGGTGGGTTAAATGCAGTCGATTTCCGCAAAGATGTCTCGCTGGTCGACTACCACTGCATCGGCTTCCCGACAACCGCCGGCAGCCTGACCCGCGCTGTCTCTCTAACGTTGTTGGCAAAAAACAGCATGCCATTCACAATGTGAGCCGACCCCCCTGTCGCATGGATTTACTGGTCATCCCGCGCTCACTGTATTCATTCCCGCCGGTGGAAAGCACTCCGCAGGATCTCGAGTATGTGGCGAGGCAGCTTCAGCTTGCGAACCCCAGGTTCGATCTTACAGACTATAACCCTCTGAGCCGGGCGGACGCGGTCCGGGCGCACATCACTGAGACCGGAGGGGAATCGTATCGATTCCGGCGGAAGATGGCGAAGCGGAAGAACGGAGGGTCGGCGCGCCCGGTTTAGGCAGCGGCTTGGCTCTTTTACTGGAACCGCGCGAATTCTTGGGTGATGTAGAGCTCGCCGTTTGGCGCCCTGACGATTCCGATTCCAACGTGCGTGAATTGAGAGTTCAGAATGGCGCCGCGATGGTTTGTCTGGAAACGTGGCTCATCCATAAAAGCCGCCTCGCCGCGCTCGACGTTGGTTCGTATCACGATATTCTCAGCCATAGCCTGCCACCTGATACAGCGGCGGTCCTGCCACTTCCGCTAACCAAGAGTCAGGGACATTTCCGCCCTCATGCGCGAAGGTAGGGGCTATCCTGAAGCAGCGGAACAAGCGACGGGTTGTTTATTAACATAAGATCACTTATCAGACATAATATGACGTAAACTTATGATTTGAATGCTGGTTTACTCTATGATCGACCCCGGAATGGCCCGAAGACGGTTGGAGAATGCCGCCAAATATTGCTGGACGTTCACAAACCGAAGGCAAAGGAAAAATCAAAAATAGGGCCTTTCCCGTGGCTTGGTTCTTGTTGCAGTTCGCTTATGCGGGCTCGCAGCTTTCTCGCGAGGAGCTTTGGCCGGCGCCCGCTTGCGCCGGGTCACGCCCAAGGCCTGTTCCAGCAATTCCTCTAGGAATTTTCTTTCAGCCGCGGTCGTCATCTTCGTGAACCTCTCAGGCCGCTGTTGGACAAGAGCTTGCAATTTCGAAATCCATTCCAGAGACGGGCCGGCAGGGTGTTCGCCGATCTCCCGTACCAGGGTCACAGCCGCTGCCAGATCGGGAATGGAGCGATAGCAGTTGATGGCTTGTTTGATGTCTCCCACCGCCCGGTAACACTCGGCGGCGTTGCGGAAATCGCCCAGGCCTTCCAGGCACGCCGCCTCCAACTTTGGCTGGCGCTCGGGCAAGGATTGCAAGGCCGCCAAGGCGGGCCCATATTGTTTTTCCTTAATCAGAAGTTGGATCGCGCGCTGCTGCACGCGAGCGATTCGGGCCGACCGGTCCGGAACATCGAGCGCCTCATAAAAAGGCGGAAGTAAATTGATGAGCACGCCGGCGTTGTGTCCGCCGGTCATCGCCGATTCCAGCATTTCGATCCATTCCCGGGACATTGTCTGGAGTTCCAGCAAAAGCCAGGGCTCAAGCTCGCCTTTATTGCGAGGCAGAACCTGCGCCAGCGCCGCCAGCGCCTGCAGACGCTGGTCCCCGGAGGCGCGATGAAGCTGTTCAATGGCATGGATCGTGTTGGACAGTCCGTAGCGGTGCGCGTTCGCCGCCGCTCGCTCCGCCTCCGCAAACAAATCCGGCCTTCCCAGTTCCGAAGCCAGCCGCACATTACGAAAACCCAGAATGAAACAAATCTCGGCCAGGGTGAGATAAGTAGCAGCGCGCGCCGCCTCATCCGTCACCGCAGCCAGCGCGCCGGGCCGGCCCAGCAAGGTGACAGCCTGTTGGGCGCGGGACCAAGCCATTTCCGGCTTGATCTCCAAATACTGCCGGGCGTCCGCCTGGCAACGCTGCACGCGCTCCTCCGCGTCCAGTTCATCCTCTTCCAGCGTCTTCAGAACGGCAGCCGGCACGCTGGAGGAGATGGCGCCTTCCAGACTCGCTCCATTCAGAAAGGCAATGCTTTCCCGGACAACGCGGTCCCCCGGGCTGATGTCCAGCCAGAGCAGCCGCTCCGTCGGACGGCTGAGGGCGACGCGCAACTGATCGATGGCCAGCCGCTTGCGCAGGCCCTCGATATCAGAACTCGTTCGGAAGCGCTCATCTTCGCGCATGATCCGTTCGATTTGCTTCCCGGCATCGATCACGCAAACCGAATGGAAGTCGAGACCTTTGGCCTCAGAAACCGTCAGCACGGCGGGGCGCACGGATTCCGGAACAAACGCCGGAACGGCGTCCTCGAGAGCGATCAGCGCCAGCCCCTCGCGGGCAGCGAGCGAGATGAGCAAGCCGTCCAGCTCCGGGCCGGGTACGGCAGTGCAGTAGAGGATCTGGGCAGTGGCGTCATCGTCGATTTCAGCGTAACCCGTTCCGCTGGGACGTTCCTGCTTCTGAATCTGGGAATACAAGTCCCAGACGCGGTTGACGAGCTCAGCAATGCGGCGTGGGCTGCGCAGATTGGCGCCCAACTTGTACTCCGAAGGAGTGCCCACCTGGGAATGCAGCAAATCGCTGAACCAGCCCCATTCGAAGTCAGTGGGGCGCACCGTCTGCGCCTCGTCGCCTGCCAATAGCAATGAAACCGGCGCGCGGCGCCGGGTGTTCATCACTGTGGCCAGAGCGACCAATACAAAGGCCTCGATCGCAGTCAGGTCCTGGCACTCATCCACGGCGATGCAGTCAAAGCCGAGCAACTCCGCGCCGATTCCTGCTTCCGCCGCCCTGCCACTCGCGGCGGCGCCCAATCGCTCCACGGCACGCCAAGCGTGTCCCAGTTCCGGGAAGTAGCGATCCGCCAGAGTGGTCGAATCCAGCCGCTCGAGGCGGACGGCGGTTTCAAGCGCAGAGGTAACAGCTTTCGGTCCCAGGAAGCGTGTGCGGCGCTCCCGGTAGGACTCATCGGAGACGCGGGGCCGCTTCGAAGCGCTGAACCGTCCGATGGCGGCCGGAAGCGCGTCGCCCACCAAGTGAGCGTGGAATTCATCGTAAAGCGCCGTTTGGCAGTTTGTCCACGCGCCCAGGCTGCGGGAAAACGGCGCCAGATCGTGGAGAAAACGTTGCCGCGAGTCCCGGCCGGCCGCGACCGGTGCGCTCGAGCGGAGCATCTGCCGGATCAGGTTCGGGAATGTGACCACATCAAAACGCTTGTGGGAGGAGCAGTAGCGGTCAAAGTAGTCGCGGGCAAGCGCGGCCAGATCCCGCGAATAGGTGACGTACAGCACCCGTTCTGCCCCAGCAGAATCGGCGGCGTGCCACAGAGCGGTGGTCTTGCCGGAGCCGGGATGTCCCTTGAGCATCCTCACCGGTTGCCGCGCCGCAGCAAACCGGACCTGGGGCTGGGTCCAGGGTGAAGGACCGTACTCTTCACGCCGGAGATCATTGACGGTAATCGGCAAATAGTGGCTTTCGAAAGAGTGCGAAGCCAGGGGGGAATGATCGTCATGGTGACGGATATCGCGCAGGAACAGCGCGCCTTCGGGGGCGGCGGAGAATCCGTCCGACTCCTCCAGGGGCGTGGCGTTTTTAGGCGCCCACCAGGCGTAAAAGTGGCTGCCTTGGTTGCCGCCCAGCCGCGACCGCCGCCATCCCCGATTTGCGCCGCGAGTGGCCTTGTAGTGCGATCGCCGGGCGTCTACAGCGAGACGTTGCATGAGGAAGACCGTCCGCCGACCAATTGGGTCGCTGCCGTGTCCCGCAAGCTTCTCCAGAAATTCCTGGTGACAGAAGAGCGGGTTGGGCTCTCGCGAGGTTTCAAACGTCTTGATTAAGTCAATTCGGTCTTTGCCAGCCATGATCTTCGAATCTCATCGATTGTATCACCGGCCATCCGCCGCCGCAGGGCCTACCGGCGCCAAGCCAAACTGGAAAAACCCACCCACCAAACCTAAGATTTCCACAGGCGACAGGATAACCCCTTTGTTTTTTGTTAAATGCTTAGCTTTGAGCGCTAAATGCATATTACCCTTTTGATTCAATCCTTTACAGGAATTTTTAGCCTTAGTTGCTGGCTTTTTTCCCAGATACTCCCTTTGTTTTCAATGAGTTTTAGGTTTGGTATTGAAAGGAATCTTTTAGTGCTCCGATTCGATCTTCCCGGTGCGACACCTGGGGGCGGTGGACTTCCGGGCATGGACGCGGCGAGCCTCAAGCGCCGCCGGGCTTAAAGGCTTTGAACTCACAGGAATTCTCCTTTGCGAAGGAATTCGGAGTCGCTTACAAAGAACAACGAGCGCGCCAGCCACAAATGCATGGCGCTACGAGGGGTAACCAAACGCAAACAAAACACTGGATATTTGTCAAGCGGAAAGATGCCGGTCTGTAGCGCAGGTGTTCCCACCTGCGCTTGTTTTAACCCGAGCGCTGTCCTCAGAATGTTACACGCGGGTGAGGACAGGCGCGCTGATCCTATACGCGGGTGGGGACACCCGCGCTACAGCAAATTGCGCCACGAGGTGGTACAGTTTGGATCGGTGACCATAAATGAACGGAACTGTCGCCCGAGGCGTAGAATCGCCAGCTCGACCACTGCTAGTCACCTGGCGAAGAGTCTAATCCTCGCTTCACCGGGTTGTTGTGCATGGTGTCGATGATAAACTGCAATTGCCCAGGTTCGAAGTGACGATGGTAGAGAGGGATCGGGGCTCGTGTAACTCTGCGTCGGGTTTCTGGGCAACCGAGAGTTGCAGACAGTCCCTGCGGCGCCTAGGAGAGATACCGTTGCTGACCCAGACCTGAAAAGAAAGGTTTGCGCCAGTACGCGTACGAATGGACAATCGAAGAAATGTTGCGTATGATTGGGCGCTAGTAGGCCCAAGAAACGGAAAAAGAATGAGTCATTCTATTCAGGTTTCGGTTACACCGCGCGCACAAACAGCGACGTTTAGCAAGGATCCACCTTGGCTGAGCGAGCTAAGACTGCGGGACAACAGTTTATGGGAGAACGTGCGGATACTTGGAACGCAACAACGTCACCATCTATCCGAGCGGGTAACGTATGTTCACAGTGATGTATTAAAATGGCTGGCCGAGCTTCCCGCCAATTCCATTCACGCCGTCGTAACTGACCCACCGTATAGCGTAATCGAATACGACGAGAAGAACCACGCAAAACTGCGCGAGGGTCATGGTGGAGTATGGCGCATTCCTCCAACTTTTGATGGCGCCAACCGAAGACCAGTACCTAGATTTACGGTTCTTTCAAAAGAAGAAATAGTGAAACTACATGGATTTTTTAGTTCCGTTGCATACGGTCTGCTCAAAGCCCTTGTACCAGGAGGGCACGTTTTCATTGCCTCCAATCCTTTGGTCTCGACAATGACGTTCCATGCCTTCATGGAAACAGGCCTTGAAAAACGCGGTGAAGTTATCCGTTTAGTACAAACGCTTCGAGGTGGAGACCGCCCGAAGGGTGCGGAGGGGGAATTTTCTGATGTCTCGGCAATGCCGCGCTCGTGCTGGGAGCCGTGGGGAATTTTTCGTAAGCGATTCAATGGCACTATTGCCGATAATCTTCGGAAATGGGGAACCGGCGGTTTACGCCGCACGTCCGCTAAAGAGCCGTTCAAGGACGTCATAGTTTGCTCGCCCATGAGAGGCCCAGAAAAACAGATTGCTCCTCATCCATCACTCAAGCCCCAGCGTTTAATGCGCAAGCTAGTTAGAGCGGCACTGCCATTAGGGATCGGTATTGTCTACGACCCCTTCGCTGGCTCAGGTTCTACGCTGGCAGCGGCTGAGGCCATCGGCTATCGCGCACTCGGCACCGACTCTGACCAGCAGTACTTTACGATGGCGAAAGAGGCTTTTAAACCCTTATCGTTATTGCAAATCACAGACAAACACTAGCAGCGTGCCCGTAGTCAGAAACCAACCTGAGCCCGCAAAATTTAACCAACGCGCCAATCTGCCGTTTCAACTCCGCCTGATTGACTTCCGGGCAGCGATGCAGGACGTCTACGATTTTTTCTATGACGTGAATGTCTTACTGCTGAGCAAGGGATTACAACGGTTGGATGACATGCTACGTCCGGCGATCATGTCGGGCCTGCTTTCAGATATGATTGCCGCTAGCCTGGCGAAGCATTCACGGACACTTGTGCAGAACAAGTATTTCAACGGTCATCCCGATCTGCTCGTTCAGGGCGTGTACCCAAACGATAGCGTCAGGTCTGGCATCGAAGGCGTTGAGATCAAAACCACGAGGAAGCCTGGAGGAGCTGTTGACACACATGGCGCTCGGAAACAGTGGATGTGCGTCTTTGTCTATCATATTGACATCGAGACAGAGCCAGCGGTTAATCGCCGGCCCATGGAATTTACTGAGGTATATTTGGGTCACGTTACCGTCAATGACTTTCGACGAAACCCATGGGGTGAGCTTGGCACCAGGACCGCGACGCTAGATCGAAACGGAATTGCGAAGCTACGACAGGGTTGGATTTATAAGGTTCGAAACAACACGTAACATGCCAACTCCCTACGCTCTGATTTCAAACTAGGGCACACCCCTGGAATACGGTAGTGTCTCAGTTTGCTGTAGCGGCGCTCGGAGCTTGCCCTGGCAGGGAGCGCCGGAAGGTGTTGACAAATGAAATTCGGCGCTCCCTGCCAGGGCAAGCTCCGAGCGCCGCTACAGCAAGCAAATTGCGCCACCACCCGGAATACGCGCTTCTGGCGCAGCCTGCCCTGCCTGTGATAGCATCTGACGGTTAGTTTTAGTGTAGAGATAACCTCGGAGGATATTCCGATGGGCATGAGAACGCGCGGATACGTTTTTGCAGCAATGGTTGCGCTGTTCTTGTTCTTCGCGCCCATGAGTCCCGCCCAAAGTACACCCACGGTTTCGGAAGAAGTCCCACTAACCATCCAGCCCGGCGTGCCGCTTCACATTGCTTTGGCGAAGCCGGTTGCGATCAAAAACGCCGGTATCGCGGTAGAGGGCCGTCTGGTCGATCCCGTTTACGTCTTCGATCATCTGGTCATTCCTGCAGGCAGCCAGGTTCTTGGCCGCGTGACCCAGGTTGACGGCGTGTCACGCAAGCGGCGGGCATTGGCCATTGCCAACGGCGACTTCACGCCGCTACGCAAGGCGCACGTGGATTTTGACACGCTGGTGATGAAGGACGGAACGCGGGTTCCGTTGCACGTCTCGGTTTCCCAAGGGTTGCCGGACATGATTCACCTGACAGCCGGAGGCCAGAAAAAGAAGAAAAAGGGCAAGGTCAGCAAGGCCGTGGCTCAAGCCCGGCAGGAGGCCAAAAGCAAGGAGCAACAGGCGATTCAAGAGGTCAAAGCCCCGGGGAAATGGAAACGCTTCAAGGCGATGATCGCCGCGGAGCTGCCCTACCACCGTCAATCGCTGCCGGCCGGTACTCAGTTCACGGCCGAACTCATGACGCCGCTCGAATTAGGCAAGGAAACCCCTCCGGCTAAGGAGTTGGTCCAGCTTGGAGGCAAAATACCTCCAGGGAGTCTCGTCCACGTGCGATTGGTCACGCCCCTCAGTTCGGCGACCACCCATCGGGGCTCACCCGTTCAAGCCGTGATCTCCCAGCCGGTCTTTTCCTCTGGCCATCTCCTGATCCTTCCCGAGGGCACGCAACTGGAAGGCACGGTGACGGAAGCCGTTCCGGCGCGGCGGCTCAGCCGGAACGGCAAGCTGCGCTTCATGTTCCGGCAAATCAAGTTGTCCGCCGGAGCGCCGCACAAAGTCGAAGCCACTCTGCAGGGCGTGGATGCCGCTTCGGGGGCTCACCTGAAACTCGACGCAGAGGGCGGCGCCCACGCCGTCACTCCCAAGACGCACCTCATTGCGCCCGCGATTGACGTCGTTCTGGCAGCGGGTTCGCTGGACGGCCTCGACCCTCATCGCAGGCTGCATCCCGGCTTTACGCAAGGCCCCGACGTGGCCGGAGGGGCAGTGAGGGGCGCCGCCGGTTTCGGACTGGTCGGCAGCCTGATCGGTTTGGCGGCTCGCTACCGTCCGGTCAGCGCGTTCTTTGCTTTTTATGGAGCTGGCTGGTCCGTTTACTCCCATATCGTGGCACGCGGGAGCGACGTCACTTTTTCCAAAGATACGCCCATGGAGATTCTTTTTGGAACTCACGAAGGTCCGTCACCGCCGGCAGCCGGCGGGAAATCGCCTCACCCCGAGGCTTCGAACCCAGCAAAGGGTCTCTGATCTTTTTATCCTGCCCTTCCCTGTCCTCGTAAACCGCCGCCGGCCGGTAGTGGATCAGTTTGCCTCGCGGCACACGATGTCTCCTCTGATCCGCCCCGTGGGGCAAAGCTTCGGCCCCTACAGCAAACGAACTCTACTATCCTTCGGCACTTCTTTTTGTTCCGGGATAAACAATTTCAATTAAACTGTTATATTTCCTGCGAGGAGAGTTGGGTACTATACCCAACGAGGTAAGTCGGCGGCGCTCCAAAACTATAGCGCGCTCTATGAGCGGGGAAATACGCCGGTCGCAGACCGGCGCTACAGCATATTAAGAATTACAAAACGAACCAGGCATGTCTTTGAAAACTGGGAATCGGGATTGCAATGAGGTGAAAAACAGCCCGGAGATTGCCGGTTAAGAGGAGACCGCTGACGACAGAAAACAACGGGAGAATTCAGAGCGTGGATCAAATCGAGCATGAGCCAAATGGCAGTTACGTCCTGACGTTGGAGGAAATCGGCAATTTGGCGAAGGCGGGGGGAAAGCCAGCCGAGACCCTCATGAATGTGATTGCTCTAATTGCCAAGCGGTTTAAGAGCGATGTTTGTTCGGCTTACCTGCTGGAGCCGGATCGCGCCAACCTTGTGCTGGCGGCGACGATCGGGCTGCGCCCCCAATGTATTGGAACTCTGCGCATGGGACTCCACGAAGGTCTCGCCGGTCTTGTTGCCGAGCATGTCCGTCCGGTCGCCGTGGAGCAGGTAAGAAATCATCCACGCTTCAAGTACTTTAGCGAAGCCGGGGAGGATGCTTTCCAATCATTCCTCGGAGTGCCGCTCATCGATCGAAGCGTTCTGCAAGGGGTTCTTGTGATTCAAACGGTCGAGCCGCGAATCTTCCGGGAGGATGAGATTCGAATCCTGATGGAGACAGCCGCCCAAGTTGCGCCGGTGGTAAGCGAAGCCCGAACTCTCGACCGCTTTATCGCCCCCGTCCAGGAACGGCTCTGGTCGCTGGCCCGCAACCTCTGGTGGACATGGGACCACGATACCACCGATTTGTTCCTCGACCTTGATCCGGAACGGTGGGGTGAGCTGAATCACAATCCTATTTCGCTTCTGGCAGAGATTCCCTTGGCCCAGATCGAGCGGCGTGCCGGCGAGCTGATATTGCACGGCCGGATCAACTATGCCTACCGCCGCCAGCGGGAGTATCTTGAGGCAGACCACACCTGGGGAACGAGGTATGCAGGAGTTCTGCGGCCCCGTCCCGTGGCGTATTTTTCCGCAGAGATCGGATTGCACGAGTCCATTCCCGTCTATTCCGGTGGATTGGGTGTCCTTGCCGGCGATCACATCAAGAGCGCCTCTGACCTGGGTATTCCGCTGACCGGTATTGGCTTGTTCTACGGCCAGGGGTATTTCCGGCAGCGGCTTGACCGGAACGGCTGGCAGCAGGAAGAATACCTCCAAACGGATGTCAACCAACTGCCCATGGAACCGGCCATCGGCACGAACGGCCAGCCGGTCATGGTGCAAATCGAAACCCGCAGTGGGTCCATCCGGGCGAAAATCTGGCGCCTGAAAGTGGGACGCTGCGACCTGCTGCTCCTCGACTCGAACGTGGAAGGCAACGCTCCCGAAGACCGTGAACTGACCTCGCGATTGTATGGCGGAGACGGGCGCATCCGAATCCGTCAAGAGTTGCTGCTGGGCATTGGCGGCTTCCGCGCCTTGAAAGCGATGGGAATCACGCCCGCCGTGCTCCACCTGAACGAAGGACACAGCGGATTTGCAGTGCTCGAGGCGATTCATAGCCGGATGCAGGACGAGGGGTTGGTTTTTGATGAGGCCCTGCCTCGTGTTTCCCGGCAAGTGGTCTTCACCACTCATACCCCCCTGCCTGCCGGCCACGACCGGTTTGCCGCCGGCCTTGTCGAGGAGCACCTGGGACCTCTGCGTGAGAGCCTGGGCCTTTCCGAAGAAAGGCTCATGGCGCTGGGACGCGAGGATCCCGGCAACCCGCACGAGGAGTTCTGTATGACCGTGCTGGGCCTCAGACTCTCGCGGCGCGCCAATGCCGTCTCGGCCCTGCACGGCGAGGTGTCCCGGGCCATGTGGACCCGGCTTTATCCCGGCATGACGGAGGATGCAGTTCCCATCGGCCACATTACCAATGGCGTCCACGTCCCATCCTGGCTGGCGCCACAAATGTTCCGCCTCTATGACCGCCATTTAGGAACGGGCTGGCACCAGCACAGCAGTGAGGCCCGCATCTGGGAGGGGATTGAGAGTGTTGACGATGGCGAGCTCTGGGAAACGCACCTCAGCCTGAAATCGCGCCTGTTGGAATTTGTACGGCAGCGCGCCGTCGAGCAGGCGGAGCGCCGCGGCGAGCCGCCGGAAACTCTGCAAAGGCTTAGCCGGCTGCTCAGTCCTGACGCGCTGACGATTGGATTTGCGCGGCGCTTTGCGACTTACAAGAGAGCCAATCTGATTCTGGCGGATATCGAAATATTGGCCTCTATGGTCAATGACCCGAAACGCCCGGTCCAGTTTGTTTTCGCGGGCAAGGCGCACCCGCGCGACGAACCCGGCAAGCGGCTTCTGCAGCAGATTGCGGAGTTGATGCGCGACCGGCAGTTTGCCGATCGATTCGTCTTCGTGGAAGACTACGATATCAACGTGGGACGCCACCTGGTGCAAGGCGTTGACGTCTGGTTGAATAACCCCCGGCGGCCCTTTGAAGCGTCGGGCACGAGTGGTCAAAAAGTGGTGTTGAACGGCGGACTGAATCTCTCCATCCTGGACGGTTGGTGGGCGGAAGCATACGACGGCCTGAACGGCTTCGCCATCGGGATTGGCAAAACTCATTCCGACGTGAACCTTCACGATGCCCGGGATGGAGAGAACTTGCTCCGGGTTCTTCGCGAAGAAGTGATTCCGCTCTACTACCAACGCGACCGCGATGGCTTGCCGCGAGGCTGGATCAAACGCATGAAGCGGACCATCCGCACCCTCGGCTGGCGATTCAATGCTGACCGCATGGTGATGGATTACACGCTGAAATGCTACGTCCCGGCGGCGGGCGGTACGTCGAGCGACATGCGGCCCACCGGGTGAAACGAGACCCTGTTGATGGGTCTTTGAGAACCGATGGGGGTATAGAGGTGTCCCAAAACGGCTGGGGCAAGCCTCCCTTTCCGCCCGCGATGGGCGGAAGGAGAGCTTGCCCCGAAGAAACGTGCAAAGGTCTTGGAGTTTAGGAACGAGTCACTATGACCCGTATCCGTTCGATCCTATGCGGCCGCTGGGCGAGGATTGGGGCCGGAGCGACGGACGCTCTGGCCCTCAATATTCCCGAGGCAGCATCACCGCCTCTTGCCCACCGGTGTGACCGGAATGAGTTGGGCGGTTTCCCGCTCATCAGAGGCCGTTCGGTGTTTGGGGTTGTGCGATGCGAAGTAGAGGACCACCCCGATCTGGGGCAGACTCATCGCGCGCACCGTGTTCCCAGCTCTATTGCGTGTCACGGTCAACGCGCTGCGGGCAGACGGGTTGTAGTCGAACCGTTGATTTTGGATCAGTGCTACCGCCCTCGCCCCGCGATAGATCTCCATGTTGCCACCCGCACCCACCTTGCTGAGCGTGAAAGAGTAGGTCCCAGCCGGCAAAGTCGCCAGGGCCCAGCGAGTCTCAAAAGGCAGCGTGAATTTTCCTTGCATGGCCTGGGCACTCGCCCGCGCCGCGTTCAAGCTGGTTGCCAACAGCGCCAGCACCAGAATCTTGGATAGGGTAAAGCTTCGAATCGTGTTCATGACGTCCTCCTTTATTCCGTTCTAGATTTGGGGCAACACTCAATTGCTCTCACCCTCTAAGGCGGAAACGGCGCTTGAAAACTGTCATGGCAGCAGGAAAAATTATTTCGGGCGAACCCCTGGGAGAACGGGGGCATGGAAAACCCTGAACAAACGTGATAGTTTCCGTTTTACGGATAAACCTGCCGGACGGTTGCATGATGGATCCGTCGCCCCACGAAGTAACGCAATTGCTGCGGGCCTGGAGGGAGGGAGAACAGGGCGCGCTCGAGAGGCTCATGCCGCTGGTGTACGGGGAGTTGCACCGGCTGGCGCGGCGCTATATGGCCAACGAGCGGCCCGGCCACACGCTGCAAACCACGGCTCTGGTCAATGAAGCCTACCTGCGATTGGTCGATGCGCCCCAGGCAAACTGGCAAGATCGCGCTCACTTCCTGGCCGTGTGCGCGCAAATGATGCGGCGGATTCTGGTGGATTGGGCTCGTTCCCGTCAAGCGCTGAAGCGTGGTGGCGTAGTGCGCCCGATGGAGTTGGACGAGGCGCTGGCAGTAGCGGAGGCGCCCGGCGCAGACTTGGTGGCTTTGGATGATGCTTTGAAGGCTTTGACCGTCGTGGACCCGCGCAAGAGCCGGGTGGTGGAGTTGCGCTTTTTCGGGGGCTTGAGCGTGGAGGAAACCGCCGAAGTCCTGAAGGTCTCGCCGGAGACAGTGCTGCGCGACTGGAAGTCAGACACCACCCGCAGTGCGGGTGGCTTGATGAGCGTGGCCGCCTCAAAGGCGGTCGCTCAGGCCGCGCGTTTGTGGCCCTGTGGCCCAGCGCGAGGAGGCTTGACAAAAAGCTCCCCCC
>Ga0102924_1002692_pt1 | contig 19136 bp, 14 predicted proteins | sample PaiPotPPM11metaG_FD_80116 | JGI IMG/M metagenome (GOLD analysis project Ga0102924, IMG submission 80116) | Iron sulfur acid spring bacterial and archeal communities from Banff, Canada, to study Microbial Dark Matter (Phase II) - Paint Pots PPM... ...
CCGCCATCACCGAGTACACCCCACCCGCGCCACCGCCGCTAGCCGGGAATCCCACCCTGAGCGCATCCACCGAACCCGCCGTCCTGTCGTACGCCAACCCGGAAACCGCCTCTGCCGAGCGACCCTTCAACGGCGCCCCCCGCTTCTATACCGAGTGCGAGAAGGACTATCTCTGCATCCGCGCCATCAAGGACGAAGAACCCACCGTGTTCACCCGTCCTGCGTCCCTTTCCCAACAGGAAGCGGACGCCTACTTCGCCTTCCGCCAGGCCCGCTTCGACGCCGAGGAAGCCGCCAAAAATCCTCGCCGCAAGAAGAAAGGCATCACCCTCCAAGCCGTCGCGTGCCCCAGCCGGGTGCCCCACACCTCGAACCTCGAACCTAGCACCTAGCACCTAGCAACTGACAACTGACAACTGACAACCAGCAACTATCCTCAGGAAAGCGCCGGCTGAAGTTGCAGCGGCGTTGCTGTCGGGATTTCATCGTAGGTCAGATTTTCAGCGAGGCTCCCGGTACGTGCTTTCCACGCGAGGAAGAGGCGGCCGTAGCTGTCGGTGAGGCAGGTGGCGGGATCGACGTCGAGGCGAGCCAGGGTTTCGTCGATCCACATCGGTGGCCCTTCCAATTCGGCGTAGTCGCCGATCGGCGTCTCATCGAGGACGAGGTGGCAGCGCGGCGCAGGTACGGGGACCTCAGCGGCGAGTGCGGGGTCGGCGAAGAGCGGGCCGTCGATGGCCGGAGTGACCTGCGACCACTCGGTGCGGAACTTCTCGTAGCGGAAGACAGGCGCATAGCCAAGGTGCTCGAAGATCGCGCCCAGCGCGGGGCCATCCTCAATGCGAGTTTCAGTTTCGAGGCGTATCTTATATCGCGTCGGATCGCCGCTGGTGCTGGAGTTGGGCTGGCGCTTGTGCGTGACGGTCCAGATTTCGCCGTAGCGGCGCAGGCGCAGAATCTGCTTCGACAGGCGAAGCGAACGGCCGGGTGTGTCGTAGAGCGTGTTCTGCTCGAAAGTGCGGGGAGTGTCGAGTTGAAAGCCGAGAAGAGGGAGGCGCGCTTGAAGACGTGCAAGATCAAGGATCGGGAACTTCAACTCAATCTCGGCGCTCTGCATCGGAAGAGTATAGAGCAGCGTGACAGGTATTTTCTCGTGGGCAGAAGCGAGGCGGGCTCCCTGTGCTGTGGATTGCCCGTGCGGCTGCGACGGTAGGATGGGAAAGGGGCACGATTTTCCAATGAGCGACCAGAGTAAGTGCGCGAGTGAGGAGCAACCGGGGCCGCTGAAGACGGAACGGCTGCGGTCTGCGGGGATCGGGTCGGCGTCGGGGATGGCCCGCGCGGTGGAGCTGTTGAAAGCCGGGGGAACGGTGGCGTTTCCCACGGAGACGGTCTACGGCCTGGGAGCGAATGCGCTGGATCCCGCGGCGGTGGCGAAGATCTTTGCGGCAAAGGGCCGGCCGGGATGGGACCCGCTGATTGTGCACGTCGATAGCGCCGAGATGCTGCAGCGGGTGGCGGCGATCCCGCCGGAGCTGCTGGAGCAGACGAAAGCGCTGATCGACACCTTCTGGCCGGGACCGCTGACGCTGCTGCTGCCGCGAACCGAGGTCGTGCCCAACGCCGTGACCGCCGGACGGCCGCTGGTTGGGGTCCGCATGCCGGGACATCCCGTGGCGCGGGAGTTGATCCGGCTGTCGGCTCTGCCGATCGCGGCCCCGAGCGCAAACCGCTTCGGCGGCCCGAGCCCGACGACGATGGCGCATGTGCTGGCAGACCTCGACGGCCGGATCGACGCGGTCGTCGATGGCGGGCCGACCAGCGTAGGCGTGGAGTCAACAGTGCTGGATCTGGCGGCGAAGGCGATCTATCGCCCGGGCGCCGTGTCGGCGGCGATGATCTCGCGGGTGATCGCGGAAGAGGTGCACGTGGTGGCGCCGACGTCGTCCCCGGCGGCTCCGGAGGCGCTGCCGTCGCCCGGCATGGGAATGCGGCACTACGCTCCGCAGGCGCGCCTGGTGCTGGTGAAAGGGCAGGGCGAGATGCTGGAGGAGATTGCCCGGCATCCGGGCGCCGAGGTCGGGGTGATGCTGCCGGATGACTGGGAACATGGCGGCGCGAAGGTGCTGTTTCGCTGGGGCCCATGGCGAGACGCGGAGGTGCTGGCAAGGCTGCTGTATTTCGGCCTGCGGAATCTGGACGAGCGCGGGGCGAAGGTCATCGTCTGCCCGGTGCCCGCGATGCACGGCGGGTTAGGCGAAGCCCTGCGCGACCGCCTGGAGAAAGCGGCACGGACAGAGTAACAACCGATCACCACTACGAAGTCAGTATTCAGTATCGAGTGCCTGACAACTGATCACTGACAACTGACAACTGCCTTTAGAAGATCTGGAAGTTGACCTCAACGTTCAACTGCACCGGCACCGGCTTGCCCGCTTCCATCGCCGGCTTGAAGCGATACTGCTTCACCGCCTCCACCGCCTTGTCGTCCAGGCCCATGCCGACGCCGCGCAGCACATGCACGTTCTGCGGCATGCCCTTCGCGTCGACGATCAGGTTCACCGTCACCACGCCCATGAACTTCGCCTTACGCGCCTCTTCGCTGAACTCCGGCTCAACTTCGAAGATCGGCACCGGCGCGGAAACTCCGCCGCCCACATGCCGCAATCCACCGCCGAAATTGCCGCCCGAGCCCGGCCCAAGTCCCGATCCGTTCCCTGCTCCAAGCCCCGTGCCGCTGCCGCTTCCCATCGACATCGGCCCCGACAGCGTCGACCGCGGATCGCCCAGCATCGGCATATTGTTATTCGCCATCTTCAGATCCTTCTGCACTTCGATGGTCGGATCCGGCATCTTGATCTTCGGCTGCTCCAGTGGAGGAGCCTTGGGCGGCGTAATCTGCTGATCGGCAAACTTCGGCAGCTGACCCTTGGTCACTGGAGTCGGCCCGTGCTGTCCACCGCCGCCACCCATCACGTCTTTCGCCGGCGCCATCGGCGGAGGCGTCGAGATCTGCACCAGCATCTGCTTCGGCTGGATGATCAGTGGGAGATGATGCCGGACCATCCAGAGGATGAACAAAATCAGCAGGGCATAAAACGAGACCGAAGCCGCAGTCGCCCTGGGATCCTGCCGCGTCTTCATGCGGTCGATCACTGGAATCGGCTTCGACTCCAAAACCAGCGGAGGCAACTTTACCGGAAAAAATAAATCCTTGATGCTCGTCAGCAGAGAGCCAAACGTGCCCTCTTCCTGCAGCATCATTCCGCCTTCGCTCAGCGAAGACGACACTCCGGCCCGCAACACAGGGCTCGGCCGTACCCGTTCGTCCCTCGGTACTATCTCGAACTCAGACAAGTTGGTTCGCCTCAACAGCAGCGCCCGCTGACGGACTGTCTGCCTTCCCTATAGAATCTCGCGCGCTCTTTGTCATCGCTTGATGCATCCGGTCTGTTGCCGGTTGGTCCGTCCCAGCGCACGGGTTCTGGCCCCACATTGCATTCTACAAAAGAAATGGCCCGCACTTCTTGATTCTCACCTTCTTTGACGCAAGTTCCCCCAAGGAAGTCTCTATGCCAAACGATACAAATACTGAATCTAACTGTTTTCACTACGTCGAAGTGTCACCGCCAGTTCTCAATTTTGTCAGAAAGTAATGCGATTCGCCCCCTCGGCCGCCAATCTCTACGCCGCCGCCACCCCATCCAGCCCGCCGTCTCCGGATAGAATAGAGGTTTGGCTCGTCCTGGGAGCACCTTGACCTCGTAACTCTAGTAACCTCCCTGAGCCAAAGACCTGCACCGAAACGCACCACGAGGAAAGAATGCCTGAAACACCCGAGTCGAAAGCCGCACTTGCGCAACCCGTGTCCGAGCCCCAGCCCAAGCCGTTGAGGTCCACGCTGAACCTCCCGCAGACCGCCTTCCCCATGAAAGCCGGCCTGCCCGTCAACGAGCCGCTTCGCCTCGCCGCCTGGGAAAAGTCAGACCTCTACGGACAGATACGCCGCGCATCGGCCGGCAGGATGCGTTATGTCCTGCACGACGGACCGCCCTACGCCAACGGCGCCATCCACCTCGGCCACGCGCTCAACAAGACGCTGAAGGATTTCGTCGTCAAGACCAAGACCATGGCCGGATTCGACGCCCCCTACGTCCCCGGCTGGGACTGCCACGGCCTGCCCATCGAGATCAAGGTCGACGAGCAGCTCGGCCGCAAGAAGCTGGAGATGGACCCCGTCGCCGTCCGCCGCGCCTGTCGCGAGTACGCGCAGAAGTATCTCGACCTGCAGCGCTCTCAGTTCATCCGCATGGGCATCTTCGGCCGCTGGGCCGAGCCCTACTCCACGATGGATCCGGTCTACGAGGCGCGCATCGCCGAGACCTTCTTCCACTTCTTCGAGAATGGATTCGTCTACAAAGGCCTCAAGCCCGTTTCCTGGTGCATCCACGACCGCACCGCCCTCGCCGAAGCCGAGGTCGAGTACGAGATGCACACCTCGCCCTCCGTCTACGTCCGCTACAAACTGACCTCGGACGCCGCGGCGATTGATCCCGCCCTCGCCGGCAAGCCCGTCTACACCATCATCTGGACCACCACGCCCTGGACCCTGCCCGCCTCCCTCGCCGTTGCGTTCCATCCCGAGCTCGAGTATGTCGCTCTCGCCACGCCCGACGCCGTATACATCGTCGCCCAGGCGCTGATGTCCTCAGTCATCGCGCACTGCCGCCTGATGAGCGCCGCGCATCCCACCGAGCCAGCATCCCAGGCCGACATCCTCGCGCTCTTCCCCGGCACCGCGCTTGACCGCACCACCTTCCAGCATCCGTTCCTCGACCGCACGGTTCTCGGCACCAACGCCACCTACGTTACCGCCGACCAGGGCACTGGAGCCGTGCACACCGCCCCCGCCCACGGCGTCGACGACTTCGCCACCGGCAAGCGCTATGAGCTGCCCGAAGTCCAGTATGTCGACGACTCCGGCCGCCACATGCATACCGAGCGCTTCGGTGGCGGCCAGCCCCAACCCTACGAAGGCCTCACCGTCTTCAAGTCCAACCCCGTCATCATCGAGTTGCTGAAGGAAAAAGGCGCGCTCCTCTCCGCCACGACATTCGAACATTCGTATCCGCACTGCTGGCGCTGCCACAACCCCGTCATCACCCGCGCCACCGAGCAGTGGTTCATCGACATGGAAACCGCCATGCCCGCCGGCACCACTGAAAGTGGTGTCATTCTGAGCGGAGCGAAGAACCCCCGCATTTTGTCCGAAGCGCCACAAATGCCCGCGGCCATCACTACCTTCCGCCAGCGCGCCCTCGACGAGATCCAACGCGTCACCTGGGACCCCTCCTGGGGCCAGGAACGCATCACCAACATGGTCGCCACACGCCCCGACTGGTGCATCTCGCGCCAGCGCATCTGGGGCGTTCCGATCGCCGTCTTCCTCTGCCGCAAGTGTGGCGAGCCACTTAAGAACGCGGCGATCAACAAACTCGTCGTCGACCTGTTCATAAAGGAATCCGCCGACGCCTGGTACATCCACACTGCGGAAGATATCCTCCCCGCCGGCACCGCCTGTAGCTGCGGCCACACCGAGTTCCGCAAAGAGATGGACATCCTCGACGTCTGGTTCGAGTCCGGCGCCAGTTCCCACGCGGTCCTCGACTTCGACCCCGACACCATGCAGAAGCCCGGCGACGACCCCCGCGCCGACCTCTACGCCGAGGGCGGCGACCAGCATCGCGGCTGGTTCATGTCGTCGCTGCTCTGCTCCATCGGGATGCACAACCGCGCGCCCTTCAAAGAGGTAGCCACCTACGGCTGGACGCTCGACGAACAAGGCCGTGCGCTCTCGAAGTCCCTCGGCAACTTCATCGATCCGGTCGCCATCATGGACCAGCTCGGCGGCGACATCGTCCGCCTGTGGGTCGCGTCGGTCGACTTCCGCGAAGACGTCGTCGCCAGCCTACCGCTGCTCAAGCGTCTCGCCGAAGAGATCTACCGCAAGCTACGCAACACCTTCCGCTTCCTCCTCGGTTCTCTCGCCGAAACCGATCCCGCGACCGGCGAAGTCCACTCCTTCGATCCGCGCCTCATGGCCGATGGCGGCGATGCCGTGCCGTTCGAGCAGATGCAGCCAATCGACCAGTACATCCTCGCTCGCACCGCCGAACTCACCGGCAAGATCACCAAGGCCTACGCGGACTTCGAATTCCACCGCGTCTACCACCTGCTCAACGAATTCTGCAACTCCGAGCTCAGCGCCTTCTACCTCGACGTCCTCAAGGACCGCCTCTACACCTATCCCGTGCAGTTCAAGCCCGGCCGCGAGTACCAGCACGACCTCTACGTCGCACGCCGCTCCGCCCAAACCGCGCTCTACAAGATCACCGACGCCCTCGCCCGCCTCACCGCACCCATCCTCAGCTTCACCGCCGACGAGGTCTACCAGTCCCTCCCCCACACCAAAGGCAGCGTCCACCTCACCCTCTTCCCCAAGCCCGACGACCTCGCGCCAAGAGCGGAACGCTCAAAACTGATCGCGGATTGGGAGCCCCTGCTGCAACTTCGCACGGAAGTCCTCGCCAAGCTCGAAACCCTGCGCGCACAGAAGGTCATCGGCAAATCGCTGGAAACGGTTGTCACGCTTTACATCGGAGAAACTGAGAAAAATCTGGAGAAGCAATACGCAGCGTCCCTGCCCGAGCTCTTCAACGTCTCAGAAGTCGATTTCCTGACGCCCGCCGGCGACGAACCCAATACACTCGCCCAAGTCTCGGTAGACCGCTCTGAGCGATCGAAGTGCGACCGCTGCTGGCGCTACACGGACGACGTGGGCAACGATGTCAACTTCCCCACCGTCTGCCTCCGCTGCGCCGAAGCCCTCGACGCCATCGACTTCCCGCCCTTCGCCGTTCAAGCTGAAAGCTGACCGCCGAACGCTGGAATTCAAAACTCACAGCTCATAGCTCAAACCTCATAGCTCAAAACAAAGAAACCGCACCCTCGAATCTGCCCTACATACCCGGAGCCGCACCCTAATAAAATGTCCCCGACCACCATGCCCACACCCGTGACCACTGACGACCTGCAACCTGCAACTCGCAACTTGCCGGACCGTCGCCCCATCCTGCTCCTCATCAGCGCGCTGGTTATCCTGCTCGACCGCCTCTCCAAGAACTGGATCATCCACCGCATCCGTCCCGGCTACGACATCCCCATCATTCCCGGCGTCTTCCGTCTCTCGCACGTGCTCAACACCGGAGCCGCCTTCAGCCTGATGGAAAACTGGCCACCTAACGCCGTCCGTCTCGGCCTGATCGCGTTCTCGGTCGTGGCCGCCGTGCTCGTCTTCGGCCTGCTCTGGCGCACCGGCCGCGCGCTCTCGCCCACCTCGATCGCGCTCGCCCTCATCCTCGGCGGAGCCCTCGGCAACCTCTACGACCGCGTCCGCTTCCACCACGTCGTCGACTTCCTCGCCGTGAAGATCTACCACTACAACTGGCCCGATTTCAACGTCGCCGACTCCTGCATCGTCATCGGCGCCTGCCTCCTCCTGCTCGAAATCTTCAAACCCCAGCCCGCCGCTTCTGCCGCTTCTTGAGTTGCGCCTGGCGCCCAAATTCCCGCCTTAAGAACCCACGAAATCCGATGGCGACCATCGGGAGCACCACCGCGAAGCCCAATACGCGTCACGAAGTGACATTCGCAATCCTCCGCCATTTGAACGACAATGAAGAGTGGCTTTGATTGAGCAAATATTGGAAGTGAACCCCGCTGAGGTTTCGGCGGACATCCCCGCCGTCACCGCGACTGACGCCATCACCATCCGCGGCGCGCGCACCCACAACCTCAAATCCATCGACGTCGACATCCCCCACAACGCCCTCACCGTCGTCTCCGGCGTCAGCGGCTCGGGCAAGTCCTCGCTCGCCTTCGACACCGTCTACGCCGAAGGTCAGCGCCGCTACGTCGAATCGCTCTCAGCATATGCGCGTCAATTTCTGGAGCGGATTGAAAAGCCCGACGTCGACCACATGGACGGTCTCGCGCCGGCCATCGCCATCAAGCAGAAGAACCAGACCCGCAACCCACGCTCGACTGTCGCGACCGCCACCGAAATCTACGACTACCTCCGCCTGCTCTACGCGCGCTGCGGCACCGTCACCTGCCTGCACTGCGGCGGCGTCGTCCGCCACGACACCGTCGACGAAATCGTCACCACCCTTCTCGCCCTGCCTGAATCCACACGCGCCTACGCGCTCTTCCCCATCGTCCGCACCGAGGTCAACCTCGAGCCGCTCCGCCCTGCCACCACAGAAGTCATCCCCGAACCACCCAAGCCGCCGAAACCAGCAAGGAAATCCGCATCCAAAAAATCCGTTAAATCGGTGTCATCGGTGTTAGGACTGTCCCTCACCGACGCCCTCAAGGACCGCCTCACCGAACTCCGCCGCCGCGGCTACAACCGCCTCTACCAGCCCGCGCTCGACCCCGCCGCAGTCGGCAAGATCGTCGAATTCTCCACCCCGGAATCTCTCCTCGAACTCGACTTCGGCCGCCCCATCTTCGTCCTCATCGACCGCCTCGCCATCTCGCCCGACATCCGCACTCGCATCGTCGACGCCATCGAAACCGGCTACCGCGAGTCCGGCGAAGTCCTCTTCCACACCGTCCCCCGCGAAGACGAAGGCGCGCCGAAGCACCTCCGCTACTCCGCCGCATTCGAGTGCTCCACCTGCCACCGCGCCTATCGCGAGCCTGAGCCGCGCCTCTTCTCCTTCAACAATCCCTATGGCGCCTGCCCCCGCTGCCAGGGCTTCGGCAACACCATCGACTTCGACCCCAACCTCATCCTCCCCGACCGCAGCCGCACCCTCGCCCAAGGCGCCATCGCCCCCTGGACCACCACCAAGTACCGGCCCTTCCACGGCGAAATGATCCGCTTCGCCAAGTCCGCCGCCATTCCCACCGACGTCCCCTGGTACGACCTCGACCCCGCCCAGCAGGAACTCCTCTGGGAAGGCCGCGGCACCTACCCCGGCATCCGCGGCTTCTTCGCCGCGCTCGAGCGCAAGAAGTACAAGCTCCACGTCCGCGTCTTCCTCTCCAAGTACCGCGGTTACGCGCTCTGCCCCGACTGCCGCGGCCAGCGCCTCCGCGCGGAAGCTCGCGCCGTCCTCATCCAGTCCGCCGACGGCCCCGCCAAGAACATCTGCGAAGTCAGCGCGCTCACCATCACCGCGGCGCAAACCTTCTTCGACAATCTGCAACTCTCGCCGTCACAAATGGAAATCGCCGGCAAGGTCCTCGAAGAAGTCCGCCAGCGCATCCACTTCCTCCACCAGGTCGGCCTCGACTACCTCACCCTCGACCGCCTCTCCTCCACGCTCTCCGGCGGCGAATCGCAGCGCATCCAGCTCGCCACGTCGCTCGGCTCGCGTCTCGTCGGCGCACTCTACGTGCTCGACGAGCCATCCATCGGGCTGCACACCCGCGACACCGCCAAGCTCATCCGCATCCTGCACTCCCTGCGCGACCTCGGCAACACCATCCTCGTCGTCGAGCACGACCCCGACGTCATCCGCTCCGCCGACTACTTGCTCGACCTCGGCCCCGGCGCCGGCGAACTCGGCGGCCAGCTCCTCGCCGCTGGCACGGTCGCCGAAGTCACCGCCAACCCGCGCTCCATCACCGGCAAATATCTCTCCGGCCGGATGACCATCCCCATCCCTAAACAGCGCCGCGAGCCCGGCCGCGAAGTCCTCCGCCTCACCGGCGCCCGCATCCACAACCTCCGCGGAGTCGACATCGATATCCCGCTCAACCTGCTCTGCTGCGTCACCGGCGTCAGCGGCTCGGGCAAATCCACGCTCATCCATCAGGTCCTCTACCGCGCGCTCATGCAGTCGCTCAACCGCGAACCCGGCTCCGGCGAACCCGAGCCCACGCACCTCTTCCGCGCCCTCTCCGGCACGCAGCACCTCAACGACGTCGTCCTCGTCGACCAGTCGCCGATTGGCCGCACGCCGCGGTCGAACCCCGTCACCTACATCAAGGCCTTCGACGAAATCCGCGCCCTCTTCGCCGCCCAGCCCGACGCCAAGCGCAAGGGCTTCACTGCCGGCAGCTTCTCCTTCAACGTCCCCGGCGGCCGCTGCGACGTCTGCGAAGGCGACGGCACCGTCACCGTCGAAATGCAGTTCCTCGCCGACATCGAACTGCCCTGCGAAGAATGCAACGGAACCCGTTACAAAAATTCTGTCCTCGACATCAAGTACCGCGGCAAGAACATCCACGACGTCCTCAACATGACGGTCAAGGAAGCGCTCTCGTATTTCGCCGGCCTGCCCAAAATCGTCGACAAGCTCTACGTCCTCGACGAAGTGGGACTGGGATACGTCCGCCTTGGGCAATCCGCCACCACACTCTCCGGCGGCGAAGCCCAGCGCGTCAAGCTCGCCTCGCATCTCGCCACCGCCCGTGCCATCTCAGTCCGCGCCTCCGCCGCCAACGAAGTCGCCGCCCGCGTCCGCTCGCGCACCCTCTACATCCTCGACGAGCCCACCACCGGCCTCCACTTCGACGACGTCCAGAAGCTACTCGCCGCGTTCCGCAAACTCATCGAGGGCGGCGGTTCCCTGCTCGTCATCGAGCACAACCTCGACGTCATCAAGTCCGCCGACTGGGTCATCGACATGGGCCCCGAAGGCGGCTCGGCCGGCGGCGAAATCGTAGCCACCGGAACCCCTGAAGAGATCGCCGCCAACCCCGCCTCCCACACCGGCCACTACCTCGCCCCCGTCCTCGGCCTCACACCTGCGAACGCAAAGTAGAAACGTTCGTCATTCTGAGCGAAACTCACAATCCCCGTAGTTGCCTTTGCCCTTGTTTGTCATTCCGCAGCGTAGCGGAGGAATCCGCTTTCTTCTTCCGCTTGTCATTCTGAGCGCAGCGAAGAATCCCCGCATTTCGACTGTCTACCCGCTCCCATCCCCACCCTTCAGCTAACCATCCGTCGTGATCCAGATCACATCCTTCGGCGCGCATCGACGGATAAGATCAGATGTAGGGTAGAGACAGAATCCACCAGCCGCAGGCTTGTGTTCCTCCCAAAATCTCCAAAGAAAACCTAACTCCAGCGTTTTGAAGATCTTGCAAACTATCTCCTTTGTTTTCAAGATCCTGCAAAACCGATGGCCCGCAAGGGTACAAACATACTTGCCTCATCAGGCCTTAAGCCGCTACTTCAACTGTTTCGCGGTGAGCCATTTGCCCCGAGTTCCGAAGACGGTAGGGCGCAGCGCCGATTCGTGATCGGCGCACCATGAGGTTTGCATCCCTTCGATTGTCGCGTTAGGGTCTTGGAAATTACCAGCGTCGATGAGTTCCAGGAATCCGCCAACTGCCTTTTCTTTGCAATCAATAAACGCACACTTCGCCATTTAACTCCTCCACAAGGCTAAGGCGAATGGTACGCCAGTTTGAACGGTGCAGATGGGAAAGTGGTCAATCCGGAACAGAGATTTTTCCGTGACAGACCTACCATTCCCAACATGTCGACCGCACGTGTTCTCCTGTGGCCGTTTCAGGCCCGCTGGAGCGAGCAAGCAAGGTGTTTGGGTTGCGGAGTTGTGCGGGACAAGGCGGGCATGATCCAAACTGAAGACGGCTGGTTCTGCGACGATAACGAGGCTTTAACCTTTTGGCTGCTCACGCAACGATAAAGATTGCAGACCGAGGTCTCGGGTCTACCTGCGAGCATCTGCAAAGCGGACTATTTTCCATGGTTCAACCGACTACAACTTCTGCAGAATTCACAAAACGCTCAGAGTGACGCCTGCTATGGAGAGTGGCGTTACCGACCACATTTGGACGTTGGACGAACTGCTAGCTGGGTAGTAGGATTGGCAAACGAGCAAACCGCCTGCCAGCGGTGCTCATGTCTTACGAAATGTTGCGTCGGATAACGCTAGAGATAGCGTAATGCAGGAGTATGTCCGATGCAAGCGGCCCGAGAACACCTCCCCACTCGTGCAGTAATAGTAGAGTTTCCTACACCTATGGGTACGCCGCCTATCAACCCGCAGTCTGAGCCCGTGCCATCGTCACCACCGGCCACATGGTGGCAGCAGCATGGGACGACGGCGCAATGGGCCACTCTTTTTGTCTCCCTGTTTGCTCTAATTCTTGGCCCCGCGACCGCAATTTACTTCCATATTGCAGATGCCAGCGAAAAATCTAAACAGGTAACTGCGGATGCGGCGGACAACCACACGAACGAGCTTATCGACAAGAAACTGAACCCGGCTGTGGCGCAGATAAATGCAAACACAACCACGCAAATTGGGGAAGTTGGTAAGCAGGTTCAAGCTCTATCCGAGAAGGTCGCAAACCTATACGGACTCGCGGGCAGAGTGGCAGACTTACAAACCCAAACTGATCGGCAGACTTCGCTGGCAAGGTTCCTAAATCCTGATCGCGTTCTTGCCCAAGTTAGGAATGAGATTCAGTTTGCCGACACGAGCGGCCATCCTCTCTCGGTGAGCCTTAAAGATTATCGGAATACTGTTTTGGATATGCCTACTACTGCATATGCGTATTGGACTACGGTAGCGGCCATAGTCAATCATCAGTCGAAGATTAATCAATTGAACGGCACAGCGCCCGATCCTGCTATGGTTTCTGATATCTGCCTCGGGGCTAGTACGGGTATTACTCGTGATGGGCAACATTTATTCAGTAGCTCGGGGAATTCCTTTTCCAATTCTCGGATTGCGGATTGTGTGGTTGATTTAGATGGACAAAGTTTCAATGGAGTCGTATTCGAGAATTCCGTTATTCGCTACAAGGGCGGTCCCGCCAGCCTGCATGCAGTCCGATTCGTGAACTGCAATTTTATCCTCAATCTTCCCCCGCAGACTAGGCCTGCTAGTCCCGCTCTGTTGGTAGCTCTTCTAGAGTCCCCTGATCAGAAGAACGTTGACGTTGCGGCCACCACAGCAACGCATAATTAGCGACCAACGCACAATTCAGGACACTACCATCGTCAGGAAAGGCAGGGCTGCTTAATGGATTGGAACCAGATCGTCGAACAGGTGACGCCCCATATAGTCAAGATCGAAACACCGCAAGGTCACGGAACGGGTTTCCTATGCCTGTACAACGAGGATCACACGCTGGTCGGGATTGCCACGGCTTACCACGTTGTCGAACATGCCGAAAAATGGCAAGAGCCAATGCGGATACATCATGAGCATTCTGGAAAAGTTGCGTTTCTGAAAGAGCCGGATAGGTTCATTATGTTCGACCCATCAAGTGACTCAGCGGTCATTCTCTTTATGGCGAGCCATCTTATCCTCCCAAGCGAGCCGATAGAACTCCTCCCAATTGAAACTAGACTTCCGATTGGAGTCGACGTCGGATGGTTGGGCTACCCGGCTATTGGTCTTCAAGAACTCTGTTTCTTCTCCGGAAATGTTAGCGCGCGTGTTGATCGTCGGCATATGTACCTCATAGACGGAGTCGCCATCAACGGCGTTAGCGGCGGACCTGTACTCTATTCCACAGTAGTAGACGGCGTCAATGTCCACAAAATCGTAGGTACGATTTCCGCGTATATGGTCAACCGTAACACAGGAGAGGCATTACCCGGTTTGTCGATGGCACAGGACGTATCACACTTCCACACCGCCGTCTCCCATATCAGGTCTTTGGATGATGCCAGGCGTCAGAAGGCTGCACAAGCCCAACTGGCTGCACAACAGTCCACAGTGCCAGCTGTCTCGGTTCCCGACCCCGTATAAATTAAGGCTGCACCACTACCGTATCCTCAGACTATGGTCGTTCGTTTCCCCTGCTGCGCTATCATGGTCGCATGAAATCCGAACCGCGACCGTCGCCGGAGTTCGCCAAGTTTGACGCGCTGGTGGGCCGCGTCCTGTCGGTTCCCAAGGCTGAGATCCAGAAGCGGATTGCGGACGAGAAGCGCACGGCCAAGCCAAAGAAGAAACGCGCCTAGAACAATCCCCGCAGCATACAGCGCATGTATTCCCCGACGTTCTGCGCGGTGCTGGGCAGCATGTGCGGGTGATTGTCTTGGATGTACTGGGCGTACTCGTCCACGGTCTGCCAGTGGCGTTTGCGCTTCCAAAGCAGGCGCAACCAATGGCGCTTGGGATCGGGTTCCAAGCCGCACACGATGACGACGGGGTTATTCTTGCGGCCTCGGCCTTGGCGCTTCCGGTTAGAAAGGCCTCGCGGCGTCGGCATCCTTGCCGGTCAGTTCGGCGTAGGTGAGGCGCTTGCCGAGAAGTTGACCCGCTAGTTTGTCGAACCGCTGCGCGTCGTTCTGGTTCTTGGTGCGGCTGTTGAACCGGAAGGCTTGCTCGTCCACGTATCGGTCCAGGTGGAAGGGTTCTACGGCAACGTAGGTGCCATGCAGCGACCGTTTGAGTAGCGCCCAGAAGTTCTCTATGCCCTGCGTGTGGACTCGTCCATTCACGTACTCGATCGTATGATTGACGGTCTTGTGGGTGAAGTTCTTTACTTTGTCCAAATCCATGTAACCTGTGTGCTGATCCGTGAATATGTGGGCGTTGAATCCGACATTCTTGAGGATTTCGCGTTGTAGCGTTTCGCGTTTGACGTTGGGCACGACCTTTGCGCGAACCTCGCGTGTCTCGCGGTTCAGCATCCCCATGACGGCGGTTTTGTGATCTTGACCGCTCTGGGCAATCTCTAACCGGCGCTTGCCGTGCATGTTCTTTGGTCTGCCGCCAATGAATGTCTCGTCTACCTCGATTGGGTTTCCCCAATGACTTCCCATCGTGTGCTTTGACTCTTCGCGCATCGCCCATCGAATGCGGTGAAGCATGAACCAAGTGGATTTCTGGGTGACTCCGAGAGTCCGCTTGATTTCGTGGCTAGACACTCCGTTGCGGCAATTGGCGAGCATCCACATGGCAACCAGCCACTTATCTAAACTGATGGGCGAGTCTTCCATGATGGTTCCAACCTTGACGGAAAACTGGCATTGGGCGTGTCTGGTCTTGCACTGCCACACCCGGCGCTTCGCAATGTATTTCACATCATCCCGGCCACAAGTCGGGCACTTCACGACGCCATCAGGCCAACGCCGCGCCACCATGTAGGCGATGCAGTTGTCGGGGTCGGAGAAGTAGACGACGGCTTGCTGCAGGGTTGTGAATTCGCGGACTGGCTGAGAGTTCATAATTAGCTTTCCATGCATAGAGATGTTTGAAAGGAACGACCCGAATGTCAGCTTATAGTGAAGCTCTCGCGAAGCGTGAGTGGGCCGAGCAGCACATCGGTAAGTTGAAGTCCGCTTTGGCGGAACTCCGCAAGACCGACCCATGCACTATCGCGGCCAAGAAGAATCCTGAAACCGGCGATGTGACGTACTATGTCGAGCACCTGCCGGTTATCCCCGTCGAGATTTCGTTGATTATTGGGGACATTCTCCACAATCTCCGGTGTTCCCTTGATTATCTGGCATCCGGGCTGATCGGCGGGTCGCGGAGCAAGTCTAAGACCAACTTTCCCATTCGACCCCATATCAACGAATGGGAAAAGTCCTGTTCGCGAATGGTAGGGAGCGCTAGTAAGGAGGCTATCGAAGCGCTCCGCCGTCTCCGCCCATACGAAGGAGGGGACCCTCGTTTTTGTATTCTCCACGCCCTCAACAACATCGACAAACATCGGTTGCTCTTGACCATTTGCGCCAAGAACACTATTCAGACTGGTTTGCAGGGCGGCGAGGTCGTCGGCGAGCAGTTGGAGGATATAGGGACGTTCCTGCTGAGTTCTGGTATCCGCGCTCGGATCGTTGCCAGCAACAATTTTCCCGCTGGCCCTTTGTATACAGGCCAGGAAATCCTGACCGTCCGCGCCTCGCACGCAAAGCAGCAAGTGGGCTTCGGAATCGAGGTAGCATTTGCCGAGCCCGCCCTCGCCAAAGGGATGCCAGTAGAAATCACCATGTTTGCGCTCAAGGGGTGTGTAGATCGGGCAATCCGCGAGCTTGCCCCATTCTTGCTGTAAGTCGCTATGATGTTGGTACTGTTCACCTTGGGAGGTCATTTGCAGCCCCTCCCAACTCGCCTGATGAGGCAAGTATGTTTGTACCCCCGCAAGTGGTTTGTTTGGAAGATTATGCACAGATCGATACCCAGGGGGGTACGCATGCCAGCGCCAATTCCAGCTCTACTTCACCTGCACAGGCTGCAGCCACGCTCCGTCTCCCGCCGCATCCCAAACCGCGAGCCGCACCCACTTCTTCCCCGTCGCGTCGAACGGAATCCGCAGCGTCTTTGTCCCGAACGCTGTCGTATCCGTCAGACTCACAATCTTCCGATCGACGGCCGTCCCATCGCTCCACACCACCTCCGCAAAATCCAGCGGGAAGGTGTACTCGAACGTAGCCGTATACACGCTCTTCGCGCCCGAGCCCTCAATCTTCCAGTCGTGGAACAGAATCTCGCCCGTGGTCCCGAAGAAGTTCCCGTTGTGAATCCCTTCCACCACGGGCGCCCAGCTCTCATTCCACGCCGGCACCTTGTCCATCTTCACGTAATTGATTGCGAGGAACGGATACGTATCGTCGTCGGGCCGCTTCATGTACGTGTCGCCCTCGGCCAGCATGAACTTCGGCTTCGGCGCCCAGTTGCTCATCTCGTCGTTCACGCCGAAGCATCGGTCTTCACACAAACGCTTTTGCGACAGGTCCACCGGCAGCGATTCCCACGACGCGCCGATCCACCGGTCGCTCAAAAAGAAGTCCTTGTCCTTATAGGCATCCGGGAAAAGTCCGGAACTTTTTGTCCGCGGGTGCGCCGTCCACATGATGCTCCCGGTTTCGTTCACCATCTTGAACATCTGGTCCGCCGAGCCAATGTGGTACACCTTGCCGTATCCCGGCAACTCCTCCTCGAACGGCCGTCCCTGCTCGGCCGTCGCCGAATGGGTGAAATAGACCGGCTTCGGTGTCATCAGGTACCAGTGGCCATCGAAGTACGAGTTCACCTCTTCTTCCGGCATCACCAGAAAGTTCTTGTCGGAAAGCTTTCGCGCCGCTTCGAAGTAGAGCTTCTGCTCCGGCAGACGCTTCGGCCCCGCATCCCGCTGGTCCGAATCGTCGTGGAAGTCGCCGAGGTACACGACGTTGATTCCCATGCCGCGGAACACTGGCACCCACGTCGGCTGAAAATCCGTGGTCCCGCGATCGCGCGCCATCTCGTTCAGTTCCAGGTGGAAGTGTCCCGTCACCGTCTTGAAGCCAGGCACCGGCTTGTACACGTCGTCGTGCGTGTACGCCAGCATCGCGTCGTCGGTTGCATGGCTTGGGGTCGCGCTCAGGTAGTAGTACACCGCCATCCGCTGAACCGTTCCCGGAGGCGCGTTGTACAACGCGTAGTTCAGCGTCTGCTGCCGCGCCACACCGCTCCGCCGCTTCCAGACGTCATCGGTGATCCCCCAGGGCTTGTACCCCTCGCCATGCTCGGGCTGCATCACGCCGAGCGAAAACGAGCTATCGGAATCCTTGCGATAGTAGACATAGCCAAGGTTGACTTCGTTCTCGCGAGCAAAGAAGAACTTGTGCGGCGCGGGCATTATGCCCAGCGAACCGGCACCCGTATCCAGGATTTCCATCCGGTTACGGGCCTGCACATTTACAGGCTGCTCGTTCACATCGCCGCCGAACGCCTCCTCCTGCCACACCTGGGACGTATCCCGCCAGACCACCTTGCCGGCGTCTGTAATCGGAAATCCCTTAAGTCCCGCCTTATAGATGAAGGCCACGTCCTTGGTCTGGGTGCTTGCCAGCGCTTCCTGCCGCAGCAGGTTCGATCCCTTGTAAACCGTGAACTGCAGATCGCCGGAAAACAGTCCCAGCGCGAGCCCATTGAAGACCACGCTCACCCAATTCCCATCCGTCTTCACCGAGCAGGCATTCGATTTGTAATTGACACTGGCCCGCGCGATCTCGCTTTCCGTGCGCGGCCCATCCACCAGGTGGCTCGGATCCGTTCCCGGCACTGCCAACGGAGCATCCCAGAACACGTTCGATTTATAACGCTCCTCATTTTCCGGCGTGTCCTGATTCAGCCGCTTCATGATTTCAAGTTCGATTTTCCCGATGCGCCGACGTCCCGTCGTAACTTGAAATTCCGGCGTCAGGTCTTTTCCCAGCTCCACCCACGCGGCACCTGCCTTGCGCGCCGCCAACTCGGTCACCACCGGTTGACCATCGTGCAGCGCGAATCCCGCCCGCAACTCCTGCTGCCCCTCGCCCTGCCAGGTCACGGTGACCCCGCCATGCGCCGCCTCGGCCCGCAATCCATCCGCCGGTTTGTAGCCCTGCATGTCACAGTTCACACCCTGGGCGACACCCGCGCCCGCAACCATTCCCAAACCCAACACAACGGCGAGTGGCTTCATATGCTTTTCCTGCTCAGATGGATTTGCCGCCTTCCCAACCCCGACCCCAAGCGTGAAAAGTGGCAGAACCACTGTACCGCACTCAGCGAACCTCTGATGGTCCACTGCCCGCCGGCCGCCTGCACGCAGCAGGCCAGCCACCGCTACAATCGAAGCAGCATCGAAGGCCGTCCCTTGCAAGTCGCCCGGCCTTCGCCTGGAAACATGCCACGTCCCGAATCCAATCCGCAACCTGCCCCAGCGCGCACCTCCGCTCCGAATCACTCCGCGCCTCTGCTCGCCGCGCTGCTGCTCCTCGCCACCGCCCTCCCCGCGCAGGACTTCTCCCACCCCGACGTTGAACCTGCGCCCAACGCCACCCTCATCCAGAAGGCGAACGACGCCCTCACCGCCGGCGATCTCCCTACAGCCCTCAAAGTTCTCACCGACCTCAACAGCAAGACTCCCAACGATCCCCAGGTCCTCTACGACCTCGGCCTGACTCTGGAAGCGATGGCCGACACCCCCACATCGCGTGCCTCCGCAACGGACAACGGACAACGGACAACGGACAACGCCCCCACTGCCGAATCCTGTTACCGCAAATCCATCGCCGCCAACGCCAACTTCCCCGCCCCGCGCGTCGCCCTCGGCCTCCTCCTCGCCCGCACCAACCAGGCCGCCGAAGCCCACAC
>Ga0102924_1002695_pt1 | contig 19119 bp, 25 predicted proteins | sample PaiPotPPM11metaG_FD_80116 | JGI IMG/M metagenome (GOLD analysis project Ga0102924, IMG submission 80116) | Iron sulfur acid spring bacterial and archeal communities from Banff, Canada, to study Microbial Dark Matter (Phase II) - Paint Pots PPM... ...
CTTGGAGATCGTGGATTCGCCTTCAACGACGGTGCCGTCTTCGAGACGCGCGCACAAACGGACGATGCCCAACGTCGAGGGCAGCACGCGCCCTTTGATGTTGAGCACGCGGCTCGATTCTTTAATCGCCTTGTCGAAATTGCCGGTAATGCCGCTCATTGCGGCCAGAAACAGATTGCCGAAGGAGTGCCCGCTCAAGCCCTCTCCCTCGCTGAAGCGGTATTTGAAAAGGTCGGTGACCATCGCTTCGTCGTCGGCGAGCGCGACCAGGCAGTTGCGCACGTCTCCGGGCGGCAGTACGCCGAGCTCTTTCTGCAGACGTCCCGAACTGCCGCCGTCATCGCTAACGGTTACGACGGCGGTCAGGTTGCTCGTCTTGCGTTTGAGTCCGCGCAGGAGCGTCGAGAGTCCCGTGCCGCCGCCGATCGCCACGACTTTGTAGCCCTGCTGTAAGCGCATCTCCGTCAGCGTGTCGATGATATTTGCTCGGCCGCCGATCGAACTCGCACGTAAGACCGCGATCAGCCACTGCCTGATGCCGAAGAAGATGAGCGCAATGCCGACGATGACGAAGATCCATGCGAGATATGAGGGTGAAAAGTAATCCGACACAAAGCTGTCGATCCACTCGTTCGCGTTCACACCCGCGCCCTCGGCAACCAGATAGCGATCCACGCCGTTCACGAGCAAGAGTATGCCGACGACCACCACGGCAAGCCAACGCTTTACGCCAAGGCCCGGATAGGCCCAGCGCAACGCAGGCGGTAACGACTTCAGGCGCCGCTGCATCATAGCTTCGTATCCCGCGTTTGCAGATCGACCTCAATCGCGTCATTCGATTCGAGATGCAAGCACAGACGCCGCGCTACATAGACGGAGCGATGGCGTCCGCCGGTGCATCCGATCGCAATGGTCAGACCGCTGCGTTCCTCCGAATAGAGAGGCAGCAAGAAGTCGATCAGATCGAAAAGGCGTTTTAGGAACGGGGCGGTCGAGGGGTCGGCCTCGATGTACGCGCCCACCGCGGGATCTTCGCCGGTCAGCGGTTCGAGCTCGGGCTCGTAGTTGGGGTTGCGCAAGAATCGTACGTCGAAGAGCATGTCGATGTCGGCCGGAAGGCCGTGTTTGAATCCAAAGGCGACGATCCTCACCGCCAGGCGCCGTCCTAGAATGCTCACCGGGCGGCCTCGAAGAACCCTGGAGATTGACCGGACTCCATCTGCATGAAACTGTTTTCGCCTGAAAAGGCCAACGCCCTCATCCCTAAGGTCGCCCTGCTGGTCGAAGAACTCTGGCAGAAGAGGCGCGACTTGGCGATCAAGCTGCTCGAGACCGATGCGGCGCTGCACGGGGTCGAGGCCTCGCCGCCAATTCGCATGGCAGCCCCGCGATCGCCATTTGCTCCGAGCCGGTTTGCCGAACAGAAGGCCGAGATCGTGCGTATCATCAACCGCATCGAGGCGTACGGCTGTTTGCTCAAAGATTTGGATTTGGGATTGCTGGATTTTCCGTCAATGCGGGACGGGCGCGCGATCTATCTCTGCTGGAAAACGGGCGAACCCGAGATTACGCACTGGCATCCGATGGACGAGGGCTATTCGTCGCGCCGGCCGTTGTAGCTACGCCGGTGAGGCGCTTGCGGTAACGGCGAGGAAGTCTTCGGCCAAACCCTGCAGCCGCACTTCGCCGAACTCGGCGGTATAGGCCCCGCTCTCAACGCTCTTGATCTCGCCGATCTCCGGCACGCTGGCCAGCTGCGGAATCTTCGAACGGATCTCGTCGGGAATGCGCACCTTGTCGCCGACGGCGAGCGTGCCCTGATCCCACAATGCGTTCAAACTCTCGAGCAGCATCGGTAACGGGATGCCGTAGTCTTGGCTGATCGCGCCAATTGTATGCGATTCGCTAATGGCGCAGTTGGAGCAGCCGCCCAAATGAAACTTCGCAAAAACGCGCCGCGCGCCCGCATGCAGTTTGAAGGCTTGGTCGACGGTCATCTCGGGAGTGAAGCGCTGTTCGTTCATCATGATATTCATTGGCTAAAACGCACGCCGACCCCGCTTGGTTGCGAGGCTGACATACAGCTTCGCTAGACCGGGTGCAGATAGTATTTTCGCGGAGTACGCCTGTAAGCCGGATTCTGTAAATGGCGGCCATCTCTCTGGGACGCGCGTTCCCGTGCGCCTCGTGCGACTCATGCTCATCGGAGGGCATCCGCCCCCTCGCGGGGGTCGAGCGTCTTGCTTCAGGTGGGGTTTGCCCGAGCGCGCGTCACCGCGCAACTCCGTGAGCTCTTACCTCACGATTTCAACCTTGCCGGCTCGCCGGAGCGAGCAGGCGGTATGTTTCTGTGGCACTTTCCTTCGAGTTGCCCCGACAGGACGTTATCCTGCACCCTGCCCTGGTGAAGCCCGGACTTTCCTCTCCTTATTAGGGAGCGGCCGTCCAGCGTACTCCGCGACGACCAAGTATACTCTGTGGTCTGCGTGGAGGCAAGGGCACAACCGGTACGTCAGCTACCAAGCAAGGAGCGTAGGCATGGCCGTTATTTCCGTGATCATCGGAAGCACGCGCGAGGGGCGCTTTTCGGAAAAGCCCGCGAAGTGGATTTTGCAACATCTAAAAAAGCGCCCGGGCGTGGACGCGCGGCTGCTCGATCTTCGCGATTTTCCGATGCCGTTTTTCGATCAGGCGGCAACGCCCGCCACGCCGGGTCGAGCGCCCTACGATAATGACGTCGTCAAGAAATGGACCGCCGCGATTGCACAATCCGACGGCTTCGTCTTCGTCACGCCCGAATACAATTATGGACCCCCGGCGGTACTCAAGAATGCGATCGACTGGGTGTATCCAGAGTGGAATCGCAAGCCGGCCGGCTTCGTGAGCTACGGGTCGGCAATGGGTGCACGCGGCATTCAGCAGCTCCGCTTAACTGCGATCGAGGTTCAGCTTGCTCCGATTCGCGCGTCAGTCCACATACCGATCGGCACCCTCATGGCTCACTTTCAGGGCGGCGATGTCGAGGCGCTACTGGCCGAGATGGAGGCGCCGGCCGCGAGGCTGATTGACGATCTGCTCTGGTGGACGGCAGCGTTGAAGACGGCGCGCGGCGCGTCCTAATTTTTGGAGGCAAGGAGACTTGAACTCCTGACCCCTTGCATGCCATGCAAGTGCTCTACCAACTGAGCTATGCCCCCACGCGCGACAATATGGAGATGAGGGGACTCGAACCCCTGACATCCTGCTTGCAAAGCAGGCGCTCTACCAGCTGAGCTACATCCCCCTTAACGACGCCGCAGTTTTTTCGGCCCCACTAGAGACAGCCCTTGCCAGCGGTGCGATAATCAGAACGTAGGGGTCTATATTGAATGTTTCCGGCAGTAGTGCTCGCGGCCGCAGTTTCGGGTCAGCCGTGCTGGGATATCTTCGCCGGGGCCTTGCAGCACAATGCGCAGGGTCCGCACCCGGCCTATGTCAGTTACGACGAGCGTATCTCGGTAATGGGAGACGATTACCCCATTCTGTACAGCCTGGCGCACGTTGATTATCGCGACGACGGGACGGCGCGTGTCGAGGATCAGCGCTTCAACTACTTACCTATCTACACGAATCACGCGGAACCCGGACCGCCCGAACTCGGCCCCTACGGTAAAGCTCGTTCAGCGTGGCTCCCGCTCGAAGGCCTTGGGGGGCTACCGGTAATCACCAGCGTGCACGTCAACGGCAACATCACGTGCACGGTGACCGGGATCGAAGACTACAAAGGCCATCGCAGCTACCATCTCGTCTTCGGAAATTTAGTTCCTAACAAACCGGCGATCAAGGCAATCTGGATCGATGCCGTTTCCCGCGATGTGTGGAAGCTGATCGTCAGCGGTTACATTATGTTCGTCAATGCGAACGAAGCGCCGCCGCTCACGGACTTTCAAGTGGAGCTGGGATACTCCGGCCCATACCTCGTCGTGAACCATGTCGTATGGCAGCTGCGCCGGCGTGAGTTCTCGCAATGGGCGAGCTACTACGGCGAATATACGCTGACCGGATTCACGTTCCCAAACGCATTGCCGCCGGCATATTTCGGCGAAAGCGAACGCCGAAAGTGATGGTGGGCCACCGAGGATTCGAACCTCGGACCCCCGCCTTATCAAGGCGATGCTCTAACCAACTGAGCTAGTGGCCCGGAGCCCGCATTATATCATCGCGATGTATTTTTTCAATACTTCGTCGTCGGCTTTGAGTTGGGCGAGCATCATGTCGCGCCTCACGCCCGCTTCGCGAAGCAATTCGGCCCGCTCGGCCATCTCGAAATCGAAAGCTTGCTGCTGAGCTGCGATCGCCTCTTCCGATTCGGTAGCAGGGGCGGCATCGTCGGTGGCCGGCTTTCCTTTGATTACGGGCCGCGGCGAGATGTGCCGCGGCCCGATTTGTCTACTCGGATCCATCAGCTGCTGCCGATGGATTCGATGAATTTCTTGGTGATGGCGTTGTCCTCTTTGCGCTGAACCATTTGCACGTCGCGTAACGTATTGACCTCGCGCATTTGTTCTGATTTTTCGTCCATCATCTCGTCGAACGCTTGCGACTGCGTTTGCATCTGCTCTTGATGGCGGACCTGTTCGCTGTACATGGCGAGCTGAAACGCTTCGTCCTGCGCGTCGAGCGCGCCAAGCCCGGCGTTGCCGGCGGCGCCTGCAATGTTGCCCGCCGTGACGCCGCCGGTCGTTCCGCCCGCAAGACCCATGCCGATCGCCGCCAGCGGGTTGCCGCCGCTCTCGAGCAATCCCAGCCCCGCGTTCAAAAGTCCGCCTATTAAATTGAAGCTCATCGTTTCACCTCAGGTTTGAGAAAGGTCGTCATCGTTGCCGTCGTCGCCAATGATGGATCCTGGTTTCGCAGTGTCTTGGCCCAGTTGCCGGTACGAATGCGTGCTCGGCGCCGCCGGCGGCGGCATAAGCGATGCAAACGAGGCCAGCGTGTTAACGTTTTGTTGCTCCGTGGCGCTCTCGGCGCTGAGCGCATTTACCGTTTCGTCGCCGTTCAGCTGCGAGTAATGACGGAGCACCGAGTCGGCATAACCCAAGCGGCTCCCGTCCTGCCATTCGGTGACAGTCCCGGTCGCGTTGGGATTGCCCGCGTTGTAGGCGGAGAGCGCTTTGTGCACGTTGCCGCCGTAGCGGTTTAGCAAACCGGCGATCATTCCCGCGGCATAATCCGCGTTGGCGGCCGGATTCATGGCGGCCGCGCTGCGCGCAAACGTATGCCAGCGATCGTCGATTTGAAAGATGCCGTGCCCGTGCCCGCCATCGCCGACGATGTTGCTGCCGGCGTTGGAGCCGGGGCCGCCCGTCTCCTGAGCCGCGACTGCCGCTAACAAGCCGGCGTCGATTCCATGACGGCGGGCCGCCTGGGCGATTTCGGGTGCGTAGGCCACGCCGTGCCGGGTTAGACCTCGCGCTGCGGATGCGGAACTCGCCGATTCGATCATGCGAAGGTCTATACCGCCGACCAACCCGTTTGACAAGGCCCCGGGCGGGGTCTACAATGGGTCGAGTTTGGAGGGCCCCCGGCGGGGCCTTCCTCTATGTTATGGCTTTTGCGCACAAAATCGACGTCGGTGGGTTGCTGACCGGCAACCGCCAAAGGCTGGTCCTGGACGACCAGGTACCTTTGGAGCCGTTCGAAGGGGTCACGTTCCCGGAGCGGGCGGCCGTGCATTTGGAAGTGCAGGCGGCGGGGCAGCTGCTCGAGATCGTCGGCGCGGTCGATGCGAAGATCCAGAGCGTGTGCGTGCGCTGTTTGGGCGACGTCCGCGGCGACATGCACCTGGAGGTCGACGAGCAGGTCGAGGCCGGATCGAAACTGCAAGGCAATCCCTTCGAGGACAGCAACGTCTTGGAGGGCGATAAGCTCGACGTGGCGGACCTGACCGCCCAGCTGGTTTGCAGCGCGATTCCGATTGGGTTATTGTGCAAAGAGGATTGTCAGGGCATCTGTCCGCGGTGCGGAGAGAACAGAAATACTGCAAAGTGCGAGTGTAACGGAGACATCTAGTGGCCAATCTTAAATGGAAGACTCCCCGCAGCAAGACGCGCAGCCGTCGCGCCGCGAATTGGAAGCTCAACCGGGTTACGACGGTCGAGTGTCCGCAGTGTCACGCGCCCAAGCGTCCGCACTTCCTCTGCGAACAGTGCGGCACGTACGCCGGGCGCCAGGTCATCGAGGTAAAGGATGATCACGCCGGCCAAAAACGCGGCTAGGCGCTAAGCATTGAACGGCGTCAAAATCAGCGCGGTCGGTCATTACGCGCCGGCTGCCATTCTGACGAACCAGGATCTCGAGAAAGTGCTCGACACGTCCGACGAGTGGATCGCCACGCGCACGGGCATGAAACGCCGGCATATTGCCGCGCCGGACGAAGCGACCAGCGATCTGTGCGTAGCGGCCGCGCAAAACGCCTTGAGCAAAACGAACCTCGCGGCGTCCGACATCGATTGCTTCATCGTCGCGACCGCAACACCCGACTATCTCTTTCCGGCAACGGCATGCATCGTTGCATCGCGTTTGGGCGCCGTCGACAAACCGGCCTTTGACATAGAGATCGCTTGCAGCGGCTTCATTTATGGATTGACCCTAGCATCCGGATTGATTATGTCCGGAGTCTACTCGCGCATCATGCTGATCGGAGCCGAAACGCTGAGCAAGATCGTCAATCGCAACGATCGGAGTACGGCCGTACTCTTTGGCGACGGCGCCGGCGCGGTTGTTTTGGAAGCCTCAGCCGAGAATTCGTTTCTGTCCAGCGATTTGGGCTCGGACGGAAGCAAACCGGAGGTGCTCTGCCTATTGGGCGGCGGGTCGCGCCGTCCGTTCACCGTAGAGTCCTTGGAAGCCGGCGAACAGTACCTCCGCATGGAGGGCCGTGAAATCTTCAAATTTGCGGTGACCAAGATGATCCATTCGACCGGCGTCGCGTTGCGTAAAGCGAACCTGGAAAAGAGCGATGTAGACTGGCTCATCCCGCATCAGGCGAACAAACGCATTATCGATGCGGCCGCCAAATATCTCGACATGCCCGAAGAGAAAGTCATCATCAACATCGAGGAATACGGCAATACCTCGGCCGCGTCGATTCCAATCGCTCTCTCGGAAGCGCTCACTAGCGGCAAGATAAAAGCCGGCGATGTGATCGTCTTCGTGGGTTTCGGCGGCGGGCTGTCCTGGGGCGCGGTGACGTGGAGATGGGCGTGAGGATCGCTGCGATTTTCCCGGGGCAAGGATCGCAGCTGGTCGGCATGGGCGCCGATGTGGCCAAGAATTCCGAGGCGGCGGCCTCGCTCTTCGAACGCGCGTCAGGCGTCCTCGGTTACGATCTCTTGAACTTGCAGGAGCGCGGCCCCGAAGAGCAATTGCGCGAGACGCAATATAGTCAGCCCGCGATCTTTACGACGAATCTCGCGCTCTATTACGCATCCGGCGACGCGCTCGCGCCCGTCGTGAGCGCCGGCCACTCGTTCGGCGAGTTTTGCAGCCTTACGATCGCCGCAGCGCTTTCATTCGAGGAAGCCCTGCGAGTTGTGGATGCGCGCGGCCGGGCGATGCAGCACGCGGCCGAGCTTGCGCCCGGTGCGATGGCGGCTGTCCTGGGGATGGAAGCACCGCAGATCCGGGAGATCGTCGCCGAAATACAAACGGAGCGCGGCGGCCGCGTTCAGCTGGCGAATTTCAATGCGCCTTCGCAGATCGTCATCAGCGGCGATTCGGCAGCCGTTCAAGCCGCGAGCGATGCGCTGCTCGAGCGCGGTGCAAAACGCGTCGTGCCGCTCAACGTTTCGGGCGCTTGGCACAGCCGGCTGATGGAGCCCGCGGTGGAGCGGTTCGCCGCGGCCGTCAATAGCGCGCGCTTCGAGCTGCCGGCGTTCGATGTGATCTCCAACATGGATGCGCAACCTTACCGCGACGTGCAAACGATCAAACGGAATCTGGTGCTTTCAATCACGGAGGAAGTCCGCTGGCACGAGACCGCGCAGAAGTTTCTTGCTTACGAGCTCGACCTTGTGATCGAGTTCGGCGCAACACCCGTGCTGGGTCCTTTGATGAAGCGCCTGCCCAGTGCGCCGGACGTCATGAACGTTATGGATTTTGCGGGGGTTGAAAAACTACGCGAGAGAATGCGGGTGCACGCATGATGTTCGACGGCAAAGTTGCGATCGTCACTGGTGCCAGCCGCGGAATCGGGCGCGCGATTGCCGTCGACTTTGCGCAGCATGGCGCATCGGTCGTGCTGGCCGGCAGAGATCGGACGGCGCTCGAAGAGGCCGCCGCTGCGTGCCGGGCCGCACTCGGCCGGGACGCCAAATGCTTGGTCATCACGGGCGACGCGGCGGATCCCGCGACGGTCGAATCGTTCGTTCTCAAAACATTAGACGCGTTCGGGAAGATCGACTTTGCGGTTGCAAACGCGGGGCAATCCAGGGACGGGCTGATCGTGCGGCTCAAACCCGAGTCGCTCGATCATCTGCTTGCGGTCAATTTGAAATCGGCGTTCTACCTCTGCTCGACGGTCGCAAAGCCGATGATGAAGCAGCGGGCGGGTTCGATCGTCCTCATGTCCAGCATCGTGGGATTGACGGGCAATGCGGGACAGGCAGTCTATGCCGCCTCCAAGGCGGGCCTTCTCGGCCTGACCAAGTCCCTAGCAAAGGAATTGGGTTCGAGGAACATAAGAGTCAACGCCGTCGCGCCCGGCCTGATCGAAACGGCGATGACCGAAAAAATGCCGGACGCCGCCAGGGAGTTTTTGCTCAAGCAAACGGCGCTCGGGCGCGCCGGAAAACCGGAAGACGTAAGCGGAGTAGTCCGCTTTCTTTGCTCGGATGCCGCCGGCTACATAACGGGCCAAACGCTCGTGGTCGACGGCGGAGTCGTAATGTAGGAGACCTATGTCCACGTTCGATAAAGTCAAAAAAATTATCGTAGAACAGCTCGGCGTCGACGAATCGGAAGTAACGCCCGAAGCGTCGATAACCGACGACCTCGGCGCGGATTCACTCGATCAGGTTGAGCTCGTAATGGCTTTCGAGACGGAATTCAACATCGACATTCCCGACGAAGAGGCGGAGAAAATCAAAACCGTCGGCGACGCCGTCAAGCGTATCGAGGAAACAACCACTAAAGAATGACCCTTGTTTGAAGCGCTCTCCGATCGCCTAGGCGCGATCTTTTCCCGGCTGAGCGGCCGAGGCCGGCTCAGCGAAGCTGATGTGAACGAAGTGATGCGCGAAGTGCGCATCGCTTTGCTTGAGGCCGACGTTTCGCTGACCGCAGCTAAAGCATTCGCCGGCCGCGTGAAGGAGAGAGCCGTCGGGGCGGACGTGCTCACGTCGTTGTCGCCGGCGCAAACGATCGTTACGATCGTTCATGCCGAACTGGTCGAACTGCTGGGGCCGCCCGCGGATTCACCGCAGGCGCGTTTGCATTTCGCCGACACGCCGCCGTCCGTGATCATGCTCGTCGGTTTGCAAGGTTCGGGCAAGACCACGCAAGCCGGCAAACTCGCGTTGCGTTTGAAAGAGCAAGGGCGCCGGTCGCTGCTGGTAGCGGCCGATATTTACAGGCCGGCCGCGATCACGCAATTGCAAACAATCGGCAAGCAGATCGATCTGCCGGTTTTTGAAAAAGGCGCGACGGACCCGGTGGCGATCGCGCGCGATGCCGTGGCGGAAGCGCGCCGGCTCGGCCTTTCGACGGTGATCATCGATACGGCCGGGCGTCTGCAGATCGACGACGATCTGATGAACGAATTAAAGCACATCAAAGATGCCGTCAACCCATCGGAAATTTTGCTGGTCGCCGATGCGATGACCGGCCAAGAAGCGACGAACGTGGCCAAAGGGTTCCACGACGCGTTGCAGATCACGGGCGTGATTCTGACGAAGCTGGATGGCGACGCGCGCGGCGGGGCGGCACTTTCCATCTATAGCGTGACGGGGGCGCCGATCAAATTTGCGGGCGTGGGCGAAAAGCTCTCCGCGCTCGAGCCGTTCCACCCGGATCGGCTGGCCTCGCGCATCCTGGGAATGGGCGACGTCCTGACGCTGATCGAGCGTACGCAAAGCGTCTACAGCCAGGAAGAAGCCAAAGCGATCGAGCAAAAGCTGCTCAAGCAGCAGTTCACCCTCGACGACTTCCTGGATCAGATGCGGCAGATCCGCCGGATGGGCTCGATGGGCGAGATTCTCAAAATGATTCCGGGCCTTTCGCGCGCGCTGCCGAAGGACTTCGAGATCCCCGAGCGCGACCTGAAAAAAATCGAGGCAATTATCTGCTCGATGACCTCGCGGGAACGCCGCGATCCGGCGGTCCTCAACGGCTCGCGCCGCAAACGCATCGCCGCCGGCAGCGGCACGCAAGTAGCCGATGTGAACCGCTTGGTCAAGCGCTTCGAAGAGTCGCGCAAAATGATGAAACATATGGGTTTGGGCCGAAAAAGCTCAAATCGTCTTCCGATGGGAATGTTCAAATAGCCGATGGTAAAAATTAGACTGCGGCGCATGGGTGCCAAGAAACAACCGACGTACCGCTTCGTTGTTGCCGACCAGCGCGCGCCGCGCGATGGCCGCTTCATCGAGATCCTCGGGCATTACAATCCGCGAACCGAGCCGCGCACGATCGTCGTGAACGAAGAAAAGGCCAAGGCATGGCTGGCCAAGGGTGCGCAGCCTTCCGATACGGTCCGGCGCCTGTTCACGGAGAAGGGCATCATCGATCGCAAATGAGCGCGTTTGACGACGAGTTCGGTTTATTCGGCGACAAAGAAGAAGAGAGCGAACGGCGCTCCACGCTGGGCGCGCGGCGGATCGCGTCCAACGAAACGATCATCGACGACGTCGAGCCTGAAGATGATGCCCCGCCTCGCCGGCGTTCTGCGGCGGGAGGCGTCGCACCGCGCCGGCGGACGCCTGCGCGCCCGCCGGCACAGCGGCGCGCATCAAACGACCCGATCGCGGCGCAAAAGCGCGCCGGAGATTTGTTGGAATTTCTGGCTAAGAAGTTGGTGAGCAAGGCTGACGAGGTCGTGATCGAGAGCTATCCGGCCGAAAACGGCGAGCAGCCGCTGATCGAGCTCGGCGTCGATCCGGAAGATATCGGCAAGGTCATAGGCCGCGGCGGGCGCGTCGCGCACGCGCTGCGAACCATCGTGCGCGCGACCGCCGAAGGCCGGATCTCGGTTGAAATCCTGGATACGGATGAATTCTACGACGACTCGGTAGACGCTGAAGATGCGGAAGGCGAGGAACCGGCAGACGCGCCCGAGTGACGAGCTGCCCGTTGGGCGCATCGCCGGCCTGTTCGGCATCAAGGGAGAGTTAAAATGCGACCCGACCAGCGCGGGTCGTACGCTTTTTCAGGCGGGGGAGCATTTGCGCGCCGTCTTAAGCGACGGTTCGGCGCGCGAGATTTGTCTGAAATCGGTTCGAGAGCATAAAGGCCGCCTGCTGATCAGATTCGAGGACGCAGCTTCGCCCGAAGACGCTGAAAAACTCGCCGGCGCAACACTCTATGCCGAACGCGATCGCATCGAACTGAAGCCTGACGAATACCTCGATCGGGATCTGATCGGATGCACGGTGAACGACGCAACCGGCGTTCTGGGAGTCGTCGAACGCGTGGACCACTATCCCGGATCGGACATGCTGGTTGTGGGCGGGAAATTGATACCGCTCATTCAACCATTTATTACAGCGATCGATATCGGCGCAAAACGGATCGAGGTCGAGCTGCCCCCCGGATTACTGGACGATTAGCTAACTGTTTTGGGGATGGCCGGTCGCGTATGCAGCAACCGCCGCAGTGACGGCGCTGCCTATCGAGTCGGCGTCCGCGGTCGTTTCGGCAAGTTTGGCTCCAAAACAGGTGTAGACGTCAAAGACGAACGTGTATTGCATGCGGCCGAAGAAACCGTGGCGCACGGACTTCGAAGAGAGCACGCCGCCGGCCACGGTGTTGTTGCGATCGCTGCCGCAGATCGCGTTCGCCTGTTTGGATAAGTCGCCGCTCACGTTTGTCATGCGCGCGTTGTAGAGCTGATTGAGCGCTGAGTATAGTGCGCTGGTGGCTTCGCTTGACTGTCCCGCGTTTGTGCCCCCGTTGACCCGCGAGACAAAGATTCCTTTGGATGGTTTGACCACCGCCGTGGCGTGCGCATCGGGAGTCTGCCGAGCACGGTGTTTGAACAGGCTCGCGATGCCCGCGCCGATGTTGGCTTGATTGCTCGGAAGCGGCGCGGGAGTGGCTTGCGCGGAGCTTTGTTCGAAAGCCTGCGCTCTGCTCTGTTCGCGCTGCACGATACCATCTCGAATAATCACGGCCTGCGAGGTCGCATCCTCAAACGATTGAATCTGCGCGGTCGCGGCCAGAATGATCGTGCCGGTTACAGTGTCGACGACCTGCTCGACCAGCGAGACGCCGCCGCCGAGCGGCGTCATGTAGCCGGAAACGTAGTATGCGGCGCTCAGCGATTTTGCATACGTTAAAAAATCCGCGCGCTTGATCGTAGGCGGAGCTTGCAGCGCGTCCACGCCGCCGGCCGCATTCATTTCAGCGACGTAGAGCTGGGCGGCCTTGGTGCCGGTGTCCGCGTGCAGGTCGCTGCTGAAATCAAACGGATAAACGACGACCAGCGGCAGCCTCGGTGCGGCTGTCGGTGCGGGCGTTGGGATAGGCGTGGCGGTAGGCTTAGGCGCGGGCGGACGTGCTGCGCCGACCAAAGCGAAGCTCAAGCCGAGCACAACCACCGCGAAGACGCGACCCACTAAACGCCCTTTCTTTCTAAGGAAGCGGCACCCCGGGGAGAAACGCCGAGGGTAGCGCAATCGTTTCCTCACCCGTCACGAGGCGCCCTCGCATTCCGTTTCAACCAGGTCCTGTTCCTCCGGACGAACCGGATCGACGAGCGGCGCGACGGTTAAGGTTCCCTTGTGGTGCGCCCAACCGGCGCTGAGCTCGGCGCCAAAGAGAAAGATCGCTCCTAAGAGATAGAACCAGAGCAAGAGTACGAGCGGCGCCGAAAGCGCGCCATAGATATGCGTGAAATTAACGTGCACGGTATAAAATGCGAATGCGTATTGCGCGGCCGGCCACATCAGTGCTACGAAGCTGGCGCCCGGAACCGCAAACTGCCATTTGACGGGGCGGTTGGGAAGAAACGTATAGAGCACGATGACGACGATGAATATCAGCAGCATCGAAAGCGCGTAGGCCAGCAACTCCGAAAAATTCTGCGGGTCGGGCAGTTTTGCGTAGACGACGAACAGCGAGAGCACGATGGGCAAGCCCATCGCCACGATCATCACAATGCCGGCGGCAGGCAGCATGACGATCGAGAGGAGGATGTCGTGAAGCAGCGGGCGGCTTTTGGGCACGGCCAGTGCGCGGTTGAGCGCGTAAGCCAGTCCCATGAAAAGATTCTTTCCGGCCCATATCACGACCAGGAGAGCGATGATGCTGGAGAGCCCGCGGCCGTACACGTACGTTTGAAGATTGCTCGCGACCGTCTGGTGGAGCGCCGGCGCGAACGCGTCGATGAAGGCGAGAATCTTGGCGTTGGCATCCGGATAGACCAGCGAGGTGCCCGTGAGGATCAGCACAAGCAGCGGGAAGATTGCGAACATCGAGTTGAACGCAATGGCTTGTGACAAGAATGCGCAGCCGTCGCGGGTGAAGCGCATACCGGCTTCGCGGAACGCCAGGATGAGTCGCATAAGGTCCTGCGATAGTATCGCCGTTAGCCGATGATATTCCCACTTCTGACCTCCGCGCTCGTGGTAGTGCTAAACGGCACGATCGTGCATTCATATAGCCCGGCCTACGTGCGCAACGGGCATGTGCTGGCCCCCTTGGAACCCTATGTGACCGCCGTGGCGGGACGCATCGCATATAGCGGTTCGGTGCTGGTCGTAACGCGGGGCGACCGGTTCGCGCAACTTCGCGTGGAAACTCAGATGCCGCCCGGCGAGTGGACGCAAACATACGTGGAGATTGCGCCGCTCTTGCGGAGTCTCGGCGTAAGCGTTGCGTACGACGCGCAAAAGCGCCGCCTCGAAATCGATACGCCGCAAGCGGCGCTCGCGACGCCGACGCCATTCAATCCGGCCGTGCCGCTGGCGTCACCGTCAGCAGTGTTCACGCCGCTGGCGCTACCGACGCCGCGTCCGCAAGTCATCGGCAAGCCGGCTCCGCGCCGCACGCCGCTTCCGGTTCCATGCTGCCCGCAGTAGCGCTCGCGTTCGCGCTTACGTTCGCATCGGCCGACGGCAGTTCGATTGCCGGGACGCTGTCGTTGCCGGCCGGTTCGCGCGCGGCCGTGCCGATCGTCGTTCTGGTTGGTACGAACGGACCGGCGGATCGCACGGAACCCGTTGGCGTTACTCCCCTGTTCGATCTGTATGCGCAGGCGTTTAATGCAGCGGGCTTCGCCGTGCTGCGTTACGACACTCGCGGCATCGGCGAGAGCACGACAAAAACGCAAGCTACGGCGGTTCGCCGGCAGAACTTCGTGGACGATGCGGCGTCAGCCGTGCACGCAGCGAGCGCCGACCCGAGGATCGACGCGAATCGCATCTATGTCTTGGGCGTGAGCGAAGGCGCCGAAACGGCGCTGGCCGTCGCGCTGCAAGGCCTGCCCGTACGTGGCCTGGTTCTTGTCGGACCATTGAGCGTGCCATATACGCAAGCCATGGCGGAGCAGGATCGCGATGCGCCGCCCAACGTCGTCGAGCATGACGCCTTACTGCTCACGGAGCCGTATTTTCAAAGCTATGAAAACGTGGATCCGCGCAAGGAGATCGCCTTCGTGCGGCAGCCGATCTTCGCGTTGCGCGGGTTTGCCGATACACAAACGCCGGCTCAGGATTTCGACCAGCTCGTGCAAGCCGCGCAGAATGGTCACCGGGATATTTTCGTGCGCCGCTTCGCCGGCGACGATCACTTCTTGTTGGAACTGTCCGCGGACGAGCTCCGCACCGGCCCGCAGTACCAGCGGCGGCACGAATTCGATCCGGCCGCCGCAGGTACGATAGTTACTTGGCTACGGTCGCATTAGCGGGCTGCGGGAGAAGGCGCGCGCCTGTACTGAGCAGCGCGAGCACGACCGCAACGCCGATGGCGATCCAGCGGATGCTTTCCGTTGCAAAGACGTTCAAGCCGAGCGCATTGTCGAGCGAGTACGCGCCGAAGCCGGCGAAATCGATCGCCAGGGCGCCGGCGATGTAGAGGCCCGCCAACTCCCAGCCGGTGGGAACGAAGAACCCCTTGCCGATGTGGCTTGTCAGGATCGCCGTCAGCATGACGACGATCATCAGGGCCGGTCCGATTCCGCCGAGGAGCCCGAGCGCCACAAGGAGACCCCCGCCCATCTCTCCGAGGCCTGCTGCCACAGCGAAAAGGACGCCGGGGCGCCAGCCAACGCTCTCAAAGAAATCTCCCGTACCCTTGGGGCCGTATCCACCGAACCAGCCGAAGAGTTTCTGGGCGCCGTGCGCGGCCAGCCCCAGCCCGAACATGAGACGCGCAAGCAATAAAGCAATAAACATTTTGATACCTACCTGTCGTTGGCTACCAACTTTAGGTAGCCGTATGGTAGAATAGTAAGGGAGTTACTGGAAGATGTCAATAGCCGCGCACTCGCTTTGCCCCCGTTACCACCAGGCCGTCGAGCTGGTAGGACGCCGCTGGACGGGCGCCATCGTCCGTACCCTTATGCCCGGCCCGCGCCGGTTCAACGAGCTGCTGGCGGCCATTCCGGGCATATCCGACCGTCTGCTGACGGAGCGGCTACGGGAGCTCGAGGCGGCCAGCGTGGTCCGGCGCGAGGTCAAACCGGACCCCCCGATCAGGGTGGTTTACGAGCTGACGGAGCGGGGACGGGATTTGGGGCCGGCGCTCGACGAGATCGCGCGCTGGGCGGAACGCTGGATCGCAGCTCCCCAGACACCGTAGAGGTCCGCAGTTATCTGGGGACGGATTGGAGCCCGGTGAAAGCCGGGCTTTTTGCATGCGCGTTTTTCTTGTGCGGCACCGCGGCCGCACATGCCCAGCAAGCGGCGTTCGGGGACTTGAGGTATCGCTGGATCGGTCCGGCGGTGATCGGGGGACGTCTGGATGCCGTCGCGGGCATCCCCGGCAATCCGAAGGTCGTCTATCTTGCGCATTCGTCGGGTGGATTATGGAAATCGCTGAACGGCGGCCTTTCGTTCACGTCCGTTTTCCAGGCGGGGCAAACGGAGGCGGTCGGCGCGATCGCGATCGACCCGCACGATCCACAGCGTTTGCTGATTGGGACGGGCGAAGGGTTTCCGCGCAATACTGCGGCGTACGGTGACGGCGTTTGGTTATCCACCGACGGCGCCCGGCATTGGCGTAACGTTGGTCTTCGCGACAGCGGCAGTATCGCGAAGATCGCGATCGATCCGCAAGATAGCCGCGTCGTGCTGGCCGCTGCGACCGGGCACGAGTTTGCGCCCGGCGGCGATCGCGGGATCTATCGCAGCTCCGACGGCGGGCTGCACTGGAGTCGCGTGCTGTATGTCAACGCAACGACTGCCGGCAGCGACCTCGCCTTCGATCCGAAGAACGGCAATGTCGTGTACGCGGGGACGTTCGACTTTCTGCGCCGCCCGTGGACGATGCGCAGCGGCGGTCCGGGGAGCGGACTCTATAAATCCATCGATGCCGGCCAAACGTGGCAGCGGCTAACCGATCCCGCACTGCACGATGGCCTACCGGAGGGACCGATCAATCGGGTCGGCGTGAGCGTTTGTGCCGGCAATCCACAGATCGTCTACGCATTCGTCCCGGTGAAGAAGGGAATGCTGTACCGCAGCCTCGACGGCGGCTCGCACTGGCAGCTGCGCAACTCGAGCCAAGAGATCAATTTCAGGCCATTTTATTTTTCACAAGTGCGTTGCGATCCGTCGAACTCTCAAAGAGTGTTTGCCGTGGCCGGTGGGTTGACGGTTTCGAAGGACGGCGGCCGGCATTTTCACAGCGCGGGCGGGGGCGGTGACAATCACGATCTCTGGATAGACCCCAAGGATCCGCAGCGTCTGCTTAATGCGAGTGATATCGGGTTCGATTATTCCGTGGATGGCGGCAAGACGTGGAGTTTCGACAATGTCGTGCCCTTCAATCAGATCTATCGCGTGGGCTACGACATGGACGTGCCCTACCATGTGATGGGCGGGCTGCAGGATCATGAAGTCTGGCGCGGCCCGAACGAGTTGCTGAGCCGGAGCGACGGTGTGTCCGGCGGAGACTGGTTGAACATTTCAGATTGGGGCGACGGCCAATACGCGATGGCCGATCCGCGCGATCCGGCAATTATCTACGAAGATACGCATTTCGGCGATCTGGCCCGAGAGAACTTGCGCACGGGCGAGCGGCGCTTCATTTCACCGCAGCCGATCATCGGATTCGGCACGGGCGCCGCGACGTACACCTACCGGTTCAATTGGAGCGCGCCGCTGTTGATCTCGCGTTTCAATCCCGGCGTCGTGTATTTTGGCGGCAACGTCTTGTTTCGTTCTGCCGATCAGGGAAATTCGTGGACTGCGTTTAGCCCCGATCTCACGCGCTGCGAGCCGGCGCAACTCGCGGCGAGCGGCGGGCCGATCACCTACGACGACACCAACGCGGAAACATACTGCACTATCTACGCGATCGGTGAGGACGCAAAAGACACCGGGACGGTATGGTATGGCACGGACAACGGCCACCTGGAACTGACGCGCGATGGCGGGAAGAACTGGCGCGACTTAATCGCCAACGTGCCCGGCCTGCCGCTGCCCGCGCGCGTGAGCTCGCTGGCGCCTTCGCCGAATGACGCGGGCGTCGCGTATGCGTCGTTCGATCGCCATCAGTGGAACGATTACGCGCCCTACGCGTACGTTACGCACGACTACGGAAATACGTGGACCGCGATCGGACGCGGACTTCCGAGTTACGTGCACGTGGTGCGCGAAGACCCCAGAAACTCAGAGGTGCTCTACGCGGGCACGCAGACGGGGGTGCTGGCGTCATTCGACGGCGGCACCCATTGGACGGATATCCGCCTCGGCATTCCGCACGTACCAATCTTCGATCTGCAAATTCATCCACGCGACAACGACCTAATACTAGGGTCGCACGGGCGGGGTTTTTACATCCTGGACGATCTCACGCCGTTGCAGCAGTGGACGCGCGCAGCATCGTCGGGTGCATATCTTTTCGCGCCGATGCCGGCCCTGCGTTATTCGAGCTCATCCTACCGCGAGCACGGGCGCGGTGCGTTCGTCTCGGACAACAAACCTTACGGCGCGTTAATTACGCTCTATCTCGCCAAGACGCCGCCGGCTGCGGCCAAGGCCAAGCCGGCCATAACCGTTCGCATTCTCGATGCGCAAAAGCGTACGATCGATGCCTTTCCCGTCACGGTGCATACGGGACTTAATCGCTTCACGTGGGACCTGCGGTCGCTGCCGCCTTCCGGAACGGCCACCGTGCAGGATCGCCGGCCGTATTACATTTTCTATCCGCTGAAGATTCGCGGACCGCAAGTTTTGCCGGGCACGTATACGATCGAGATTGGCGCCCTCGGGAATACGCTAACCGCGCCGATTGTGGTCGAGATGGATCCGCATCACCCCGCTGCTGCGGCAGACTTGCAAGCGCAATACGATGCGCTGCAGGGTCTGGCAGCGATGCAGGAGCGAGCGGAAGTTGCAATCGCGCGTCTGAACGCGGTGCGACGGCAGATAAACGCACTGCGAGCACGGGCCGGTTCGCTGCGCTCGGCTCTGGACGGATACGACGGACAGCTCGCCGCCCAGCTCGACCGTCTGCGTAATTCCGAGCCCAGCGGTTATCGCCGCCCGGCGCGCGTCAGCGAGCAGATTGCGTACTTGCGCGATACGGTCGAGCAGTACGATGGTCCACCGACCACTTCGCAGCAGAGCTTCGCGCAGCAATATGCTAGCGAAATGACGCAGATCGAGAGCGATCTCTCCGGCCTGCTGGGCGCCGAGCTTACGGCGCTCAATGCACGGCTGCGGGCCGCAAACTTGCCGGAGCTGCATCCCTGAAGGC
>Ga0102924_1002696_pt1 | contig 19119 bp, 18 predicted proteins | sample PaiPotPPM11metaG_FD_80116 | JGI IMG/M metagenome (GOLD analysis project Ga0102924, IMG submission 80116) | Iron sulfur acid spring bacterial and archeal communities from Banff, Canada, to study Microbial Dark Matter (Phase II) - Paint Pots PPM... ...
CGCTGCGCACGATGCATATGTAACGTTACCGCAAGAAGGACGCAATGCGTAAGGCCCGCGCGGATCTGATCTTGCTTGCCGTAGCGCTGGCGCTGCTCGTGGCCGTCTCGCTCTTGCGCGCGGCCGCGCCGCGCGCCCATCCGTCGTATCCGTCGACGTACGACTCCGGAGCAAACGGGTACGCGGCGCTGTATGAGTTCTTGCAGCGCGAGGGGATCGATGCGTCGCGTTACGAGCTTCCCGTAGCGGACTTGCCGGCACGCGCGACGCTCGTCGTCGCGGGCGACTATGCGCTCGACCCGTCGCTGCTCTCCACGAAACAATCGTCCGCGCTGGACGCCTGGGTGAAGCATGGCGGCACGCTGATCGTGCTGGGCAGCGTCTTTCCGGCTGCGCGCGACGTGCTCGGATTGCCGTCGACCCGAACAGTCGCGAGTAAAAATGTTTGGACTTCGTGCGGGTATCGCGGCCCGCGTTTGCGCATCGGCGGCGAATTCGCAACTGTGCTGCGCGTGCGGTGCGGAACTGGGAAGGCGGTTCTGCTGGCGAGCGGCGGCGGCACGGTTGCGGTTGCGGTCAAACGCGGACACGGCCAGATCGTCGACATCGTCACGCCGACCGTGTTCGACAACTTGCGGCTGGCCGAACGCGGCAATGCCGCGTTCGCGTACGATCTGTTTTCGGCCGGCGCGCCTCCGCGCTTCGACGAGCGCGTGCATGGCTACGCGGCGGGAAAAACATTCTGGCAAGTCTTGCCCTGGCCCGTGCGCGCCGCAGTCCTGATCGCGCTTGCCGCGTTGCTGATCGCCATCGTAGGAGCGAATCTGCAAGTAACGCCCCCGCGCCAACTGCAAAGCGATGACGAGCGCGACTCGTCGGCGTATATTGCATCGCTCGCGGGCATGCTTCAGCGCGCTGGCGTTGCTCGCGATGTCATCGCGCGGATCGCGAAAGCCGCAAGGGGGTTGCGCTCGCCGGCTGCCAATGACGAGCGCGGGCGTACGGCCCTTGCCGAATTGAACGCTCTAGGGGAACGCCACGACGCCGGACCGCGCGAAGTGCTGCGCGCCGGAACGATCTTCGCACAGCTGCGAAAGGATTGCGAATGGTAACCACTGCCCGGGAATTAGCCGGCCGCGTGCAAGCCGGCATGAGCGAGATCATCGTCGGCGGGGAAGGGTTGACGTTCGCCTTGCTGGTGGCGCTCTTGGGGCGCGGCCATGCGCTGGTTCAGGGCGTGCCGGGAACCGGGAAGACGCTGGCCGTGCGCGCGCTGGCCGCCTTGCTGGGCGTGCAGTACCGCCGCATTCAATTCACTCCGGATCTGATGCCGGCCGACGTGGTCGGCACGACTGTCTTCAATCCGAAGAGCGCCGAATTCAGCATGCGTGCCGGTCCGATCGTCACGAATTTTCTGCTGGCCGACGAGATCAACCGTACGCCGCCAAAGACGCAGTCCGCGCTGCTCGAAGCGATGGAGGAAGGGCGTGTGACCATCGACGGTGTTCCGCTGCAGCTGCCGCAGCCGTTTTTCGTTTGCGCGACCCAGAATCCGATCGAATATGAGGGAACGTACCCGCTGCCTGAAGCGCAGCTCGACCGATTCCTGGTTATGGCGATCGCCGATTATCCGCCGGCCGAAGCCGAACGCGAACTGCTCGCGCGGGTTGCCGCCGGTTTCGATGCGCGAGCGATCGAGCCGGCTCACGTGCAAGCTGTCGGCAAACCCGAAGAGGTCGTGGCCGTGCAAGGCGAGGTTCGCCGCGTGCACGTCGCCGGCACCGTTCAACAGTACGTGTACGAGCTCGTCGCCGCGACCCGCGAGCATCGCGGTTTGAGTTTGGGGGCCAGCCCGCGCGCCGGCGTCTCGCTGCTGACGGCTGCGCAAGCCTCCGCCGCGATCGACGGCCGCGGCTACGCAACGCCGGACGATGTGAAGGACGTCGCAGCGTTCGTCATTCCGCACCGGCTGATCGTCGCGCCGCAGGCCGAGATCGACGGCGTCACGGCGTCCAAAGTCATGCACGAGATCCTGGAGTCGGTCCCGGTACCGCGTGAAGTTGCGACCTGAGAGGCGCAGCGCCGGCGGTTGGCTCGCGCCGCGCGCCTATTGGATGCTGGCGATTTTGGCCGTGCTCCTCGCATTGGGCGGCGCACTGCCGGCCTTTACTATCTTGGCGGCAGCTTGGGCGGCGCTGCTGCTTGCCGGTGTACTCGCGGATTTTTTGACGGGTCCGCCGGGCGCGTCGATCGAGATCAAGCGCGAACAGCCCGACCCTTTTGCGCTGCGTGCGAGCGCGGATCTGCGCTATCGCATCCGCAACCGTTCAAACGTCGCGATCCAAGCCAGGCTGATCGAAGAAGAGTGCCGGTTGCTGCGCTACCCGCAAGACGAAGTTACGGTTTCCACGCCGCCGCACAGTGAAGCGCTCGCGCAGCGTCAAGTGATTCCGATCGCACGCGGCACCGCTTCGCTAGGCACGATCTACGCGACGATCGATAATCCGTTTGGCTTACTGCGACGCAAGCTGCGTTTTCCGGCGCCCCAGCAGATTCGTGTCTATCCCGATCTTTCGGCGGTCGAACGCTACGGAGCGCTGCACGTGCGCAACCGTCTCATCGAAGCCGGCTTGCGGCGAATGCGCCTGCGTGGAACGGGCACCGAACTCGAAAACCTGCGCGAGTGGACGCCCGGCGACCAGTTTCGTTCGATCGAATGGAAGGCGACGGCGCGGCGCGGCCGTTTAATGGTCGCCGAATACGAAGTCGAACGCAGCCAGAACGTCATGATCGTCCTGGACGCAGGACGTTTGATGACCGCGCGCGTCGACGAGCAGCGCAAGTTCGATTACGCGGTAACTGCCGCGCTCTCCGTCGCTTCGATTGCGTCGCTCGCCAACGACAAAATCGGCGTGGTGGCATTTGCGGGCGAGATCTTGCGGGCGCGTCCGCCTCGCAGCAGCGGCCGTTCACTCTCCACCATCGCCAACCTCGTGCACGATCTCGAGCCCAGGTTCGAAGAGTCGGACTATGCCCAGGCTTTTGCCTACGTCCGAACCCACATACACAAGCGCAGCCTGATTGTGTTTTTCACCGACATGGTCGATCCCGTCGCGCAAAGCACGGTGCTCGCGCAGATCGGAACCTTAGCCAAGCGGCATCTGGTCGTCTGCGTATTCATGAACGATCGCGCGATCGATCGCGTGCTCGAGTCGGAACCACACTCGGCCAAAGACGTCTACGCTACGAGCGTTGCGCTGGAACTGCGCGACGAGCGGCGCGCGGCGGCGGCTATCCTCGAACGTTTAGGCGTGCAGGTGATCGACGTGCCGGCGCGCGACTTGACGACCGCGCTTATCGATCGTTATCTGCTAGTCAAACAGCGCGGGATGCTTTAAGCCGGCAAAGCCGTACGCTGCAGCGTCCGCTCCAAACCGACTAGCCGCGTTCCCGAAGCGCGATCGTGCAGCTCGACGCGCCAAAAGCCCGGCCACAAAACGCTCAAGAAAAAAAGCGGTCCCGCGATCAGGTACCGCCAGATGACTTGCAGCAGGCCCGGCCGTCCGAAATTGAGCGTCGTCACTCGGACCGAGACGATCATCATCCCGAATGTCTGTCCGGCGATCGCTACGAGTATGATGTTGTATAGGAGAAATTCCAAGAACGGATCGCCGCGGTAGTTCACAAAGAAGTGAACTCCGGGAAGTTGCGGAGTCGCCGTGGTTATGACGAGGTTGCCGATCGCTGAGACCAACGCGTAGTCGATGGCGATGGCCGCCAGCCGGCGCCCCAGCGAAGCACAGTCTTGTTTTGTTACGCGATCCGCCCGGTGCGCGGCCGGAACGTTCGTAACCGGTTGTGAGAGCAGCCGCTCCTCCCAATAGTCGTAAAGGGACGTGTGATGAAAGAGACGCAGGCTCTCCATGCGGTTGGTCGCGTACGGGTTGGGAGAAAGCCATTCACCCAGCCGCAGCACGGAGTCTTGCGCGATTTCCGCGCGCTGCTGCGCGAATGCGGCCAGATCGACCTTGCGCGCGAACAGATGAAACTCGCATAACGCGATTGCGCGATACGCGGCATCGGTCGCACCGCAGCAGAGCAGACCGGCGCGGTCCGCCGTGTACTCCGTGCGGCGCAGCCAGGCGCCGAAAATTAGCGATATGATGGCATTCTCGCGCCCGTTGACGCTTAAGATCGACGTGAGGCGCGTATGTCCGGCGGCGATGTGCCCGAGCTCGCGCCCGATCATGAACGTCAACTCGTCCTCTTTGAAATGATCGAGCCAGTGCGATGAGACGATAAGCGAGTACGGGTCGCCGAACCCGACGGCGACGACGGGCACATGGATATCGTCGCGCACGAAGACCATCGGCATGGGCAACTGCAGGAGCGAAGAGCATCGCTCGACCACGGCAAAAAGCTCGGGAAAGTGGTGCTTCGTAATCATGACGCAACTGCCCAGCAGCGCGCCGCGCGCGATGGTGACGTAGACCATTGCGATGACGACCAGGATGCCAAGCGAAGAGACGCCGATAATTTCATGCCACACGGTGCCGATAAGAAACGCAATGGCAGGCGCAAAGGCAAGCGTCATCGCCAAAGTCAGCCACTCGGAGCGGTAGCGTATCGAAGTTTTTCCGCGAAAGAGGCCGTTCACGTTATCGGCTCGCGTCCGGCGAAGCCGAAGTAAGCGATCAGTCCAAGAGCCGTTAACGCACCGACGCTTGCGCGGATGCCCATAGAAAAGCGCAGCGGCGAAAAAAAGCCTTCGATCATGCCGGCCACGCACAGCATCGCAACGACGCCCGCGATCAGAACGCCGGCGCGGCGTCCGTTCTCTGCAATCGCGTCGCGGCGGCGCAGACGCCCCGGATTCAAGACGCCGGCAGCGAGCAAGAGGCCTGCGGCCGCCGCAATCTGGATGGCCGTGAGTTCGATTACGCCATGCGGCGCTATTGTCGCCCAATAGTCCGCTCCGAAACCGGCCTGTGCGAAGAGCGCGCCGAGTCCGCCGACCATCAATCCGGTCAGCGTCAGTTCGTAAATGGTGAAGAGGCCGAGCGTCACGATGCCCCCGGCAAAAGCGAAGATCGCGACTCTGATGTTATTGGTGATGATGAACGCCGACATCGCGGACGAGTATTCGGGCGAAAAGGCAAAATTGGAGTCGTGCAGACTCTTGGTGATGTGGGCCGGGACGATCTGTTCGGGGAGCAGCGCGTAGGCGTTGGCCGGATTGCTGCTGACGATTGCGAAGGCGACGAACGCCCAGACGATCGTTAGCGCGGCGCACGCGCCGATATATGGCCACGACTTGCGGAATTCCGCTGGAAAAGTGTGCGTAAAGAATCGCCCGATGCGCGCGCGGCCGGTTTCAACCGTAGCTCCATAAACCAGCGCGTGCGACCGTGCGACCAGGCGGTTCAGATAGTGCTGCAGCTCCGTGTCGTAGCGGTGGCCCTGCGCATACGCAAGATCCGACGTCACCCAGCGATAGAGCTTGCCGAGTTCGAAGAGCTCGGATGCGTCTAGGCGCCGAAGACCTCGCCGCCCGGTGCGTACGAGCAACAATTCGAGCCGCTCCCACGCGGCGCCGCGCCGCTGTACGAAGACTCTTTGCGTCACACACACTAATGCGGCGTCCTCGGGGGGTACCCCTCGACTCAGGACAAGCTCCGGTTGTGCCGAAGCGCCATTTAAATGGACCGTACGTTGCGGGTCAGGACTCCGGAGAGCATCGCATTCTCGTATGAACTCGCGGGGCTCGGCAGCCGCTTTCTGGCGGTGTCGATCGACGTCGCGCTGCAGACTCTCGTCCTGATCGGCATCGTCTGGGCGTTCGCGTATTCGTATTCGCATTTGCCGCGAAGCATGTTGCGCGCCGCGTCCAGACCAACGAAGGTCGAAGAATCGCTGGCGATCGCTTTTATAGCGGCGATGATATTCCTGATTTATTTTGGCTACTTCATCCTTTTCGAGAGCTTTTGGAACGGACAGACGCCCGGCAAGAAGCTGATGGGCTTGCGCGTCGTGCGCGACGGCGGCTATCCGGCGGACTTCGCGAGCATCGCGATTCGAAATCTCATCCGCGTCGGCGAGATGGCGGCCGGCTTGTACGCAATCAGCGCGGTCGTTTCGTTGCTGTCCCCGGAGAACAAGCGTTTGGGTGACATGGCCGCGGGGACGCTCGTGGTGCGCGATGCGCGCGCCGCCAAGCTTGCGAGTTTGCTGGGAGAGCCGAGCGCTGCGGCGCAGCGTCCGGCTATGCTAAACGACGACGAACGCGCGCTGATCGATCGTTTCGTCGCGAGGCGGGACGGAATGGCGCCGGGAAGCCGGGCCGCTATGGCTGCGCGTATCGCGCAGCGCGTGCGTTCGCGCGTCTCGCGCGATCTTCAGCAGTTAAGCGACGAAGAGTTGTTGACGCGCCTTAGCGCTTCGTAAAACGGGCGAGCAGATCGCGCGCGAACTCGAGCGCGTCTTTTTTCGTGTTCTCGTAGATCGAGCTGGCTTGCCCGGCGCTCATATGCCGGCCGTGCTCGTAGTAAAAGGTTACGCCTTCGCCGACGACGATCGTGCCGGCGTACGCAATCGCGCCTTTGATGGCGATGCCGGCCATCGGAATAAATCCGGAAAGCTCGCGCGCGAGCATACGCCACCCGAAGCCGCCGCCGACGACCGGAAGCAGTTGCCATAGCCGCTGCACGTCCGGATCGCGCCCGTACGTCGCCTCGACGTGGAGCAACAGCATCATTTGAATGCCGGTGATCGCGACCATGTCGCCCGCCGACGCAAACGCTCCCAGGACCAAACCAAGAACCGGAATGTGATCGACGACCGCGCTGGCGAGCGCGACTTTGAGCGCATTGTTGGCCGCGTCGCGTGTGAGTTTGGCGGCGACGGTTTCACGCAGAACCGGAAGCCTGCGGCCCACGGCGATTTCGACGCCCTTGCAGCGTTCGATCAGCTGCGCGAAGACGCGCCCGCGCAGCGCTTCCTTTGATAATGCCGGCACCGTGTACTCGGCGAATGCGCCGGCAATGGGCGGCGAAGCTGGGCCGCCGGGCTGCGCGAGTTCGTCTACGGTGATTGCGAAGATGGGCAGATCCAAGGCGCTCAGCGCGCCGAAATCCGCACTCGCGATGTCGCCGCGCCTTCCAAGGAAGAGCACCGCGCGCGCTTCGCTCGTGAGCGTGATTTGCACCATGCCCGGCACGATCGTCTCCAGGCACGCCGCGGCGTCAGGCGGGACGGATTCGTCGTGTCCCGAGAGAAGCAGGGAGCGCATCTCGGCGACCAACGCGGGATCGCCGCACAGGTAGAGCCGGAACGGCTTGCGCGTGTGAGCGTGAACCGCCCGCACGTCGATGCCCTTGCGGACGAGTTTAAGGATTTCGCCTGTGGCGGTAGCCATCAAAGGCTACTACACGCCGACGTTCTGATTTGTTGCGGTGCCGTCGGGATGGGCTTCTTTGTACGGATCGTCGGTGTAGTCCAAATACACGAGGCCCAGGAAGATCTCCAGCGCCAGCGCGTGCATGCCTCGGGCATTGGCGACGTCGATGACGGTGCGATGCGTCTCGTGCGCTTCGCGAATGATGGCTTGCGGCGTCGTTCTAAAATCGGCCGCCACGATCGCCGCGGCGGTCAGTTCGCCGGGCGTGACGTTATCGTGCAGCATGCCGACGTAGTCGATGTCGTCATTGTTGAAGCGCAGGTTGATCGCTTTCTGCAGCGTGTCGTACCGTTGCGGCGACGTGCCCACGCCGAGCATCGTTATGCGCGCCGAGAGCTGTCGCGATCGCGCCAGGTTATAGAGCTGATTGGCTTGGGAAGCGGAGATCGCCGCGGCACCGAGCGATGCCGATGCCTTCTGCATATCGGGCAGCATCGACGTGTAGTCGAACTGATCGATGTCGCCGAAGGCGTTCAGGCGGATTTGCTGCAGCCGCTTGAAGAACGCATCGAGATCCGCTAAGCCGCCGTCCAACTGCATGGCCGAAGCCCGCCCGGCGTCGATCGCGCGAATCATATCGGCGTCCGCGGTGGACACTTCGGCCAGCGTGCGCGGATAGGACGGGAAGAGTGCGAGCGAATCCGAGGGGATCGGCGACGCGTTGAGGGGTGCCTGCATGTCGGTTAGAATCTGCAGATTTTCGCGCAGCAGACCGTAAGGCTTGTTCGTTTTCGGATCGATGGATCCGACGTTGTCGATGGCGGCGGTTGCGTCTTGAAATGCGCTGTTGACCGAGCGGCTCATGCCGTTGACGGTCTTGATAATCGCTTCGAGACGCGAGCCGCGTTTGACGTCGATCGAACCGAAGTCGGGGACTTCGTACTGAATGGCCTGCAGCCGCAGCTGCAGCGACTTCAGTTGGCTGTGGCCTTGATCGTGGCGGGCGCCAATCTGCGCTTGGGCTTGCGCCTGCACGTCCTGCGCTTGCGCGACTTGTGCGCGCAGGCTCGCCAAATCCGGATGCGTCAGATCGACGCGGCGCGCCTGCATCGAACGCAGCGCCGCAATCCGTTGCTGCGCCGCAGCTTTGACTTGCGGTGAGGAACTCTGCGCCAGGTCCCCCAGCGTCTGTTCGCTCTTACTGGTCAGTCCCAGCGCGAGCTGGCTTTGTCCCAGACCGAGCAGCGCTTCCTGATTCGAAGGATCGGATTTCAGAATGTCGCCGAGCTGAAGGCTCGCGATATTGTAACGCGACTCGTCGAGATCATGCGTCGCGCGCACCAAGCGCTCTTGCGCCGTCACTTTGGTCGGATCCAACTCGGGGTAACCCACCAGATGCGCGATACGCGCGTCGGATCCCGGGTGGCTCTCGAAATACTTGGTGACGAGATCGTTGTGTTCGCCGTTGAGCGCGCCAAGGTGCTGCTGCATCGTGACCATCGCTTGCGGATCGTAGCCCGCGCGCGACATCAGCAACAGTCCGTATTCGTCGGCCTGCAGCTCGTCGATGCGCGACATCTTTGCCATCGCGCCGGCTTCCAAAAGATTGCCGAAGTTATAGATGAAGGGCGAGAAGAGCGAAGCGATGCCGAACAAAATGCTCAGTATCTGCGACTTGGACTGCATCGTCACCGTGTGCCGGCGCTCGATGTGGCCCGTTTCGTGGCCGATGACCGCGGCCAACTCGTCATCCGACTGCACGAAGTCGAGCAGCCCCGTGTTCACGTAGATGTAACCCCCCAGCGTCGAAAACGCGTTGATGTCGTTGTCGCCGAGGATCTTGATGTTGTACGGGACGTCTTTGCGGGCGGTCTGCGCCCAAAGCTTGCTCGAAACCGCCTGCACCCAGGCGTTGAGCAGTGGATCGGTCTCGACGGTGTTCGTCTCGACGATCTGCTGATCGTATTGTCGCCCCATGGCGACTTCATTAGCGGTGGAAAGTGCGAGCGCGGGTGCCGGGCATATGGCACTCAGCAATGCGAAAATGAGCGCAAGAGGGACGATTCGACGAATCAGCATGACGCTTTATTACCTTTACCCGCCCGGGCGGGTCCGAGTTGCGATAGTGCGCACTCCCAGAACGCAGGCGCCGGTTCCTTTGTTACGCTTAATCTCTGTGGACGGTTTGTGTATAACCGGAAGTTGTTGTGGGGGTTCTGTGGAGGCCGCAGGGCGGTTGCCTGCGCGTCCGAACCGCCTGCGGTGATGGCGGTGTTGCGCGGCAAGGGCCTGGGCCTTGAGATCGCCCTGGGAGAGCGTGATTTCGAGGAAGCTCTTGCCGAATTGCAGGGCAAGCTCGGCGAGCGTCCTGGATTTTACTCCGGGGCGCAAGCCACCGCGGCGCTGGGGCGCGCGAGCCCTTCGGAAGACCAGCTCGCGCGGCTGCGCGCGCTTCTGGGCGACCATGGAGTCGTGCTCGAGGCGCTGAGCGGCGAGGCGCACGTCGGGACGCTAGCGGTAGAGCAAGGATTGCGCTACGTCGCGGACCTCGACGGCGGAGAGGAGCTTGCACGGCGGCGTGCGCTGCGTCCGAAACGGGAGCTGCAGCTTTCGGACGCGGCGCGCTCGCTGGCGGCCGACTTCGCGGGCGCCCGCACCGATATCGCAGTTCGCCGCAGCCGCGGCGAGAGCAGCGTGCGCAGGATGACGCCGGTGCCTGAGCCTGCTGCCGCGCCCGCCGAAGCCGAACCGGTCGCACCGGCAACGCTCTATCACGTGGGGACGTTGAGAGGCGGACAGGCGCTGCACAACGTCGGCAACATCGTGGTGATCGGCGACGTCAACCCAGGCGCCGAGCTGATCGCGGGCGGCGACATCGCAGTGTTCGGATCGCTGCGCGGCGTGGCGCACGCCGGAGCCCAAGGCGATGCGGGCGCGCGCGTCTATGCCGTCGATTTGGCGCCGACGCAGCTGCGGATCGCCACGCTGATCGCGGCCGACGCGGGCAGCCGCGAAGGAAGCAAACAGCCCGAAGCGGCCTGCGTGCAGAATGACCGCATTATGATCGTTCCGCTCGACCGCGTCGGCGCCGCTAAAAAAACCAAGGAGAAGGTGGATTGAAAGCTCGCAAGATCGTGCTCACCTCGGGAAAAGGCGGCGTCGGCAAGACGACGGCCACGGTCAACATCGGCGCCGCGCTTGCCAAGCGCGGCCATCGTGTGATCTTGGTCGACACGGACATCGGTTTGCGCAATCTCGACTTGGTCTTGGGCTTGGAGAAACGCATCGTTTTCGATTTGGTCGAAGTGATCGAAGGCCGGTGCCAAGTGCGCCAGGCGCTGATCAAAGACAAGCGCTTCGAATCGCTCGCGATCTTGCCGGCGGCGCAGACGCGCAACAAGGATGCGATCACCGAAGATCAAATGGCTGGATTGATCGATGAGCTCGCGACCATGGCCGACTACGTGCTGATCGACTGTCCCGCCGGGATCGAGGGCGGCTTTCGCAACGCGATTGCCGGCGCCGACGAAGCGATCGTGGTAACCACTCCTGAAGTGAGCGCCATACGCGATGCGGATCGGGTGATCGGCAAGCTGGCCGAGAAAAACATTCCGATGCGCTTGATCGTCAACCGCATTCGTCCGGAGATGGTGCGCACCGGCGACATGCTCTCGATCGACGACGTCTGCGAAATTCTCTCGATCGAATTGCTCGGTATCATTCCCGACGACGAAGAGATCATCGACACGACCAACCGCGGCGAACCGCTGGTGCTGGGCGAGGGCTATCGCTTGCGCAGCATCTACGAAAAGATCGTGCGCCGCCTGGAAGGCGATCTCATACCATTCACCAACCTCGATGCGCCCGGCTTTTTCGGCCGTCTCATCGGCGCTTTGAAAGCAGGCTGATCGTGTTTCCGCTTCGTGAACCGTACGACGTCGCTCAACCGCCGGTTTCCGCCGCGCCGGTGAAGCTCGGGCGAGCGATCGTCGTCACCTCGGGCAAGGGCGGCGTCGGCAAGACGACGACCACCGCAAATCTCGGCACGGCGCTGGCCAAGCGCGGCGTCAGCGTTGCGTTAGTGGACGCAGACGTCGGTTTGCGTAATCTGGATATTTTGCTCGGGTTGGAAAGCCGCATCCGGTACCATCTGCTCGACGTGCTCGAGGAGAAGGTCGAGCTCGACGACGCGCTGGTGCGTGACAAACACACGCCGAACTTGTATTTGCTGGCCGCCGCGCAGTCGCGCGAGAAAGAGGAAGTCGACACCGAGTCGATGCGCGACCTGATCGAAGAGCTGCGCGAACGCTTCGAGTACGTGCTGATCGATTGTCCGGCCGGGATCGAGATGGGCTTCAAGAATGCGGTCGTGGGCGCGCAGGAAGCGATCGTCGTCTGCACGCCGGAGGTTTCGGCGGTGCGCGACGTCGATCGCGTCGTCGGATTGCTCGGCAACGCGTTTGCGCCCAAACTGATCATCAACCGCGTGCGCCCGCATCTCGTGCACAAAGGTAAGATGCTTTCGGTCGAGGACGTCAACTCGATCCTGCGGTTGCCGCTGCTCGGCGTGATTGCCGACGAACCGGATGTTATCGTCTCGACGAACAAAGGCGAGCCGCTGGCGCTGCGCAGCGATTCTCAGGCCGCGGCCGCGTATCACGCGATCGCCGCGCGCGTAGCCGGTGAAGACGTACCCGCGCCGATGGTCGAGTACAAAGAGACATTCATGGACAAACTTGGATCGCTGCTGGGAGGCCGCCGATGACGTTAAACGAGGTTCTCACCCGCCTCAACCGCATATTCGGCCGCGAGAACTCCGGCGCGACGGCCAAGGAGCGCCTGCGCTTGGTGCTGATGTCGGATCATCTCTCGCTCGCGCCCGACATGATCGAGCAGATGAAACAGGATCTCGTTGCGGTCGTTTCGCGTTACATGGAAGTCGATCGCGACAAAATCGACGTACGCTTCGAGCATCAGGATCGCGTGTTCGCGATGCTGGCGAACGTGCCGATCATTTCCGTCAACCGCACGCCCTCGCCGCCCATGAGCCGGCCGCGCCGGCGTCGCCGCCGCAAATCAACGGTTCAACAAGACCTGCAGGGTACGCAATCATCGTCGGGTACTCAGCCTGCGGCTGGTACCGCATAATTTAATTTCTGCAACCTTGCTATTTGGTTGCCTTGTCGTGAATTACTAATAGGGTCCAAATGAAACGGTACTTGAGTTGCCGCGTCGGCAAGATCCTGACCGTTTAGGGAGAACCCTGGAGGTAAGAATGATAGCTACTCTCGTTCAGGTCCCGGCCAAGTATGAATTGACGGAATGCGAAGCTGAAGCGGCTCTGGATCAGAGCTGCGACGCGCGCGCCGTGGTCGAGATTGACGGCGCACCGCTCTGCCATTATCACGCGCGGCAAGCCTACGACCGTCGGTACTCTGATGTTTCGCGTCTTCCGCTGAGGGAGCAATGAGCCGACGGAAACAGTTGAAGAAGCGCACTTCGCGTAAGAAGCTGAAAAGGCGTCCTCGGCAAACGAAGCCCAAAACGCGGCGCAAGAAGCCTAAGGTAGGTTCTCGACGCAAGAAAGTGAGCCCACTCCTCGCGGCTCCCGAAATAACCGATCATTACTCGGACTCGGCGTTGGTCACTGCGTTTCATGGTGACTGTGTTGATTTGCTGGCACAGGTTCCCGATAATGCTATCCAACTCGTTCTTACATCGCCCCCATACAACATCGGGAAAAAATACGAGAAGCGCCTGAGCATCGATGAATACTATGATCAACAAGAACGCGTGATAACAGAATGCGTGCGTGGACTGTCGCCCACAGGCAGTCTTTGCTGGCAGATTGGCAACCACGTTGTTAGCAACTCAATAATTCCGCTCGATATTCTGCTTTTTCCGATCTTTGAGAAGCTTGGCTTGGTGCTTCGGAACCGAATAATCTGGCATTTTGAGCATGGCTTGCATTGCGCGAATCGACTGTCCGGTCGTTACGAAACAATTCTTTGGTTCACGTTTCCCAACAAAAACTACACGTTCAACCTGGATGCGGTTAGGGTTCCGCAAAAATATCCAGGTAAACGTTATTATAAAGGACCGAAAGCGGGCCAGTTTTCTGCGAATCCGTTAGGAAAGAATCCCGGGGACGTTTGGATCATCCCAAACGTGAAACATAATCACGTCGAAAAAACCGAACACCCGTGCCAGTTTCCTTCGGAGCTTGCCGAACGGCTTATCTTAGCGCTGACAAACGAGGGCGACTTGGTTGTCGACCCATTCATGGGAGCTGGCAGCACGCTTGTTGCCGCCCTGATGAATAAGCGGCGCTCTGCTGGCGCAGACATTGTTAAACGATATGTTTCGATCACAAAGAAGAGGCTTGATGCGGCGGATGATGGGACATTGCGAGTGCGACCCCGCAACCGCCCCGTATACACACCACGGGGCTCGATCACGTTAGCGCCGTGGAATCAAATCGGCTCCGCCGTGCCGGACGGAAATCGAGCGTGCGGATGCGACACCGCGTCGCGTGCCCGGATGGTAGATGAGGTAAAGCGTTAAGAGCCTTGAGTAATCCTTAGACCTCTTGCAATAGGTTCTCTTCGGGTGCTTCGCCGGCTATTTGCTCGAACTGATTGATTCGCACCTCGCCCGTAGGGAAGCGTGCCACTAGGTCAAGCTTTCCTCCCATCGCCTCTACATACCGGCGAACGGTGCTGATGTAAGAATCGGTTCGATGCTCAATCTTTGAGATCTCGGATTGCGACGTATCAAGAAGCTGCGCCATTGTCTGCTGCGAGAGGGCGAGAGCTCGGCGCAGATCATGCAGTGGCATTTCGGCGAGCATCTGCTGTGTCAATGCTTCAGCGCGGGCAAGCGCCTCAGGCGAAGCGGTTTTGCGAAGGTCTGACCATTTGTGTCGTCCGCTCATATCAGATTCTCTCCTCTTAACTCCCCGAGATGTTCGTCATATAGGTCATCGGCTTTGGGAACGTTCCGCTCGTACCAGAGTTCGTCACCCGTTTTGTCGCCGCCGAGAAGCAATATCGCCGTGCGTCGCGGATCGAAAGCATACAGGATTCGGTAGGGGTGGCCGCGATGCTGAATTCGCAGTTCGCGCATGTGATCGTGACGTGATCCTTGGATGCCGCTGCTGTAAGGGTAGGGTAGTGTGGGGCCACGCTCCTGAAGAAGATCAACCCTCGCAATCACGGACGTTTTTTCACGGTCGTCTAGGCCGCCGAACCATTCTGCGAACTCGTCGGTTCCTTCGACGTCCCAGCTCATGTCTTCAATATATTATAGGTTGGACAGAATATTCTGTCAACTGACTAATAGCCATTTACCCCCAAAGGGAGAGCTGTTCTATTTAGACTCCTAAATAGAAACTTTTAACTTCCCCTTGCAGCTGGATGGACTCCATGCTATAGTGCTCGTGGAGTCCATCAGGTTCCAGGGTGACGGCAGGGCTCCGAGCATAGATAGAGAGAGCGAGGAAAACTGCCATGAAAAAAATCCGAACGATGAATGATCCCGATCTTGCCTATGCCGACGAGGTTCGGAGCAGCGGGATGAAGTTGGACGAATCCGTCCTGGACCTGGTGGCCCCAACAGTCGACGAGGCCGGTTCGCAGTTGGCGCTGGTTGACGTCACGCCTGACGTGTCGTTGATAAAGAAAAGTGGTCAGACCGGTTACAAAGCTTACGAGTCGATTGCCGAGCTCGCCGATAATTCGATCGATGAGCGCATCGCCGGCCAGAAACTACGAATCGATATAATCCTTAATCGCGACAAGAAAGTCGGCGGACGCATAACCGTCACGGACAACGCGTCTGGGATGGATCAGGAAAAGCTGCAGAACGCCATGATAATGGCGCGTTCGACCAAATCCGGCGAGAAGATCGGTCTATTCGGCATGGGCATGAAAACCGGCGCGAGTAACCTCGGTCAGCGGTTTAGCATCACGACGACCACTCAAGAGCTTGATTATGGCCTTCGGATGACGTATGACGAGACCGAGTTTCTCAAAAACGGGCAGTGGAAAATGGCGATCAACAAGATCCCGAAGCCGTTTTCCCATGGGACCCGAATCGACATCACTGCCATCCGCGTGAGTCTTTACCCGGAGCTTGTAAATGTGATCCGTGGTCGTTTGGCACGCTACTTTAAGCACTTCATCAAGAACGAGCTCGCTGAAATTTATGTTAATCAGTTGCCCGTTGATCCAATGGAACCAAAACTTGTCGAAGGTTACACGAAGACCTTTGAATTCATTGTGAATGACAAGCAGGTTCGGGGGTGGGCGGGTATCCGTGCGACTGGCAGCCAGATTGGCCGTTATGGATTCGATCTGGTTAGACACAACCGAATCGTAAGTCAGCACAACAAGATAGGCTTCAATCCACATCCTTCCCTGAGCTGGATTGAAGGCGAGTTGTTTCTGGACAATTTCGAGGTCACGGCGAACAAGCGTGAATTCGTTCAGGATACGCCGGATTGGCGCGCGCTTGAAAAACGCTTGCAAGAAGAGATCAAAGATGTCATTCGTAACTCTCGCAAGCGTGCCGTGAACCAGCTCCCAAAGCGCGAGGAGGAAGCCGCAAGCAATTTTGCCGGCGAGATGAGCGATCTTATGCAGTCCAGCCAGATGCGCGCCGATCTTCGCCTGCAGATACTCAATAACGAGGAGGAGCGCGAATCGACACCGACGGGCGGCGCATCACCAAACGGCAAACAGACTCGTAGCAAGGGTGAAGAAGCAGGAAAGGCGCGCTCTGCGGATGGCAAGGTCATTCCATTAACATCGACCTCGCCGCTTGACAAGGTCAGCCGTGTCGTGACGGAGCTCGTAGGGATAAGGATAGTTCACGAATCGGGCCGCCTCGGTTCCTATGCTCCCTATTTCGTAAGTGAGGCGGACGAGCGCGTAGATGGGACGACTATCAATGTGATGACCAATTTGGACCATCCGGTATACCGCAACATCAATGACTTCAGTCTTGATACGCGCGTGAAAGAGAATATTGTCGAGGCCTGCGCGAAATTCTTGTGCGAAAAAGAGAACGTGGACTCAGTCGAGGATTTTATCGCGCACAAGTCGATGATTTTGAAGCGGCACACTATCAACAAATTAAGGTTGGAAAATGTCGAGGATTTGGATCCGATGGATGCCATTTTCGGCGAGGGTTAATTAGAGGCAATTGCTCTGAGGTTTGGCCGGCTGAATAATATAGGGCCGCTCCATATGAGCGGCCCTCTATGACGCGGGGCCTCAGACGCAGCCCAGAGTACCATTGGAAGGCGCGAGCGCGTGCAACTCGCGGGGTGACCCTTGTGCGGACCGATAATACTCAATAGAGATGGCCACGCTCACCCTTAGTCTCAAAGCGAAGCGTTACCTGAGCCATGTGAACTGGTTCTTGGTCGCGGCATGCATTGCGGTAACCGCATTCGGCATCGTGATCATTCAGTCGGCCGGACTGCATACGGATCCCGGCGAGTGGCGCAAGCAGATTCTGTATGCGATCCTGGGGCTGGGCGTGATGCTCGTTTTCACGCGAATCGATTATCGCAATCTAGGAAAATGGGCGCCGGCACTTTATGTCGTCACCCTGCTGCTGCTGGCCTTCATCTTGCGCGGCGGACATTCGTCGCACGGCGCGCAGCGCTGGATTAGCCTCGGTCCGCTGGGAACATTTCAGCCCTCCGAGCCGGCCAAGCTGATTCTCGCGATCTCGATCGCTTGGGTTTTATGCAAGGGCGAGTACACAAAACTCTCCGAGCTCTGGAAACCGCTGGTGATGGTCGCGATTCCGGCGCTGCTCGTGGCGAAGCAGCCGGATCTCGGAACGGCGCTCGTATTTCTCGCGATCATGAGCGCGCAGCTCTTTTTTGGATTGCCGAAGTGGCAGCATTTCGCCGCATACGCGCTGGCCGGAACTGCGGCCGCCGCATTTGCAATCGAAAGCAAATACATTCTCAAACCATTCCAAAAAGCGCGCTTGCTGATCTTTCTCAATCCGAAAGCCGATCCGCAGGGCGCCGGCTACAACTTGAATCAGTCGAAGATTGCGGTTGGCAGCGGCGGCTGGTTTGGACGCGGCTTGCATCACGGCACGCAGACGCAATTGACTTTCGTGCCGGAGCATCCCCCCGACCTTCTCTTTACCGTTGTCGGTGAAGAACTCGGTTTTGTCGGGACAATTCTGCTGCTCGCGTGTTACGGCGTGCTCTTGTATGGCGGCATCATCGCGATGCTGAGCGCGCGCGATCGGTTCGGGTTCCTGCTGGCCAGCGGCATCGTTACGATGTTCGCGTTTCACATCGTGGTGAACATCGGCATGACGATCGGCATCATGCCGATCACCGGGATTCCGCTGCCGTTCCTCTCGTACGGCGGTTCGGCGATTCTGACGGACTTCGCGGCCGTCGGCGTGCTGCTCAACATCTATGCACAAAAAGATCGCGGGGTTTTGGGTAACGCGTGACCCCGGAAGGGAACAGAAGAGGGCATGAGCGCAACCAAATGACCCCGATTCGACGTCATGGGAAGTGAGCAGCCGCCATCGGCGCTTTAAAGGTCCGGTCCCGCAACGGCGGGAACGAGGCCGAAACCGGCAGCCGGCCCTTGTATTATAGGGACGCGCCGGAACACTAAGATTTATTAGAACCGCTAGAAGGCGATCGCAGGAGCTGAAAAAGCCGGATGCTGGTCGTTCTCGCGGAGGAGAAAATTTGTCAACCGAGATCCTCATATCGAGCGATCCCTGGGAAAACCGGGTCGCAATCCTCGAGGACAAGGTCCTCGCCGAACTCTACATCGAGCGTGAAGAAAAAGTCATCGGCTCGATCTACAAAGGAAAAGTCCAAAACGTTCTGCCCGGCATGGGCGCCAGTTTCGTCGACATCGGATTGGGACGTAACGCGTTTCTCTACGTCGACGATATCAACAAAACGCCGCTGAACATCGGCGACGTCGAGATCACGCAAGGGCGCAGCGGCTGGACGATCAGCGAAAAAGTTAATCGCGGCGACGATGTGCTCGTGCAGATCGTAAAAGAGCCGCGCGGCCTCAAGGGCGCGCGCATCAGCACGAACATCTCACTGCCGGGGCGCTATCTCATCCTCATGCCGACCGGCAAATACAGCGGCGTCTCGCGTAAGATCGGTACGGCCGAGGAACGCAATCGCCTTAAAGCCGTCATGAAACGCATTCGCCCCGAAGGTATGGCCACCGTCGTGCGCACCGCCGCAGCCGGCGTGAGCGAGGCGGAGCTGATCGCCGACCTCGGCGTGCTGATCCGCATGTGGCACGGCATCCTCGAGATGTACAAACGCGCAGCCTCTCCGGCGCTGCTGCACAAGGACATGAACCTGGTCTACAAAGCCGCGCGCGATTTCATCAGCGCGGACGTCGACAAAGTATTGATCGACAACGAGGAAGAGTACCGCAAAGTCCAAAGCTTCTTACAGCTGCTCGGCCCGCAGTATCTCGATCGCGTTTCGTACTATCCGGGCGGTCCGGCGCTCTTTACCGATTACAAGATCGACGAAGAGCTGCAGCGGCTGATGAAACCAAAAATCAATTTGCCTTCGGGCGGCTCGATCGTCATCGAAACGACTGAAGCGCTGACCGTCATCGACGTGAACTCCGGCAAATTCACCGGCGGAAAAAACCTCGAAGATACGATCGTCAAGACGAACATCGAAGCTGCGGCCG
>Ga0102924_1002698_pt1 | contig 19102 bp, 16 predicted proteins | sample PaiPotPPM11metaG_FD_80116 | JGI IMG/M metagenome (GOLD analysis project Ga0102924, IMG submission 80116) | Iron sulfur acid spring bacterial and archeal communities from Banff, Canada, to study Microbial Dark Matter (Phase II) - Paint Pots PPM... ...
CAAATCGTCGGCGAGGCCGCGCATCGCCGCCTCGCCATTGACGAAGCCGAGCAGCTCGGCGCGCATGTCGACCAGGAACTTGACGCCCTCCGGCAGGGCGTTGAAGTGCCGCAACAGGTTGAGCCGCGCCGGCGACAGGGCGGCGCGCAGATCGCGTTCGGCGGCGCTGCGTTCGGCCGCGGTCGTCGCCGCTTGGACCGCCGCGCAGGCGCGGTCGACCGCACCGTGATCGGTGTCGAACTCCTCGGCGAGGATGCGCAGGAAGCGCTCGCGGCCGCCGCCATTCAGCGCCAGGTAGCTACGGCCGAGCGCGGCGGCGCGGGCGCGGGCGGTGACCTCGCCGCCGAGCGGGTCGAGGCACGCCAGCATCTGGCGCCGCAACCGGGCGGCATCGTCCTCGGGGAGATCGGGGCGCAGCGTGCCGGTGCGGCCGATTCGCGCCGAAGAGGCGATCTCGCGCCACGCGACCCGCAGGTTGGCCAGGGTGCGGTCGACGAAGCCGTCGAGCAGGCGGGCCGAGGCGCGTTCGCTCATAGCCATGCGGCTCCTTCGGCCCGGCGCTGCAACCCGGCAAGCGCGGCGGGCAAGGCTTCGACCAGATCCTCGGCGACCAACCCGGGCCCGACCCGGCCGGCGGCATCGCCGTGCAGCCAGACCGCGACAGAAGCGGCCTCGAACGGCTCCATGCCTTGCGCAAGGAGGCCTAACGCAATGCCGGAGAGTACATCACCAGAACCCGCCGTCGCCAGAGTCGCGGGGGCATTGGCGTTGATCGCAGCGCGGCCGTCGGGCGCGGCAATCACGGTGTCGTTGCCCTTCAGCACGATGACGGCGCCGCTCGCCTGCGCCGCATGGCGGGCGCGCTGCAATTTGCTGCCGGAAGCGTCGAACAGCCGCCCGAACTCGCCCTCATGCGGCGTCATCACGCAAGGAGAACGGATGGCTGCAAACATGGTCTTCGGGTCCTCGGCGAACGCTGTCAACGCATCGGCATCGAGCACCGCGCGCTTGCCTGCCGCCAGTATCTCTAGAACCATGTCGCGCGTGTGACCGCCGATCCCCGCACCCGGTCCTATCAACGCTGCGTTGCGGCGTTTGTCCGATAATAAACCAGAAAAATCCGCGAGGCCTGCGACCGGTTGGACGATGACCCCGGTCAGCGCTGCGGCATAGACCGGGAACGCGGCTTGCGGCGCCGCGACCGTGACGAGACCGGCGCCGACCCGCGCGGCGGCGCGGGCGGCAAGCCGCGCGGCCCCGGTCATCACGGCGCCGCCGGCGACCAGCGCATGGCCGCGCGAGTATTTGTGCATGTCGGGCCGCGGCCAGGGAAACCAGTCGCGCCACCAATCGGGATCGTTGGCCGCGGTCTGCGGCGCGATCCGGTCGAGAACGGGCGCCTCGATGCCGATCTGGGTGACCAGCGTCTCGCCGCAATGGGTGCGGCCCGGCAACAGCAGGTGCCCGGGCTTGCGCCGGAAGAACGTGACCGTCAGCGCCGCCTTCGGCGCGACGCCGCGAATCTCGCCGGTCGCGCCGTCGACCCCGCTCGGCACATCCACCGCGACGACCGGCAGCCGCCGCTCGCCGAGCGCGGCGATGGTCTCGGCGGCGACGCCCTCGACCGGGCGCGCCAGCCCGGCGCCGAAGATCGCGTCGATCGCGAGATCGGCGCCGTCGAGCACCGCCGGCGCCAGCTTTTCGATGGGCGCGGACCAGCGCGAGGCCGCGGCCGCCGCGTCGCCCTTCAGGGCGGCACGGTCGCCGAGCAGCGCAAGCCGCACCGGCCAGCCCCGCTCGGCCAGGATGCGCGCCGCGACGAAGCCGTCGCCGCCATTGTTCCCAGGGCCGCAGAGCACCACGGCCGGCCGCCGCGGCCAGCGCCGCGACACGGCGTCAGCGATCGCGCGGCCGGCATTCTCCATCAGCGCGATGCCGGCAATACCGCCGGCGATCGTCAGCCGGTCGGCCTCACCCATCTCGACCGGTGTCAGCAAGGCGTGCCGGCGCCAAGGTGCGATCGCATCGCTCATCGCGCAAAGGTGGGGTGCGCCAGGGGGATCACAACGCCAATCCGCCGCCGTCTGCCCGGTATCGACCCGATGCCGGCCGGCTTATATTCTCCGGGAGTATTACCAAAGAGCCGCGCCCGTGCCGTTCGACACCGTCCTCAGCGTCTGCCCGCATGATTGCCCGAGCTGCTGCGCCCTCGAAGTGGAGCGGATCGACGGCCGCCGCATCGGCCGAGTGCGCGGCGCCGAGGCGCAGTCCTATACGCGCGGCGTCGTCTGCGCCAAGGTGGCGCGCTACAGCGAGCGCCAGCACCATCCGGACCGGCTGTCGGTGCCGCTGCGCCGGATCGGCGACAAAGGCGTCGGCCGCGCCGCGTTTGCGCCGATCTCGTGGGATGACGCACTCGACCTAGTCGCCGAACGGATGATGTCGGCGGCGCAGCGGTACGGCACCGAAACGGTGTGGCCGCATTTCTACGCCGGCACGATGGGCCGGGTGCAGCGCGACTGCATTGAGCGTTTCCGGCATGTGCTGCGCTATTCGCGGCAGCACTCGACGATCTGCAACGCGCTGACCGATGCCGGCTGGTTCGCCGGGGTCGGAGCGATGCGCGGCATCGACGGGCGCGAAATCGCCAAGGCAGACCTCGTGGTGATCTGGGGCGGCAACCCGGTTTCGACCCAGATCAACGTGATGAAGCACGTCACCGAGGCGCGGCATCGGCGCGGCGCCAAGCTCGTGGTCGTTGACCCGTACCGCACCGGCACCGCCGCGGTCGCCGATCTGCACCTGGCGCCGCTGCCCGGCACCGACGGCGCGCTCGCCTGCGCCGTCATGCATGTGCTGTTCGCCGAGGGCTATGCCGACCGCGCATACATGGCGCGGTACACCGACGATCCAGCCGGGCTCGAAGCACATCTGAGGGAGCGCACGCCGGAATGGGCTGCCGGCATCACCGGCCTTTCGGCGGAGCAGATCATCGAATTCGCCCGGCTGTACGGCCAGACGAAGCGCAGCTTTATCCGGGTCGGCTATGGCTTCTCGCGCTCGCGCAACGGCGCGGCGCAGATGCATGCGGTGACCTGCCTGCCGTCGGTGACCGGGGCCTGGCAATACGAGGGCGGCGGCGCGCATTACTCGAACCATCAGGGGTTCGGACTCGACCGGACGCTGCTCGAAGGGCTCGACGTCGTCGATCACCGGACCCGCATCCTCGACCAGTCGCGCATCGGCCCGATCCTCGCCGGCGACAAGCGCGACCTCGGCAGCGGACCGCCGGTCACGGCGCTGGTGATTCAGAACACCAACCCGATGGTGGTCTCGCCTGAATCCGGGCTGGTGCGGCAGGGTTTCGCCCGGGACGATCTCTTTGTGTGCGTGCACGAGCAGTTTCTGACCGAGACCGCAGCGATGGCCGACATCGTGCTGCCGGCAACGACCTTTCTCGAACACGACGACCTCTATACCGCCGGCGGCCACTATTTCCTGCAGATCGGCCGGGCCGTGCTGCCGCCCTTTGCCGAATGCCGTTCCAATCACGATGTCCTGCGCGACCTCGCCAAGCGCCTGGGCGGCGAGCATCCGGGGTTCGAGATGACCGGCTGGGAGGTCATCGAGGAGACGCTGCGCCGCAGCAACCTGCCGCCGCCGGAAAAATTCGAGGAAGGCGTGTGGCTCGATTGCTGGCCCGGTTTCGAGCGCGGCCATTTCCTCGACGGGTTCGGCAATCGCGACCGGAAATTCCATTTCCGCGCCCATTGGGCGGCGATCGGCAGCAACCATGCCGCGCTCTCGGCCCTGCCCGATCATGTCGCGGTCATCGACGACGGCAATCCCGAGCGGCCCTACCGGCTCGTGGCGGCGCCGTCGCGCTCGTTCCTGAACACCAGCTTCAACAACATCCCGGCCGGAATCGCCCGCGAGGGCCGGCCGACCGCGCTCGTCCATCCCGACACGCTGACGACGCTCGGGATCGCCGATGGCGACCGCATCCGCCTCGGCAACGACAAGGGCAGCGTCGTGCTGCACGCCCGCGCCTTCGACGGGCTGCAGCCAAGGACAATCGTTGCCGAAGGGCTGTGGCCAAACGATGCGTTTGAGGAGGGTATCGGCATCAATTTGTTGACCAGCGCCGATCCAGGCTTGCCCAAGGGCGGCGCGGTGTTCCACGACACGTCCGTGTGGCTGCGGCCGGCATGAGCCGCAGGACAGGCGTTTTGCGTCCTTCGAGACGCCCGCCCCGCGGGCTCCTCAGGATGACGATATTCTTAGGATGCCATCTCTAAACCACGTCATTCTGAGGAGCGCGCCCGGCAAATGCGGGGGCGCGTCTCGAAGGACGCCGCATCGAATGGCTGAGAACAAAGACCAACTCCCGGCACAGTCGCGCCCGAGCGAGGTCGATGCGTTTCTCGACCAGCTGAAACAGATGCCGGCCGTGCGCCCGTCGAGTCGGCGCGGCCGGCTGATCTTTGCGCTCGACGCCACCGCCAGCCGGCAGCCGAGCTGGGACCGGGCCTGCCGCATCCAGGGCGAGATGTTCGAGGCGACCGCGGCGCTCGGCGGGCTCGACGTCAAGCTCGTCTTCTATCGCGGCTTCAACGAATGCAAGGCGAGCCGCTGGATGGCCAACGCCGCCGAGCTGCACAGGGCGATGCGTTCCGTCTCCTGCCTCGGCGGCGAGACCCAGATCGAGCGCGTGCTCGACCATGCCCTCGCCGAGGCGAAGAAGGAGCGGGTCGGCGCCCTCGTCTTCGTCGGCGACGCGATGGAGGAGAGCGTTGACCGGCTGTGCCGCCTGGCCGGCGAATTGGGGCTGCTCGGCGTGCCCGTGTTCGTGTTCCACGAAGGCGGCGACCCGACCGCGGCCAATGCCTTCAAGCAGATCGCGAAGCTGTCGCATGGCGCCTATCTAAGCTTCGATCTGGCCAGCGCCGACCGGCTCAAGGAATTGCTTGGCGCCGTCGCGGTCTATGCCGCCGGCGGTCACCGCGCCCTCGCCGACTACAGCAAGAGGAAGGGCGGCGAGGTGCTGCGCCTGACCGCGCAGCTGCGCGGTTAGTGGATTAGCCCAGCGCCGCCGACAGGTCGTCGATCAAATCCTGTGGGTCTTCGATGCCGACCGAGAGGCGCAGCAGGTCGGGCGGGACGGGAGTGTCGGGTCCCTCGACCGAGGCGCGGTGCTCGATCAGGCTTTCGACGCCACCCAACGAGGTCGCGCGCTTCCAGATCGCGACCCGCGCCGCTGCGGCGATGGCTGCGTCGGCGCCGCCCTTGACGCGGATGCTCAGCATGCCGCCGAAGCCGCCCTGCATCTGCCGCGCCGCGACGGCATGGCCGGGGTGGCTCGGCAGCCCCGGATAGAGCACCGCCTCGACCTTCGGATGCGCCGCCAGCGCCTCGGCCACCCTCTGCGCCGAGCGGCAGGCGCGCTCGACCCGCAGATACAGCGTCCGCATGCCGCGCAGCAACAGTGCCGCCTCATAGCCGCCGAGGATGGCGCCGCCACCGCTGCGCGCGACGACGAGGCCCTGCCAGAACTCGTCGGTGCGGGCCGCGGTAAGCGCCCCGGCGATCACATCGCTGTGGCCATTCAGATATTTGGTCGCCGAATGCATGACGATATCGGCGCCGAGCGCCAGCGGCCGGGTCAGCACCGGCGTCGCCGCGGTGCTGTCGACAGCGAGCAGGGCGCCGGCCTGGTGCGCCACGTCGGCGGCGCCGGCAATATCGGTGACCGACCACAGTGGGTTGGCCGGGGTTTCGATCCAGACGAGACGGGTGCGGCCGGGCGTGACGGCGCGCCGCAATTCGTCGAGCGAGGCGGCGTCGACGAAATCGACCGCGATCGCGCCCTTTGCGGCAAGGCCGGCGAGCCAGCGGCGCAAGGCCCAGTACATGACCCGGGGCGCGACGACATGGGCACCGGCCGGCAGGCTGTGGAACACCGCGGCGGCGGCGGCCATGCCGGAGGCGAACAGCATCGAGGCGGCGCCGCCTTCGAGCGCGGTCAATAGCGCTTGCGGCTGGTCATAGCTCGGATTGTCGGCGCGGCCGTAGCTGCGGCCGCGGCGGTACTGGTTGTCGGGGTCGCGCAGAAAGGTTGTCGCGGTGTGGACCGGCAGCACGACCCCGCCGGTCGTCTCGTCGATCCAGCCGAGCCCCTGTGCGGCCAGCGTCGCCGGATGCAGCGGCTTGTTTCCGCCGGACATCGATACGTCCTAACTCGCCTGGACGGCAGCCCGGCGCTCGTCGAAGACGCGATGGATCTCGCGCTCGATCGCCGGGTCGGTCTTGAACAGCGTGCCGAGGTCGCCGGCGCCGAGCGTCAGCAATTGGCAGAAGCCGAGCGCGACGACGTCGGCGTTGCGACGGGTCTCGCCGAGGATCGCCATCTCGCCGAAGAAATCGCCGGTGCCGAGCTGAATCGGATGCCGCCCGACATGCACCTCGACCGCGCCGGAGGAAACGAAATACATCTCGTCGCCGCGCTGGCCGCGAGCCACGATCTTCTCGCCGGGAACGGCGAGGCGCGGGCGCAACAGCCGCGCGACCTCCTGCCGGGCGTGCGCGTCGAGCGAGGCGAACATCGGCACTCGGCCGACCAGCTCCTCGCGGTTGAGACCGAGGTCGAGCGCCGGCCGGGTCTCCAGAATGGCCCGGCGATGCGCCAGATCGCGCTCGAGGTCCTCGTACACATCGCGGTTGACGATCGATTCCGCCCGCAGTTGCTGGTAGCGCTCGTCCTCGGCGCGGGCCGCCGCCCGGCCAAGAAAATTCGTCTCCAGCTGGCGGGCATAGGTCGGGTATTGCAGCTTCAGGGCCGAGATCGCCCGCTCCAGATCGTTGCGGCGGGCGGTCAGCAGGTGGGTCAGCGCGGTGCGCGGCGCATCGCCGAACAGCGGCCCGATCTGGTCGTGGTTGAAGCGGGTCAGGCGGTGCACAACGGCGCGCGTTGCCAGCAGCAATTCGTACCGGTCGGCCAATTTCTGCGCCAAGGGTCCGTCGATGCCGAAGCGGCGGTGCAGCAGATGGGCAAGACGAAAGGCCCGGTCGAACTCGACGATCCGCGCCGCGGCCGCCTCATAGCCGCCGATCCCGTCGGTACGCGCCTTCTCCCGCAGCCGCGCGGCATAGGCGAGCAAGGTCGAGGCACCGCTGCGCGAGACCGTGCGGCCCTCGAAATAATCGGAATAGACCTCGCCCTCATGGTCGGCGAGGACCATCAGGGCGGCCTGGATCCGCTGCGCATCGGGCAGCGCGACCGCGGTCTCCTCGACCTCCGACGGGGTGCTGTAGACGGCCGCAACCTCGGTGGCGATGTCGGGCTCGATCTGGTGCTCGCGCGCCGTCGTTTCGATCTCGTGCTGGACCGAGGCGCGCGCCATTTCGAGCACCCGGTCGCGCACCGCCGCCTCGACCGGCGACAGCCGGTCAAGACGGATCAGGTGCATCAGCGGCCGCAGGGTCGGGGCATTGACGAGGAGCGTGAACAGGACGAAGCCGGTCGCGAGCGCGCCGACCTGGTTCGGCAGCAGGTCGTTCTCGATCGCCGCCAGGGCGAGCGCCAGCGAGACCGCGCCGCGCATGCCGCCCCACAGCATCACCAGCTTGTATTTGCCGTCGACCGGCTCGGCGATCTTGGCCAGGCTCAGCAGCGGCATCAGCCCGTACAGCGTGATCGCCCGCGCCGCCATCGCCGCCCCAATCAGCGCCGCCAGCAGCCCGAAATACTCGAGCCATTTGCCCTCGATATAGGTCACCTGTTCCGGCGCCTGCATCGCCGCCAGCAGGAAGATCAGCGAAGCCGCCCAGAAAGCGAGCTTCTCCCAGGTCTCGACCAGGTTTTCCCAATTCGACGGGGTCATGCGGCGCCGCCCGCCGGCGCTGATCGTGATCGCCGCCGATGCGACCGCGACGATGCCCGAAACGCCGAGGTAATGATCGCAGACGACATAGGTGATGTAGGCGGTGCCGATCGACAGCGTCGGCTCGGAGAGGCGGCTGCTGCGCAGCAGCGGAATTAGCCACATTGCCGCCTGGCCGGCGACGAAGCCCGCCGCCAACCCGCCGAGGAACTGCCACAGAAAGCCGACGATGCCGGACAGCGCGCTGCCGCCGCCCTGCGAGCCGAGCATGCCGAGGACGACCGAGTAGATCGCGATCGCGGCGGCGTCGTTGAACAGGCTTTCCCCCTCGGCCAGCGTCGAGAGCCGCCGCGGCGCCCCGACCGCGCGGAACACGCCGACGACTGCGACCGGGTCGGTGGTGGCGATGATCGCGCCCAGGGCGATGCAGGCGAGAAGACCCATCGACGAAATGGGCGCCAGCGCGAATCCGGCGGCGAACGTGCAGATGACGACGCCAACCACGGCCAGCAGCAATACCGGCCCGATCTCGTCGCTGAGCTGCCGCACGTCGATGCCGAGCGCCGCCTCGAACAGCAGCGGCGGCAGAAAGATCGCGAGCAGGGTTTCGCTGCCGGGCAGGAAATGATGCACCGCGCCCGGCGCGACGCTGGCGCCGAGGCCGAGCGCGATGCCGGCCAATGCGAGCAAGACCGCGTAGGGGATCGACAGCCGCTCGCCGAGCGGCAGCAACAGGCTGACGAGGCCGAGCAGCGCCGCGACCCCGAGCACCGTTATCAGAATGTCCGGCATGGGCAGCAGCTTACCTTCTGCCGCGGCGGCCCCGCAAGGCAGCGCGGCCGATCGGCGCGCCGGTTGACCGGCACCGGCGCGGCGGCTACGACACCTCGGATATGAGCCGGATCATCGCCCGCCGCCCGCTTCTGCTCGCCCTCGCCGTCATGCTGCTGGCCGGCCTGCCGGCGGCGGCACAGCTGGCGCAATTTCCGACCGCGCCGCTGACGATCGTTACCGCGAGCGGGCCGCAGCGCTTCACCGTCGAGGTCGCAACCACCCCGGCGCAGATGGAGCAAGGGCTGATGTTCCGGCGCAGCCTCGCCCCCGATGCCGGCATGATCTTCGATTTCACTGCGCCGGCCGCAGCGGCGATGTGGATGAAGAACACGCTGATCCCGCTCGACATGCTGTTCGTCGATGCGCAGGGACGGATCATCGGCATTCACGAGCGGGCGGTGCCGGAATCGCTCGACACGATCGCCTCACCGGCGCCGGCGCGCGCGGTCATCGAGCTGAACGGCGGCACCGCCGCCCGCCTCGGCATCCGCGCCGGCGACAAGGTGCTGTTCCCGCAGATCTTCGGCAATCCGGGTTAAAATGGTTGTCGTCCCGGCGAAAGCCGGGACCCACTCGTGGCCGCTTCGGGGGTCCGTTCGCGGACTACGGTTCCTCGTCGCGTTTTCACGTTCCTATCCCCCACCCTCGGCCTTCACGCATAGACGCGGACGCAGTCTGTTCGCCCAACAATGCCTGCGCGGCGCCGCCTTCGGCTGCGGGCAACTGGTCGAAGCGGCATTGGCGCGGCGCCTTGTCCGGGCGCCAGCGCAGCAGCGTCGTGCCGTGACGGAAGCGGCCGTCGGTGACCTGGTCGTAGCGCACCTCGACGACCAGCTCCGGCTTCAGCGGCTGCCACTCGCCGGTGCGTTCGGTGCTCCACCGGCTCGGGCCGCCGGGGGCGCGGCCGGTGAAGCCGGGCGGTTCGACCAGCGCCTCCAGGCGCCGGGTCAATTCGGGCTTGTCGCGTGCCGGCAGCGTCGCGGTAAAGCCGACATGGTGCAGCAGCCCGTCATCGTCATAGAGGCCGAGCAGCAGCGAGCCGACGAGCTTGCTGTCCTTGCCGTAGCGAAACCCGCCGACGACGCAATCGGCGGTCTTCTGCCGCTTGTATTTCTGCATCGCGTCGCGGGTCCCGGCGAGATAGGGCAGGTCGGCGCGCTTGGCGATGATGCCGTCGATCTCGCCAGAGAACCGGTTGAGCCAGGCCAGCGCTGCGTCGCGGTCGGCGGTGCTCGGCGACAGCCGCACCGCCGGGTTCGGCCGATGCTTCGCGAAGAAGGCTTCGAGGGCGCTGCGGCGCTCGGTGAAGGGCTGGTCGAGCAATGCGCGGCCGGCGGCGTCTTCGAGCAGGTCGAAGGCGACGTAGACGGCCGGGTGCTCGGCGGCAAGCTTGCGGACCCGGCTTTCGGCCGGATGGAGCCGCAATTGCAATGCCTCGAAGGACAACCGACGCTCGACCGGGATGACGATCTCGCCGTCGAGGGCAAAACGCCTTGCCGGAAGCCCGAGGAGAGCGGCGGCGACGTCAGGGAAATAGCGGCCGAGCCCCTGCCCTGATTTCGAACGCAGTTCGATTTGGTCGCTGTTACGGAAGGCGAGGCAGCGAAACCCGTCCCATTTCGGCTCGTAGCGCCAGCGCTCGCCCGCTGGAAGTTCGGCGACCGGACGGGCTTCGATCGGCGGCGTGTTCGGGTCGAGCGGCATGGAGCGCGGCCATTCGCAGCATTGCGGGCGGGACGCCCGCGCTCCGGAAAACGCCTAGGCGTGCAGAAGCGCGCCGGCGATCTCCTCCCACTCGCTATCGAGCGAGGCGCTGGACGGGGTCTTGTCGGCGCGGCGGTACCAGCCGCCGGCATTGCCGGCATCGCCCTCGACCCGGTGCAGATAGGCATGGGCCCAGGCGCCGTCCTTGTCCTTGGCGTCCTGGGCGCAGCGATGCGCCTTGTGCCAATCGCCCTTCGCCTGCCACCACAGCGCCTGCAACGCCGAATTCAGCACCGGCGGCGGCGCATCCTGCGCCAGCGACGCCTTGAGGCCATTCACATCCATGTCAGGTCCTCCTTGGAAGTGGCCAAAGCTTACCGCCGCGGCCGCGATCAGGCCAGCAGCCGGTCGAGGCGGTCGCGCAGGCGGAAATAGCCGCCGACCACCGGCAGGAACCACGGGTTGCCGGAATAGAGCGTGTGGTCGGGGAATTCGGGCCGGTCGAAGGCGCAGGGCGCGTTGGCGGCGCCGGCGATTTTCCGCGCCGTCTGCCAGCCGAGGTAGGTCATCATCGCGATGCCGCTGCCGTTGCAGCCGAGGCAGAAATGCATGCCGTCCTGCTGCCCCATATGCGGCAGCGCGTCGAAAGTGAAGGCGGTGTTGCCGTCCCAGCCATGGGTGATGCGCACGCCCTTCAACTGCGGGAAGCGCTCGGTCATGTAGCCATAGAGGACCCGGGCGCTGAGTTTGGGATCGACATGGGTGAAGCGGGCGCGGCCGCCGAATACCATGCGCCGTCCGTCCGGCGACAGGCGGTAATAGCACAGCACCCGCTTGGTGTCGGAGAGGCTGCGCCATTTCGGGATCAGCGAGCGGGCGAAATCCTCCGGCAGTTCCTCGGTGGCGATGATGTGGCTGGCGATCGGCACGACCCGGCGGCGCAATTGCGGGGTCAACTCGCCGGTATAGCCATTGGTCGCGATCACGACTTCGCCGGCCGCAACCGTGCCGCGGCCGGTTTCGACCCGCCAGCCGGCGCCGCCATTGGAGTTAATCGGGGCGATGCGCTCGACGGCGGCCGCGGCGCAGACCGCGACCCCACGGCGGCGGCAGGCGTCGAGCAGGCCCTTGTAGTAGAGCGCCGGGTGCAGGCTGGCGGAGCGCTCGACGACCATGCCGCCATAGTAATAGTCGCTGGCGATCTCCTCGCGCTGGCGCTGGCGCGGCACCATGTAGGCGCCCGATTGGGCCGCCTCGTTCAGACTGGCGAGCCGGCCGGCCTGGTAGTCGAAATGCTTTGGCGTCCAGGCGCCGACAAAGCGGCCGTGCTTCATCCAAAAGCAGTCGAGGCCCTCCTCGGCGATCAGCCGCTCGACCAGCGAGAAGGCATCCGAGGCGTCGGAAAGCAGGTGCTCCGTCTCCTCCGGGCCGACTTGGGCGGTGCGACCGCCGAAGCTCTTGCCGATATTGACCCCGCCGCTGACCGAACCGCCGTTGCGTGTGCTGGCGCCGACGCCGAGCGCGCCCTTTTCCAGCACGACGGCATCGATCCCGAGCTTTGCCAATTCAAGCGCTGCCGACAGCCCGGCGTAGCCGCCGCCGACAATCGCCACCCGCGCCGCTTTCGGCACCGCAACCAAGTTGCCGGCGGCCGGGGCATAGGCCTCCCACCAGTAAGGCGTCGGGGTGAAGTCCGGGTGGAAGATGTCGTCACGCGCCATATAAGCCGCTCCCGGCAATCTCTCTTGGATGATCGGATGAGAGGGATGGTCGGGATCGCCGTTCTGCTGAGGCGCGCAGACAGGCGCGCTCATCCCTCGATGAAATGACCGATCGGCGTGAACGGTTCAATTCGGTCGCAGACGATCTTGACGATCGCCAGCATTGGGGTTGCAAGAATGGCGCCGGGAACGCCCCACATCCAATACCAGAAGACCAGCGCCAGAATGACCAGGACAGGATTGATAGTGAACCGTTTGGCAAGCAGCATCGGGGTTATCGTCTCGCCCTCGATGATATGCAGCAATAGATAGAGGCCCGCCGGGACGAATGCGAACCAAAAGGCGTCGATCGACAGCAGGCCGACCAAAACGAAGATTATCACACCAATAAGCGGACCCAGCACCGGCACAAAATTCAACAGGAAAGCCACTGTCGCCCACAATAGGGGATCGGCCAATCCGCACGCCCTCGCTGCAATTCCCGTTGCCACTCCCATTGCCAGGTTCATGACTGTGATCGTAAGGAGGTAAGCAGAGATATCGGCCTCGATGTGCTGCGAGATATTGACCGCCTGGCGCTTGTCCTTGAACCGCGGCAGAACTTCGACCAGCCGCCGCAAGAACAAGTCGCCGGAGACGAGCAGGAAAAACAGCACCAGCACGGTCGTAAACAAGCCCGTTACGACTGCGCGCGTTATGCTCAACACCTTGTCGTTTAGGCTGGAGCCCTGAACCGCCACGGTCGCAACCGCCGGTTCGCCTCCCTGCGTCAATCCCTCGGCACGATGCAGGAACTTCTGGACCGTTTGGATCGGCTTGCTCAGAAAGGTCAGGCGCTCCTGCAGCCTGGGGATTCCGGCCGGCAGTTTCTCCGCCCAGGACGCGGCGGGTCCCGACAGCGCCGCGCCGAGGCCGACAAAGCTGCCGAACAGCACAATGATGATCGCCAATGCGCCGATCATCCGCGGCAGGTGCAGCTTCTCAAACAAGCGCATCACTGGCTGCAAAACCAGCATCAGCACAAATGCCAGCACGATCGGCAGGATGATTTCGACCGCGACATAGCATGCCGCGAGCAGTGTGAGGCCGAGGAGGCATACCTGAATGATTGTCCGGACATCTCTCGGCGCGACCAGATCGGGGGTCTCTTGCACCTCGATATCGTCTTGCAAGCTCGCGGGCGTTTCCATTAAACAGTCTTTCAATGATTTTGCCGGCAGCGTCTTCAGCTCGGCCGGCGGCCATTAAGGATAACTGTTCGGCACCGCTCAAACAGGGAATTGTTCGCTTGCCGAACAAGTCTCTGACCCCTCGCCAGCGTGGCGATCGAACCGGCGCTACGGTCGGGGGCGCGTCGATGCGGGCTGTTCTGGACGCCGGCGACCCCGTGGATGCCATAATTCTCGATGCTCTGATGCCGGGCGAGTCCAGTCACGACCTGGCTCTTGATGCGAAAGGATTGCGGCTTCCGGTCGCGATGATTTCCGGCCGCCCGGACTCGATGCAGTTCGCGATCGAGGACGATCAACCGACGGAACGGGCGACCAGCGAAATGGTTTGCCTGCAATTCCTGGAGGTCGCGCGGCAATACGAGGATCCGGCGGCGGCCGTCGAACGGCTGCCGCAACGGCCTTTTCCCAATTGACCCATCCCGCCGAATGGCGCCCGTTCGGTGCTGGCTTCGCCGCCCCGCCCGCAAAACTCCCCCTACCCTGTTGCGCTTCAACGCTGGCAAGGGTTTTGCCACAATCGGTCAACGACGAGGGCGCGGAAATGAACAGACGACGGGTTTTGCAGGCGATCGGGCTCGGCGGGGCGTTTGCGGTGGCGCGGCCGTGGTATGGCCGCGGCGCCGGACTCGACGAGGTCAAGATCGGAACGCCGCAGACGATCAGCGACGCGCCGATCTTTGTCGCCCATCACAAGGGCTACCTCAAGGATGTCGGCATCAAACCGGTGATGACGAGCATGCAGACCGGCGCCTACATGATCGCGCCGCTCGCCGCTGGGCAGCTCGACATCGGGGCCGGAGCGACCTCGGCGGGGCTATTCAACAGCGCCGGGCGCGGCATCCAGATCAAGATCGTTGCCGACAAGGGTTCGAACCTGCCGGGCTACGAATACGTGTCGCTGCTGATCCGCAAGGAACTGGTCGACAGCGGCAAGTACAAGACGCTGGCCGATCTGAAAGGACTGCGCTGCGCCGAGCCGGGGAAGGGCGCATCGACCGGCTCGACGATCAACCAGGCACTGGTCAAGGGCGGACTGACCTACGGTGACGCCGTCCACGTCTACAATATGGGCTTCCCGGAGATGATCGCGGCGATGCAGAACGGCGCGATCGACGTTGCGCCGTCACCGGAGCCGTTCAACACCTTCGGGCGCGAACGCGGCATCGGGGTGCGCGTTTCGGCGGAGGCGTTCTATCCCCGCCAGACCGTCGCGGTTGTGCTCTACGGCAACGACTTCATCGAGAAGCGGCGCGACGTCGCCGAGCGCTTCATGGTGGCGTATCTGAAGGCGGTTCGGTTCTATAACGGCGCGTTGAAGGACGGGCATTTCGCCGGGCCAAACGCGCCCGAACTGGTCGACATTCTGATCGAGGAGACGCGCTACAAGGATAAAGACCTCTATGCCAAGATCGTGCCGAATGGTTGCGACCCGGACGGCCGGGTCGACAAGCCGAGCCTAGAGACCGACCTCGCCTTCTACCGGCAGAACAAATTTGTCGACAACGACACCGTCAAAGTCGGCGACGTGCTCGACGAGTCGTTCCTCGAAGCGGCGCTGAAGACGGTCGGTCCGTACAAGCCGGCGTAGCAGAACCGTATGTGCAAGGTTCGTCCATTCTACCTGTCATTCCGGCGAAGGCCGGGATCCACCGGTCAGCCGTGAGCAGGTCGAAACGTGGGTCCCGGCTTTCGCCGGGACGACAATTGGGGGGCGACGTTTGAGGGTAGCTGCGCTGCCCGATATCGCTGTATCGGCGCCGCCAAAGATCGAGATCGGCGGACTGTACAAGAGCTTTCCGACCCGCAGCGGCACGTTCACCGCGCTCGACGGCATCTCGCTCGACATCGCGCGCGGCAGCTTCTGCACGATTGTCGGCCCGTCCGGGTGCGGCAAGACGACATTGCTGCGTATCCTCGCCGGCCTCGAAACCGCGACCGCCGGCCGCGCCGCCATCGCCGCCGACGATCCGGCGAAGCCAGTCAACGCGATGGTGTTCCAGGGCGATTCGATCTTCCCGTGGATGACGGTGTGGAACAACGCCGCCTACGGCCTCCACATGCGGCACGCGCCGCGGGCGCAGGTGAAGGAGGTCGTGACCCACTACCTCGACCGCACCGGGCTGCTGCCGTTCGCCGACCGCTATCCGCACCAATTGTCGGGCGGCATGAAGCAGCGGGTGTCGATCGCCCGCGCCTTTGCCACCGACCCGGAAGTGCTGCTGATGGACGAGCCGTTCTCGGCGCTCGACGAGCAGAACCGGACCCTGCTGCAGGACGAATTGCTGCGCATCTGGGATGAGGACAAGAAGACGGTCGTGTTCATCACCCACAGCGTCGACGAGGCGGTGACCTTGGGCGACCGCATCGTCGTGATGACGGCGCATCCCGGCCGCATCAAGACGATCGTCGAGGTGCCGTTCGCGCGGCCGCGCGACGTGCTCGAATTGCGCCGCGACCCGGCCTATGGCGCGCTCGTCTTTCGTATCTGGGGCGAGTTGCGCGACGAGGTCGCCCGCGCCCGCCGTCAGGAAGCGGAGGGCCGGGCATGATGCTGTCGCTGAAGAACCGCGACCGGCTGATCGGCCTCGCCTCGCCGGCGGCGCTGCTGCTGCTGTGGGAGGCGAGCGTCCGGCTCGGCTGGGTCGATCCGCGCTTCTTTCCGGCACCGTCGACGATCGCCGGCACCTTCCTTCACCTCGCCCGCACCGGGGAGTTGTGGGAGAATTTGTCGGCGAGCCTGTTGCGGCTGCTGTTCGGCTTTGTCATCGGCGGCGCGCCGGCGCTATTGCTCGGGCTGGCGATGGGCCTCTACCGGCCGGTGCGCGCCATCGTCGAGCCGCTGGTCGCCGCCACCTACCCGATCCCGAAAAGCGCGATCCTGCCGCTGATCCTCTTGGTGTTCGGGCTCGGCGAGGCGTCGAAGATCGCGATGGTCGCGCTCGGCGTGTTCTATCCGGTGCTGATCAACACGATGGCCGGGGTGCTCGAAATCGACCGCATCCACCTCGATGTCGGCAAGAATTTCGGCGCCGGCGGCTGGCAGACGTTTCGCACGATCGCACTGCCCGGCGCGGCGCCCCTGATCATGGCGGGGATCAAGCTCGGCGTCGGGCTCGGCCTGATCCTGATCGCGATCGCCGAGATGATCGGGGCGCAGAGCGGCATCGGCTACATGATCTGGAATGCGTGGCAATTGATGAGCGTCGATACGATGTTTGTCGGCCTCGTCGTGATCGCCGTGCTCGGCTTCGCCTTCACCTGGGCGCTCGACGAATTGGAGCGCTGGCTGTTGCCGTGGAAGGCGCGGGCCTGATGTCCTACTGGAAGTTCGGCATCACTTTTTCGCACAGGAGCCGCAGCGATTTCATCACATTCGGGTGCGGGATCTTGGTGCCGCAGTTCATCTCCGCGAGGATGCCGTCGAGGCCGAGCGTCTCGCGCAATTGCATCAACCGGTCGGTAACCCGCTCCGGCGAGCCGACGATAAGCTTCTCGCGCAGCGCGTCGTCATAGGTGATCGTTTGCAGGCGCTGGCCGCGGGCGGCGCGGTCCTCGACCGCCCGCACGCCGGCGCGGCTTGCCGAGTCCTCGAGGCGCTCGCCGAGGTAGCGGTAGAAATACATGATGCTCTCTTCCGGCTCCTCGCGCGCCGCCTTGTCGGTCTCGGCGACATAGACCGGGGCGCGCAGGAAGACCTGGCCCTCGCCCGGGTGACCCGCCTCCTTCCACGCCTTGCGGTAGGCGGTGATGTTGGGCTCCAGCTCTTCGAGCGTGCCGAGCCGGACGGCGACAAACACCGGATGGCCGAGCTTGGCGATCGCCGGGAAGGTGTCGGCACTGTTGGCGGCGATGCGGATTTCCGGCCACGGCTTCTGGTACGGCTTCGGCGTCATCTTGACGTTGTCGAAGCTGTAGAACTTGCCCTGATACGAAAACGAGTCCTCGGTCCAGGCCCGCTTCAGGATTTCCAGCGTCTCGGCAAAGCGCTCGCGGCTCTCGCCGTAGGGCACGCCATAGGCCTCGTAGGTGCGCGGGAAGCCGCTGCGCCCGACCCCGAAGATCAAGCGTCCATGACTGATCTGGTCGACCGTCGCCGCTTCCTCGGCCAGGCGCAGCGGATGGCACAGCGGCAATACCTGAACGCCGGTGCCGATTTTCATCCGCTTGGTGCGGGCGGCGATCGCGCTGGCGAGCGTCAGCGGCGCCGAGCACACCGAGCGCTCCGGTGCGACATGGATTTCGGCCAGCCACATCGCGTCGAGCCCCCAGCGCTCGGCGGCATCAACCTGTTCGAAGGAGACCCTAAAGGCATCTTCCTCGGTCATCCCGGCGGTGCGCTGAAACTCGTGGAACATGCCGAACTCGAACGCCATTCACCGCTCCTCCATGCGCCCGCGTCCCGCCCGCGATTTCTGCCGGGCAGCCGCAAGGCTTATGCCATGGCGTTCAGCTTAGGGGCGAATTGGCGGCAGTGCCAGTCAAGAACGCTGCCCTTCCGCAGCCCCGGCTATTTGCCGGAACAGGCGCCGAGATACCGGCCGGTGGTGTGCTGGGTCACATCGGCCGGCTGACCGTTCGGCACCGCCGTGTGGGTGCGCATGTCGGCCTCCATGGTGTCGCCGCGGTAATGGGCTTCGCCCTCGGCATGGGTCGTCCCCTGCTGCCCCGAGCAGGTCATCGCCCAGTGCACGTCGCCGCCGTTTCGCTCCATCTTGTCGAGCTTGCAGTTCGGCTGGCCGGGACCTTGCGGCGTCGGCGGCGGTCCGACGGGGACCGGGTTTTTGGCGCTGACGCAGACCGAATGGGTGACGTTCATGCTGCCGTCCGGCCGCAATTGTATCCCGGGCGGCAATTTCCCGCCCGGCGGCATCTGCGGCGGCTTCGGCCCGTGGATCTCGGTCGCAAACTGCCATTTGCCCGGCTTCAGCGCATCGTCAGCGGCAAAGGCAGTGCCGCCGACGACCGCGGCGGCAGCGATTCCGAGCAGAAATCGGTCGATGATCGTCATGCGTAATCCTTTACCGGTCTTGCCTTTGCGGGTGAGCGAGTTCATAGCGCAACGCGCCCGCAGGGGCGACACTACGCCAGCCCACAGGATAGCGGCAGGACATCGGCATGAGCAGCAGCAACCGCCCCGTCGCGCTGGTGACCGGCGCCTCCGTCGGCATCGGCGCGGCGCTGGCTCGCGAGTTCGCGCGGCACGGCCACGATCTCGTCCTCGTCGCGCGACGGACCGAGGCGATGACGCGGCTGGCCGAAGAACTCGGCGCGTCCGGCGCCGCCGCGACCGTGATCTCGGCCGACCTCAGCCGGCCCGGCGCCGCCGCGACGCTGGCGCACGACGTCGCCTCGCGCGGGATCACGATCGACGCGCTCGTCAACAACGCCGGGCTCGGCGCCGCCGGCCGCTTCGACCGGATCGAAACGGGCCGGGTCAGCGAGATGCTGCAGGTCAACATCGTCGCGTTGACCGAGCTGACCCGCTTGATCCTGCCGGGCATGGTCGCCCTCGGCCGCGGCAAGGTCATGCTGGTCGCCTCGATCGCCGGGTTTTCGCCGGGGCCGAACATGGCGGTCTATTTCGCCAGCAAGGCCTATGTGCTGAGCCTCGGCGAGGCGCTCGCCTACGAGCTCGGCGGCACCGGGGTCGGGGTGACGGTGCTGTGCCCGGGGGCGACGGACACGGAATTCTTCGAGGTCGCGGGCTCCATCGGTACGTCGGTGGGACGGC
>Ga0102924_1002699_pt1 | contig 19101 bp, 21 predicted proteins | sample PaiPotPPM11metaG_FD_80116 | JGI IMG/M metagenome (GOLD analysis project Ga0102924, IMG submission 80116) | Iron sulfur acid spring bacterial and archeal communities from Banff, Canada, to study Microbial Dark Matter (Phase II) - Paint Pots PPM... ...
ACACCGGGGCTCGCTATTGACACGCTCGCCTTTCCACACCGGGGCTCGCTATTGACACGCTCGCCTTTCCACACCGGGGCTCGCTATTGACACGCTCGCCTTTCCACACCGGGGCTCGCTATTCTAAGGGGCCTCTCAGGCCGGGTTCACACCGCGGCCATAGCCTTACCTATGAATATGGACGACGCCGCGCCAACTCCGTCGCCGGCGACAAGATCAACGCCGATCTGGCGGCGGCCTGTATCGCGTCGGGCAGTGCTGGCCACCGGAGCGGCGGGTGCCGGGGCGGCCGCGCTCGCGGTGCTCTGGAGAGGCAACGACCTCTCGCAGATCCTCAACCGGGTGCAGGATCTCACGCGTGCCAACCAGGGCGCGCTGAGCGACCCGCGCGTTCGCGCGGCGCACTTGCTGCGTCGGGCCGGCTTCGGCGGCACGGCGGAACAGATCAATCGGCTCGCCGCGATGACCAGTAAGGACATGGCGCAGTCATTCCTGGACTACCAGCAGACCTCGAATGCCACCCTCGACGGACAGCTCCCGACGCTCGACCTGACTTCGGTCAAAGGTCCGAACGCGGGCGCGGTCCAGGCCTGGTGGCTGCAACGCATGGTGCAGACGGCGCGGCCGCTCGAAGAGAAGATGACCCTCTTCTGGCACGGCCTGCTGACCAGCGGGCTCGACAAAGCCGGTCCCGGTCAGATGTACGTGCAGAACGAGCTATTTCGGAAGATGGCGCTCGCCAACTTCGACGATTTGCTCAAGGCGATCTCGAAAGACCCGGCGATGATGGTCTACCTCGACACCGAGAACAACCGCAAGGACAAGCCCAACGAGAACTATGCCCGCGAGCTGATGGAGCTCTTCACCACCGGCATCGGCCATTACACCGAGGACGATGTGCGCGAGTCCGCCCGCAGCTTCACGGGGTGGACGCTGCAAGGCGGCAAGCAACTTCGCTACACGATGCAGCCGGCCTTCAACCCACGCTTCTTCGACAGCGGGCAAAAGACCTTCATGGGCAAGACCGGCAACTTCACCGGCGACGACATCGTGGAAATGCTGGTGCCGCTGCGCGCGACCGCCGAGCGTCTGACCACCCGGCTGTTCAGCTTTTTCGCGTATCAGAGCCCCGAGCCGGAGATCGTGCGGCACCTCGCCGATACCTTCCAGCAATCGCACTACAACGTCGGGGCGGTGGTCCGCGAAATCTTCAGCGTGGACGCGTTCTATTCGGCGAAGGCCTACCGCGCGCTGGTCAAGAGCCCGGCGGAACTGGCCGCGCAGACCCTGCGCGCGACCGGCGCCGACGCCAGGGGCTTCCTGGCCGCGGCCAACGCCATGGCACCGATGGGCCAGGTGCTCTTCTACCCGCCGAACGTGGCCGGCTGGCCGGCCGGCACCTCGTGGATCAACAGCTCGACACTGCTCAACCGGATCAACTTCGCCAACGCGGCGGCGCGGCGCGCGCCGGCATCGTCAGTGGCGCAGACGGTCGATCAACTGATGGCCACGCTGGTCGACGGTAACGTCACAACCAACACGCGCGATGGCCTCCATGCCTTTGCGGCCGCCCATCCGGGCGACCATGCCGGCCTCCTGTTCATGGCGCTGGCGACCCCGGAGTTTCAACTGAACTAATGGAGATGAGCACTCATGTTTAGCCGCCGCGATTTCATGAAGCAGGGCCTGGTGCCGGTGTTTGCCGGGTCGGCGGTGCCGAGTATCTTCGCCAACGGCGTCGCGGCCGCCGCGGCGGACTCGCCCCAGGCGACCCCCAACGGCCGGATCCTCGTGCTGGTCCAACTGGCGGGCGGCAATGACGGCCTCAACACGCTCATCCCCTTCCAGGACGGCGCCTATCACGACGCCCGGCCGACGCTCCGGCAGGACACGGGTGTGCTGAGGCTCAACAACCAGCTCGGCCTGCATCCAAACCTCAAGGGACTCAAGGCCAGCTGGGACGCGGGGCAGCTGGCGATCGTGCAGGGCGTCGGCTACCCGAGCCCCAACCTGTCGCATTTCGCCTCGATGTCGATCTGGGACACCGCCAGCGTCCAGGGCGGCATCGGCGACGGCTGGCTGGGACGCTACCTCAACTACCTCGACCAGGTCGGCGAGAGCCCGAACCACGCGCTCGAAGGCGTGAGCGCGGGTTCACTGGTGCCGCCGGAACTGCGTTCGAAGACGCCGGTTACGGCGCTGCAGTCGCTGCAAACGTTCCGGCTGCAAACGGTCAACGAGCACGGCACCCAGGTCGACGTCGAGAACCCGATCATGAAGTTCTACGGCGGGTTCAAGTCGGCAGGACCCGCGCCATTCGGAGCCCTGCTCGACACCACGCTGCAGGAAGCGCTGCAAGCATCGCACGCCTTGCAGGCGACCGATGCGGCCTACCAAGCAAAGGCAACCTATCCGGCGAAGAGCCCGATCGCGAGCTCGCTCAAGCTGGTGGCCGAGACGATCATCTCGGGACTCGGCGTCCGTGTGGCGCACGTGACCCTGGGCGGTTTCGACAACCACGCGCGAGAGAAGCCGGTCCACGACAAGCTACTGCTCGACCTCGACCAGGCGCTCGCCGCCTTCATGCAAGACCTGGCCGGTCACGGCTATGGCGACAAAGTGCTGGTGATGACCTGGTCCGAGTTCGGACGGCGCGTCAAAGAGAACGGCAGCGCCGGGACGGACCATGGCACCGCGGCCCCGATGTTCCTGCTGGGCGCGCCGGTGAAGGGCGGCCTCTACGGCGAGCAGCCGGGCCTGGCCAACCTCGACAACGGCAACCTGAAGTTCACCACCGACTTCCGGTCGGTGTACGCGTCCGTGCTGCAGGGATACCTCAACGCGCCAGCGTCAGAGCTACTCGGCGGTAACTACGAGATCCTGCCCCTGCTCAAGGCTTAGAACCCCCCACCCTGACCCTCCCCGCAAGGGGGAGGGAAATGGGAGGGCAAATGCCACCGGGTCAGCTCGACGCGATATCGCCTTTAAATTCTTCGTCGCCGGTCTTGTCGTTACGGTCTTCCCAGTGATGGAAGATGAGCCCCTGGTCGCCGGCCGCGTACTCGAAGGCGAAGCGGCAGGTCGCTGGCGCTCCGGACAGGCAGGTGAAGGCTGCGCCCGGCCCGAACGTGGCGGCGATCAGCCCGGTGGTAGTCGTGCAGTCCGCAGCCAAGGCGGCGCATCCCGCGGGATTGAGGGTACCGCCGCTGACCGTCCCTTCCAGATAGCCATGGAATGTGCCGTTGAAGCCGGCCAGTACTGTCGTTCCGTGATGGTCGCCCGGTTCGCAGCCACCAGGACTCCTGGGTCCGGTGGTCACAAATGCGCCGTTCTTGAAGTCCTCGCGCACCGTGAACGTGCCGTCCCCGTTCTCACGGACGGTCAAGAAGCGGTCGAAATTGTCGAGCGCCCAGGGAATGCCGCAGCTTCCACCGTCTGGATCGGCCACGGTTGGGAACGGCCCCAGGTGGGTCGATTCTCCCGAACTGGTATCCGCCCCCGCCGCGATCGGGAACGCCGCCATCGCCACCGCCGCAGCTGCCGTCGCAATCCACCGCTTCATCCGTCGCCCCTCCCAGCACTGTCCGTGCACTATCGACCTGACACGCCACTCTGAGTGTACGCCCGTGTAGCATCACGCGGTGCAGTTGGCGCCCTCGGCGATTGTGCGACTCGACCTGGGACATCTCTGGCTGCCCGGGTTGAAGTTCACCATCCCGGTCCACGGCTTCCTGGTCAAGCACCCGGCAGGCGCCGGCATCATCGACACCGGCTACGGGAGCAACACCGAGCTCATCAAGGACTACCGAGCCGTCAATGCGCCCGTCGCCGCAGCGCTCCGCAAGCATGACATCGATCCCTCCGATATCCGCTGGATCATCAACTCCCACCTGCACTTCGACCACTGCGGGCAGAACGCCGTCTTTCCCCACGCGCCGCTCTACGTCCAGCGAGCGGAATACGAACGCCGCAACGACCCCGACTACACCGTCGTCGAATGGCTGAACTACGCGGACGCCCGCTGGGAACTGCTCGACGGTGAGCGGGAGATCGTGCCCGGCGTCCGGACGGTCACGACTCCGGGCCATACCCCCGGTCACCAGAGCATTCAGATCGAGACGACCGCGGGGCCGGCGTTGATGACCGGTGATGCCTGCTGGACAGTCGAGATGTTCGAAGGCGAGGCCCCGAGCGAAGGCATGATGGAGGACATCCCCACGTTCGGCCGATCGCTCGAGAAAATCCGGCGGATCGAACCGGCATCGATCCACTTCTGCCACGACAATCGGACCTGGCACCGGAGCTCCATGACACCCGCACCATAACGGGCGTTTATCCGAAGTTGAGGTGGAGACAGGGCCGCGAAAGCGCGGCCCTTTCTTTTGTTGGGCGCCGCGCATCAATTGGACGCCGCAACGTTGTGCAATGCGGCTCAGACGGCGCATACAAAGGCACGGGGGAATCTTCGTGCGCTTGCGACATTATCGAAGCCCACCTCGCTTCGCTACGCTTCCCAACCTGAAGCGCGCGATTTTTTAACGCGCATGGAACCGCACTCAGGAGGGAAGCTTTGGCAAACCGGAGACTCGCGAGATGAAAATCGATAGCGGCGATACCGCTTGGGTACTGGCGTCGGCGGCGCTCGTCATGTTGATGACGCCGGCACTCGGGTTCTTCTACGGCGGGCTCGTCCGCCGCAAGAACGTGTTGTCGACCATCATGCACAGCTTTTTCATCCTGTGCCTCATCAGCGTCCAGTGGGTCCTGTGGGGCTATAGCCTCGCCTTCGGACCGGACAAGTTCCACCTGATTGGCGGCCTGGAGTGGATCGGCCTCAACAACGTGGGCTTCACGCCCAACGCCGATTACGCGCCGACCATCCCGCATCAGGCTTATATGGTCTTCCAGATGATGTTCGCCGTGATCACGCCGGCGCTGATCAGCGGCGCCTTCGCGGAACGCCAGCGCTTCAAGGCCTTCGTGCTCTTCTCGCTGCTCTGGGCAACCTTCGTCTATGACCCGATCGCGCACTGGGTCTGGGGGGCCGGCGGATGGCTGCACAACCTTGGCGCGCTCGACTTCGCCGGGGGGACGGTCGTACACATCAGCTCGGGCGTCTCGGCGCTCGTTGCTGCCCTCGTCCTCGGGCGGCGCCTGGGCTTCGGCAAGGAGAAAGTCGAGCCACATGACGCCACGATGACGGTCCTCGGCGCCTGCCTGCTCTGGTTCGGCTGGTTCGGCTTCAACGCGGGCAGTGCGGTCGCGGCCGGCAGCCTGGCGACCAGCGCCTTCGTCGTGACCAATACCGCGACCGCCATGGCCGCCCTGACGTGGATGACGGTCAGCTGGTGGCACAAGCGGCAGCCGAGCGTACTGGGCGCCGCGGCGGGGGCCGTCGCCGGCCTGGTCGCAATCACCCCGGCCTCCGGATACGTCAACGTGATGGGCTCGATCGTGATCGGGTTCGGCGCCGGGGTGGTCTGCTACGCGGCCATTCAGCTGCGCGAGCGGATCCACGTCGATGATGCCCTCGACGTCTGGGCTGTTCACGGTATCGGCGGCACCTGGGGCGCGCTTGCCACCGGGCTGTTCGCCACGGTGGCCATCAACTCCAGTGCGGCGAACGGCCTGTTTTACGGCAACCCGAAGCAGGTCCTGATTCAGCTGGCGGCGATCGGCGCTGCCTGGGGCTGGGCAGCCGTCGGCACCTTCGTCATCCTCAAAGTCGTCAACCTGTTCGTTCCGCTCCGCGTTCAGGAAGAGGAAGAACTCCTCGGCCTCGACATCTCACAACACGGCGAACCCGCGTACGCCCTTTAAGAAGGAGGAAAAAAGACTATGGACGCGACAACTGTCATCGCGATCATCTCGTGCGCGATCGTCCTTTGCGGATGGCTGGTGCTGCCGCACTCAGCCGCCAAGACCGTCAAGCCGCTCGTCGTCAGCGAGGAGCGGAAGCCCGTCTCGGTTTCGGCTTAACAGAACGCACGACCGATAGCTTCGAGGCGGTCTCAGTGCTGAGCGTCAGCCTGCGGGCCGCCCGAAGCTGTATCGTGCGGCCGACCTCGTCGACCTCCTCGACCGTGATCCGCGTTCCGGGGTGGAGGCCCCGGTCGTGAAGGTACTGCAGCAGGGGCGGAGCTTCTCGCTGCGCCACCTCTGAAATCCGGGTGATCGTCCCGGTGTCCCCGGGCCGCAGCGCCGACAGACGCAGCTCGTTCGCCCGCATCGTCGAGTGCCCCGGGATAGGGTTGCCGTGCGGGCAGGTCTTCGGCCTCCCCAGGCTGCGGTACAGCGTCTCCTCCACCACCTCCGACACGGCGTGCTCCAGGCGCTCGGCCTCGGCGTCGGCCGTCACCCAATCGAGCCCCAGCACGTCGGTCAGCCAGCGTTCCATGATGCGGTGCCGCCGGACGATGGCCGCCGCCGCCTCGTCGCCGCGCGGCGTCAACTCGATCTCCTTGTGGGCGTTGAGCCGCACCATACCGTCCCGGGTCATCCGTCGCAGCGCCACCGTCACCGTCGGCCGGCTCACCGACAGCCAGTCGGCCAGGCGCGCACTGCGCACCGGTTCGCCCTCCGCCCGAATGTAGTAAATCGCCTCCAAGTAGTGGGCGATGACCTCCGAGGGCGGACTGGTGCGTGTGTTAGCGTTAACTAATCCTAAGCTTCGCACCTACTAACAATATACGTCTCAAACGCTCGTGAGCCACGCCGCCGCCGCCGCGCTGGGCGCGATCGCCGGCGCCACCATCTTCATCGGTCTTCCGGTCGGACGCATTCGCGGCATCTCGAAGACCGTCCAGGGCGTGCTGAACGCCGTTGCCACCGGCGTCCTTCTCTTCCTGCTCTGGGACATCCTCAGCCATGCCGCCGCTCCGATCGAAACCAGCCTGACGGCCATGCGCCACGGCGATCGCAGCTTCCTGGCGCTGGCGGCGATCTTTGCGGCCGGCGTCGGGATAGGCCTCCTCGGCCTCGTCTACTTCAACGCCCGGCTGTTCGGACGAACCAAGCACGCGCCGCCACCGGCCCCCAAAACGCTGGCGATGATGATCGCCACCGGGCTCGGCCTCCACAATCTCTCTGAAGGGCTGGCGATCGGCCAATCGGCCGCCACCGGGGCGGTCGCCTTCGCCGTCGTGCTCGTGATCGGTTTCGCCCTCCACAACGTCACCGAGGGCTTCGGCATCGCCGCGCCGCTGGCGACCGACAGCGCGATGCCCTCCTGGGGCTTTCTCGGAGTCGCGGGCCTGATCGGGGGAGCTCCGACCTTTCTCGGGACCGTGATCGGCTACCTCTTCACCTCCACCTATATCTATGTGCTGTTCCTTGCGCTGGCCGCCGGCGCCCTGTTCTACGTCGTCAACGAAATGTTCCACATCGGCCGCCGATTGAACTCGCCGGCCGCGATGGCATGGGGATTGCTCCTCGGATTCTTGCTCGCGTACAGCACCGACCTCTTCCTGACCTACCTCGCGGCGTAGATAAACTAGTCAGGCCGTGAGCGTCGTTTTCGAACACGCGACCCTCCTCGACTGCACCGGCCGCGATCCCCAACCCGATTCCCGAGTGGTCGTGGAGGAGGGCCGGATCCGTCGCGTTGGTGCATCGAGTGGGCCCGCCGGGCCACGGGACGCGCGGGTCATCGACTGCCAGGGCCGCACACTGATGCCCGGGCTGCTCGACGCCCATGTCCACCTGGCCAGTCTCGACCTCGATCCGGTTGAGGAGGTGGAGCTCGCGCCGGCGGTGATCGCGCTGCGAATCGCCCGCCAGATCGAGGACACGCTCCAGGCCGGTTTCACGACGGTGCGCGACGCCGGCGGTCTCGATTGGGGGTTCAAGGAAGCGGTCCGCCTGGGACTGATCCGCGGTCCGCGACTCTTCATCAGCGGGCCCTTTCTCTCGCAAACCGGTGGCCATGGCGATAACCAGCGGCCTCGCACCGCCCGCGAACTCTTTCGCGCGGTGCACGGCCTGACCACCGAAACCATCCTGGCCGATGGCGCCGACGAGGTCCGGCGGGCGGCCCGCGAGGCGCTCCGGCGCGGCGCCGACCAGATCAAGGTGATGGCGAGCGGAGGCGCCGCGTCGCCGACCGACGAGCTCGACCACGTGCAATTCTCGGTTGACGAGCTGACCGCGGCCGTCGACGTCGCCGGGGCCGTCGGAACTTATGTGCTCGCCCACGCGTACGGACCGCGGGCCATCCAGAACTGCCTCCAGGCGGGCGTCCGTTCCATCGAGCATGGGAACTTCCTGGATGAGGAAACCGCGGATCGGATGCTGAAGAAATCGGACACGTTCCTCGTCCCGACCGTGATCACCTACGAGCTGATGTCGCGGCTCGAGCCGGGCCATGGGTGGACCGCCGACATGGCGCGCAAGATCCGCCAGGGACTGACCGGAGCCTATGACGCGCTCGGGCTCGCCTACGAAAAGAGACTACGGATCGGATCAGGATCGGACGTGCTCGCCGAGATGCAGGGCGAGAAAGGCAAGGAGATCGCCTGCCAGGCCCGCGTCATGGGCGCGATGAACGCCATCATCGCCGCGACCCGGACCAACGCGGCCCTGATGCGCATCGAGAAGGAGACCGGCACCATCGAAGAGGGCAAGCGCGCCGACCTGATCGTGCTCGATGCCGAGCCTCTGTCGGACCCGGCGATCTTTGCCGATCCCGCGCACGTCCGGATGGTGGTGCTCGGCGGCGACGTCGTCAAGGACCTCGACGCAGTAGCCCCCACCCTGCCCTCCTCCAGAGGGGGAGGGAATATTCCTTAAATGATTCGCGGGACCCCGTCCGCTTTCTGGGATAACCTCCGCCAGCCGATGCCCCTCGGCCGCAAGCTTCGGCGGCTCATGGCGAACCGCCTTCGGTTCCCGCACGAACCCTGCTGCGGCCACCCCGGCGAACCCGGCTGTTGAGAGCCCGCTAAAGGCCCGGGTCCGGGGCACCATGGAGAAGTTGACAGCACCTCCACGTTGCGGTAACATGATATCTCGGCTATAACGTAGCACGGTATTCTTTATGGGAGGTCTTCATGGCTAGCTTGATTTGGACAATCGTGGTCGTGCTGTTCGTGCTGTGGCTTCTCGGGTTCGCGGTTCACCTCGGCGGTGGCCTCATCCATCTGCTGCTGGTGCTGGCGATCATCGGGATCATTTACAACCTCCTGGTGGGCCGCCGAGCGCTCTAACGCCCACCGTTCGATGAGGGCGCGTCCCCCGCGCCCTCTTTTTTTGCCCACCTACCGACGTGCGATAATTGCCGAGCCGTGGGTGAGACGACGGGGGGCGTCTTGCGACGTGGATCGGACCGCATCATCGGTGGCGTTTGCTCCGGCCTGGCGGTCTACTTCGGGGTCGATCCCCTCGTGGTTCGGGTCGTCTTCGTGATCCTGGCCCTGGTGCCACCGAGCATTGGCATCGTCCTTTACCTGGTGCTCTGGTTCTTGATGGACCCGCCGGCCGGGGCGACAGCGGCGGCGGCGAGGAGCGTTGGCGATCGCCTCCGCGCAATGGGCGACGATATCAGGCAGGACTTTCGAACTGGCTTCTCGCGGTCGCAGACGAGTGGGGTCCCACCGCCGACCAGCGGCGACCCCGCCGGCGGCCCGCCTCCGGGTGCGCCGCACCCCCATGGGAGGTGGGGGCCTCCGTACAGCAACCGGCCCCCGGGGCTGTGGGCCGGCATCATCCTGATCGTGCTGGGCGCCTACTTCCTGTTGACCAACCTCGGCGTGTTGAGCAACGTTCGCTGGGACCTCTTCTGGCCCGCGGTGCTGATTCTGCTCGGCCTCCTGCTGTTGCTTCGGCGTCGATAAGGCCCGGATGTACCGGAAGCGCGGCCTGCTTTTCCCGCTGGTCCTGATCGCCATCGGGATCATCGTCCTGCTGGCGAACACCGGCGTGCTCTCGCCGCAAGCCCTCGAACGGCTAGGCGACCTCTGGCCGCTATTGCTCGTCATCCTTGGGCTGCAGCTGATTCTCAATCACACCCTCCCCCGTCAGCAGGCCACCCTGGTCGGCCTCGGGGCGACCGCCATCATCGTGGTCGCGGCCGTAGCGTACGCGGCGCTGGCCCCGGCAGCCCAATTCGGGACACAGCGATTCGTTTCGTCAGAACGGCTCGGCGGCCTGAGCGCGGCGAGCCTCGACCTCAACTACGGCGCCGCGACCATCGACGTCAAGGCCGGCGGTCTCGGTGACTCGCTTTACCAGGCGCAAGTCGACTATCCGGGTGGTGAGAATCCGCCGACGATCAGCCTCGACCGCGAGTCCGGCACCCTGCAGATCCGCGAGAGCTCGAGTTTTTCGCCCTTCCATCTCTTTGGCGGAAGTCGCCGTCACCTGAGCATCACGCTGACGGACCAAATCCCCTGGTCGATCAAGATCGAGGGCGGCGCAGCGAGCCTGCACCTCGATCTCCGTCACGCGCAGCTCAGCAAGCTGGAAATCTCCGGCGGCGCCAACCAACTCGACGCCCAGCTGCCCCGCGCGAAGGGGACGGTATCCCTCAGCGTGTCGGGAGGGGCCAACAACGTCACGATCGTCGCGCCGGCCCACTCGCAGTGGCGGGTGGCCGTTAGCGGTGGCGTCAGCGCGGTCACGATCAACGGCTCGTCATCCGGCACCCTGGGTGGCGACTTCCAGAAGCAGAGCCCCGAGTACGACTCCGCGACCGACCGGTTCGATATCGAGATCCGCGGCGGCGCCTCGCACATCGACTTCCGGACCGGCTGAGAACCGCGCCGTGGCCGACAACGTGGTGCTCGTTCGCCACGGTGAAACGGAGTGGAGTCGCGACGGTCGCCATACCGGCCGGACGGATCTCCCGCTCACCGCAGTGGGACGGCGCCAGGCGACGGCGCTCGCTGGTCCGCTGGCCGGATGGCACTTTTCACTGGTGCTCAGTAGCCCCTTGCAGCGCGCGCTCGAGACGTGCCGGCTGGCGGGCTTCGAAACGACGGCGCAGGTGCGGCTGGAGCTGATGGAGTGGGACTACGGTCGGTACGAGGGTCTCACCTCGCGGCAGATCGCCGAGCAGAGTCCAGGATGGTCCCTCTGGCGTGACGGTGGGCCCGGCGGCGAGACGCCCGCGGACGTCGGTCGCCGCGTGGATCGGGTGATCAGCGAGGTGCGCCAGGCCGGCGGCGACGTCCTGATCTTTGCCCACGGACATGTCCTGCGCGTGCTCACGGCCCGCTGGCTGGGTGAGCCTCCCGATGGCGGCCGGCATTACGCGCTGCAAACGGCCACACTCAGCGTCCTGGGCTACGAACACCAGGACCCCGTGATCAGCCGGTGGAACCTGCCCCCGCCCTCGTGAGCTAAGACCCAGAGCCGCTTGACGTGGACCGGGCGTGATCTGCTACGGTGGCGGTCAGGAAGCCCCGTCCGCCCAGGGAAGGAGGGAAGCGAGGTGGGACTGTTTTCTGTGCAACTGCACCCGGAGGACGGCCCGGCACGGGCTGCGCGTCGGGTCGAGACATCACCGGTTCGCCTGCGACTGGCTGCGCGAGCGGCCATCCACAATACGCGGAACGAGTTGGCGGCTGCGCTGCGCGAGGCAAGGCTGGCCTCGATCGCCGCCACCAACGACGCCCGGATCGTGGCGATCTTGCTGGTCCTCGCGGCGCTGGCGCTCGGCCTCGAGATGGCGACCAGCTTCCACTTGTTATAGGGTATCTCTATCGGACCAATCGCCAGAAACGATTGGACCGATGGCTGGTTAGTTGATATCGTGGCTTCCATGATCGACATGGAAGCGCGCAGCCTGCGGCTTCGCAACCGAGACGACTATCAGCCCTGTCGGGCCGAGATCGCCGAGTGCGGGTGCCCGGACGACTGCGAACGCGATCACGGGAACGAATAGCCCAACCCTGATGTCGAAGGTGGCTGTTCCGCAGACCAACCAGCTGGTCGCGAGTCCATTACTGCCGGACGGGTTCAAGCTCCCGGCGTCGCGTTTCATCCACCCCAGTACCCGCATGCGGGGGCTGCTCGATACCGAGCCCTTCCTCTTCGGCCCGGGCGTTTACGACCCGATGGGCGCCCAGCTGGTCATGTACTACGGCTTCAAGGCCGTCTACTTCAGCGGCTACTCGTTCGCCATCGGCCACCTGGGCACAACCGACATGGACCTCTATTCCAACGTCGAGATCGCCGATGCCGCCCGACGGACCGTCAGCGGCCTGCGCAAGTTCCAGCTGACGATGGCGGTCGGTGATCCGGAAAAGGGGGTGCAGCCCCGGCACCTCGACATCCCACCGGTGATCGTCGACATGGACGGCGGTTACGGCAACATCTTCAACGTCCAGCGCACCACCGAGCTCTACGTCACGGCCGGCGTCGCCGCCGCGCACATCGAAGACCAGGTGCTCCCCAAACGGTGCGGCCATATCGGCGGTAAGGCGCTGATCTCGGTCAACGAGATGGTGGGCAAGCTTCGGATGGCCCGCGCGGTCGCCGATGACCTTGGCAACCGCGATTTCGTCATCATCGCCCGCACCGACGGCCTGAGCGCCGTCGACGCGCCCGAGTCGCTGCGGCATATGGAACTGGCCGTCGACCGCGGCCTGCGCTACCTGGACAGCGGCATCCCCGACCTGCTCTGGTGCGAGTTTCCCACCTCCGATCGTGGCGCCGTCGAGACCTTCACCGAGCAGATCACGAAACGCTTCCCCGACGCGCGCTTTGCCTTCAACTGGTCGTCGTCGTTCAAATGGTTCAAGGAGCCGAACCCGATGACCTTCGCCGAGCTGGGTGACATTGGCGTCAAGTTCATCTTCATCACCCTGGGCGCGCAGCACGCGGAAGGCTACGGGCTTAGCGTGCTGTTGCAGGCGATGTCCAAGGACCAGCAGGACGGTTATATCGCACTGCAACGGAAGGAATTCGAGGCGGGAGCGGACTTTCCGACCCGGAGTCACCACCAGTTCTCCGGGGTTCCGTACCACCACCTGGTCGGAAAGGCGTACGACGCGGCGCGTCTCGGCAAGGAGTTCGTCGAAGCGCTGCCTGAAGACCGAGTCGTCTAGCCTTCTCCAAGGGAGATCGGGGCCTCACCACCCTGCATCATTGAACGATGGCGATGATGAATGCGGCGGACGTGGTCGAGCTACTCAGCCGGCTCGAACAGCACACGATCGAGGTGTGGCTCAATGGCGGCTGGGGAGTTGATGCGCTTCTCGGCCATCAAACGCGTGAGCACGAAGATCTCGACATTACTATCTCGGCTGCAGACCGCGCGGCCCATACGACAGCCATGGAAGCGGCGGGCTTTATTACCTATCGTGTGGATAGCGATTTCAACTGGGTAGTCGTTGATCCGCGTGGACGCCTGGTCGACGTACACCTGGTCGACTTCAGCGCAACGACGGTCAATGAGTCGGGGGTGAGCATGTATGGTCCAGCGGGGCTGCCCTTCGAGGTAGGCTCGCTCGAAGGAAGAGGGACTGTCGCCGACAAACCAGTCAGGTGTGAGACCGCGGAATTCCAGGTGCGAGGCCATACTGGGTACACGCCGGACGAGACGGATTATCGAGATGTCCTCGCACTATGCCGGACATTTGACATCGAGGTTCCTTCTGTCTTCGAGCAGCTGGGTTTTCACCAGTCCTGACCCGCCATCTCGTCAAAGGCGCTGCTCCGGCTTGGGCTAAGTCGCTAAGCCATTCGCGACGGGGGAGGGATATGCGCAACGGCGGCGGGATCGGACTCCCGCAACAGATTGACGAACGCGGCGACCGTGCCTGAAGGCCGACCCTGGTCGCGGCGGCGGATTGCGACGATCTTTTGCGACATGGCGGGAGCGTCCGTGACCGCTACCTGCATCAGGGTCTTTGCGGCCAGCTCGCCGGCGACGGCGGTGCGCGGAAGTAGTGCGATGCCGAGGCGCCGTTCCACCATCTTCTTAGCGGACTCGATGTTGTCGAGCTCCATCACCTCGCGCGGTGTCACCCCGAGGCTGAGGAAGAACGACTGCGTGAGCTCGTAGTAGCTCGAGGTTCGGTCGAAGAAGATCAGGCGCTCGGATGCGACATCGGCGATCCCGACATTCGACCGCTTCGCAAAGGCGTGCCCCGGCGGAACGACCAGGACAAGCGCCTCTTCATAGAGCGGGATCGATTCGATGTCGGGGTGTCGCATCGTCCGCACCATCGCGAGCTGGACCTCCTCGCGGAGCAGCATCTGCAAGACGTCTTCCGAATGTCCGGTGCGAACGGCAACTTCGATCCGGGGATAGGCCGCCGCGAAGCGCTGGAGCAGTGCCGGTAGCACGTAGGTGCTGACCGCTGGCGCGGCACCGAGCACCAGTCGACCGGCTGAGGCCGAGCGGGCATCGGTCAAGGCCTGGCGGCCGTCACGAACGGCGCGCATGGCGCGCTCGGCGTAGGGGAGGAAGGCCCGGCCGGCGTCGGTCAGGCGCATGCCGCGTCGCGTCCGGGCGAAGAGCGGCTCACCCAGCTCGCGCTCGAGCGCGTGAAGGCGGGCAGTCAGCGTCGGCTGCGTCACGAACATCGCCTCGGCAGCGCGGCTGACGTTCCCCCGGCGGGCGACTTCCAGGAACCCCTCGACCTGAGCCAGCAGCACGCTCTAGCTATAGAGGTTTTCTATGATCACGTCAAGGGGATTGCGGCCCCGCCAATGGCCGCCTATTGGGGCGAACTACGCTCGCCCTTAGGACGCCGGAATCCGCTACCCTAGCCCTCCCAGTCGGCCATGCGAACTCTCATCCTCTTCGTCCTCGCAATCGTGGCGGTGGTCGCCGGCAGCATCGCCGTATCCGCCTCGCCCCGATTTACGCCCGCTTCGACGCGGTCCACGCCCTCACCCTTATTCGTAATCGAGAATCCGCCTACCCCAAGTCCAACGCCGACGCCCACGCCGGTGGTCACGCCGAACGCAGTCGTGACCTTCAATGTTCCCGTCTACAAGCAGCTTCGCGGTCTAGACTGCGAGACTGCTGCCCTGCAGATGGGCCTGGCAGCTTTGGGCCATACCTACACGCAGGATCAACTGATCGCGATGCAACCTCAGCCCGATACTCGGCCGCCAGTGATGGGGCCAGTCGTCAATGGGCACAAGACGGTGACGAAGTGGGGAAATCCATACAAGAGTTTCGTCGGCAACATCGATGGCGCCGACTGGATTCCAACGGGCTACGGCATTTACTACCCGCCACTCGTGTCTGTCGCGCAGTCACACGGAGCACCCAACGCCACAGGCGGCGAAGGTGCGGCGAACGGCTGGACGGCGGCGAAGATTTACGAAGCCATTGCTGCAGGTCATCCCGTACTGGCGTGGGTCGAGACCGGGTGGATGAGCGCCTACGTCGGAACCTGGACCGCCTGGGATGGCACGCCGATCCGCTATTCGCTCATCGAGCACGTCGTGACGCTCAGCGGCGTATCACCGACGCAGGTCCGCGTCAACGACCCCTGGCACAGCGGCTCGCAGTACTGGTTCAACAAGGCCGATTTCGAGGTTTCCTGGGCCGACTTCAACAACATGGCGATCGTCCTCAAGTAGGGGCTCGGTCTCCGCAATCCCCTGCACCTCGGCCTGGGTCCGAACCGGCAGGCCGACCAGCTTGATGAAGCCGACCGCCGCCTGGTGATCGAACTGGTCGCCGGCTGAGTACGTTGCGAGCTTGGGCCGGTACAACGAGTACGGCGACGACCGTCCGACGACCTGGGCCGTCCCTTTGTGCAGCTTGACCCGAACGCGACCGGTAAGCGCTTGCTGGGTGCTCAGAACGTAAGCATCGAGGTTCCGACGGTGACTGGTGAACCATTTGCCCTGGTAGACGAGGCGTGCGTATTCCTGGGCGACCGAGGCTTTGAAGCGCGCCGCCTCGCCATCGAGAACGAGATCCTCGAGGGCTCGGTGCGCCGCGTGGAGGATGACCGCGGCCGGGGCTTCATAGACCTCGCGCGACTTGATGCCGACGAAGCGATCCTCGATCATGTCGATCCGGCCGACGCCATGAAGGCCGCCGATTCGGTTCAGCTCGGCGACGAGGGCGACGCCCCCACCCTGCCCTCCCCCAGAGGGGGAGGGTATGACTGCGAGCTTCGTTGGGACGCCCTTTTCGAAGTCCAGCTCGAGCAGGAGGGGGCTGGTGGGGGCGTTGTCCACCGACGAGGTCCATCGGAATGCGTCCTCGGGGGGCATGAGGAGAGTATCTTCCAGAACCCCGGCCTCGATAGATCGCCCCCAAAGATTCTCATCCACACTGTACGGCGACTCGGGCTTGACATCAATCGGCAATTCGTGGGCACGGGCGTAGGCGATCTCCTCCTCGCGGGTCATCGACATGCCGTCCCGAAGTGGCGCGAGCACCTTGAGCTGCGGAGCCAGCGCCCCGACCGCCACGTCGAAGCGCACCTGGTCGTTGCCCTTGCCGGTGGAGCCGTGGGCAACCCATGTGGCGCCTTCGCGCGCTGCCACCTCGACCAGCAGCTGGGCAATCAGCGGCCGGCCGAGGGCGGTCGCCAACGGATACTGCCCCTGGTACAGCGCCCCGGCCCGCAGCGCGGGCCAGCAGAAGCGTTCGATGAACGGGCGCCGAGCGTCCAGCACGTAGGCGCGCGACGCCCCAGCGGCCAGGGCGCGCTGGCGGATCGCCGCCAGGTCGGGCTGGCTGCCAAGATCGATCGTCAGCGCGACAACCTCGAAGTCGCGTTCCTCGATGAGCCACTTCACCGCGACCGTCGTGTCGAGGCCGCCGGAGTAGGCAAGCACAATCTTTTGCGCCATCAGTCCTCCGGTTGCACGTAGGCGCCAAGTTGGGCGATTCGCTGGGCAAACCCTTCGTAGGAGCGTGGACGAAGCGCGAGCGCCACGAAGATCGTGTCGTCGCCAGCAATCGTGCCAATCAGTTCCGGCCAGGCCACAGCGTCGATCGCCGAGGCGAGCGAATTCGCCGAGCCAGGCGTGGTCGTCAGGACGGCAATGCCCTGACCTCGACGCACCGTCAGCGGCAGATCGCGCAGCAGGCGATGCAGCCGATCCTCGCGACCCGCCGGCGAAGCGGCGCCGAGCCCATCGCTCGGCTTGACGTAGTGGCTGTCGGGTCCGCCGACCCGGACAAGGCCGAGCTCGGCAATATCGCGCGAGACCGTTGCCTGAGTGGTATGGATGCCAACACGGCCAAGGCGTTCGACCAGCTCCTCCTGGGTTGCGATCTGATGCTTGCTGATCAAGGAGAGGATCGCCTCCTGCCGCTTACGCTTTGACACGGGCTAGCGCCTCCTTGACCTGCGCCGGTGCCGTCCCGCCCAGGACGTCGCGCGATTTCAGCGCGCCTTCCAGGGTCAGGTGGTTGAACACGTCAGCGGTGAACAGCGGCGAAATCTGCTGCAGCTCCTCAAGCGAGAAATCCTCGAGTCCCTTGTGGGTGGCGATTGCCTTCGCCACCATCTGGCCGACCACGCGATGGGCGTCGCGAAACGGCATGCCTTTCCGAGAGAGATAATCCGCGGCTTCGGTCGCCAGCGTGTAGCCCGACAGCGCAGCCGTGCGCATGATGTCGCGATCGAATTGCAGACCAAGCACCAACCGCGCCGCGACCTGCAGGCAAACGATGGTGGTGTCGACGCCGTCGAAGAGCGCTTCCTTGTCTTCCTGGAGGTCGCGATTGTAGGCAAGCGGTAAACCCTTCAACACCATCAGGAGGTTCACCAGGTCACCGGCGACCCGCCCGCTTTTCGCCCGCACCAGTTCGGCGGCACAGGGGTTCTTCTTGTTGGGCATCATCGAGCTGCCGCTCGCCAGCGCATCCGGGAGTGCGGCAAACGAGAACTCGACGCTGGTCCAGAGCACGATCTCTCCGCATAGCCGCGAGAGGTGGATCATGGCGATGCTGCAAGCCGCCAGCACCTCTAGCGCGAAGTCGCGATCGGCGACCGCATCAAGCGAATTGGCGGCCGCCGCGGCGAAGCCGAGGTCGTGCGCCAGCCCGGCCCGATCGATGGGGAAGCCGCTGCCGGCCAGCGCTCCGGCGCCCAGCGGCGAGACATCCGCCCGGCCAAGGGCGTCCTCGATGCGACCGCGGTCACGACGCAGCATCTCGACGTAGGCGAGCAGATGATGGGCGAGCAGGACCGGCTGGGCCCGCTGGGTGTGCGTGTAGCCCGGCATCACCGTGTCGAGATGTTCCTCGGCGCGAGCGATCAACGCCGATTCGAGGGCGTTGACGGCTTCCAGAATCTCCGCGCCCGCGGTCTTTACATAGAGGCGGAGGTCAACCGCGACCTGGTCATTGCGGCTTCGGCCGGTGTGCAGCTTGCCGCCCAGCGGGCCGAGCTTCTGCCGCAAGCGGGCCTCGACGGCCATGTGGATGTCTTCTTCACCCCCCACCCCGACCCTCCCCCGCAAGGGGGGAGGGAGAACTCCCGACTCGGGAGGGGACATTTCCGATTCGATTTCCTGGAGGGCTACGTCGATGCGCTGCTGCTCGTCCGGCGTGAGCACACCGGCGCCAACCAAGGCCTTCGCGTAGGCGCGACTGCCGGTGATGTCCTCGCGAAAGAGCCGGCTGTCAACCGCCAGCGAGCGCGTAAAGCGGTCGATTAGTGGGTCCGGCTCTTCTCCAAACCGCCCACCCCAGGGTTGATCGCTCAGTTCACGACCTTCGACATCCGCTTGGCCAGCACTTCCCATGGCAAACCGCCGATCTGCGCGGCCGGCCCACACAACTGCTGGTTGAAGCTCCGGCTCTGCAGGCCCCGAATTTCCGGGAAGAAGAGCGAGTGATTGCTCTGGCGCGACTCCAGGTCGACGGTGCCGTGGAACAGGTTGGCGGTGACCGTGCCACTGACCTGCGCCTGGGTGGTCTCGATGAAGGCGTCCAGCGCCGACTTCAGCGGGCTGAACCAGGCGCCGTGATAAACGAGATAGGCCCACTTCTGATCGACCCCGGCCTTGAAGTCCAGCTCTTCCTTGGTGAGGGTGAACTGCTCGAGGCCGTGGTGCAGCTTCAGCAGGACGGCAGCCGCGGGCGCTTCGTAGAGCTCGCGCGACTTCAGACCCATGATCCCGTCCTCGAAGATGTCGATCTTGCCGATGCCGTGGTTGCCGGCGATCACG
>Ga0102924_1002701_pt1 | contig 19093 bp, 19 predicted proteins | sample PaiPotPPM11metaG_FD_80116 | JGI IMG/M metagenome (GOLD analysis project Ga0102924, IMG submission 80116) | Iron sulfur acid spring bacterial and archeal communities from Banff, Canada, to study Microbial Dark Matter (Phase II) - Paint Pots PPM... ...
GTCGAGCCGGTTCGTGACGCGCTTGCACGCGTGGCGCACGACGCGAAGCCATTCGAGCTAACCCTCGATAAACTCGGCGCCTTCCCGCACGAACGAAGGCCTCGCGTCGTCTGGATCGGCGCGTGCGAACAAGGCGCGGCCTTCCGCGAGCTGTCGCGCTCGGTTCGCGCTGCCTACGAAGAGCTCGGATTTACCTTCGACAAAGACGCCGTCGCCCACGTCACAGTCGCGCGCGTTAAAGGCGGCCACGCGCATCCCCCTATGCTCGATATAAAACCAATGAAGGTCGCCGTGCGCGAACTAACGCTGTTCGAATCGATCCCGGACGGGCGCACGACGCGTTACGAGGTTCGCGCCAGATACGCGCTAGATGTAAGTTAGGGCCAGCCGTAATACTGCGCACAACGCAAGTCGCCAGTAACGCACAGCGCCGGCGAACTTAGGCTTGCCCTCTTTCCGAATATCGCAAATGTGGCGTAAGTTCTGGCCGAACCTTTTGACATGCGCACAACGCCAATGGTCAAGCCCATGCTGAGAGTGGTATCCGCATCGGTGTAAACTTCGGTTATGGTTGGGCTCCTTCCGAGCAACGTCAGGGCGGCATGGGTAAGCGGATTTGACGCGTTTTGTTTCGACCGGCTGAAATCGCGGTAGGCGGCCATGAGGAGCTTTTCGTGCGTTATATTAGGCTGCGGCGGCGACCGCATGATGGCTGATTTAAGCTCCGGTAATACCCCTGGCGTATCCGCGAACCAAACATCGAAAAGACGAATGCACCCTTGCCGTGGTAGCGCCGCATCCGAAGCTAGGAGTTCGTTCAATACTACATATGCCGCAAACTGACGCGAAATGCCGTACGCGTTGGCAAGTGTCATAATCGGGAGAGGTTGAAGCGCAACGACGCGGTCATTGGAAACGGAAACCGCGACGTAACGCGTTCCCTCAGCTGTCTCTATCTCTGCGGCGTCGACTTTTTTAGCCGGATCAGGCTTCATCGCCCCGAGATTAGCCAGATCAAATGCGTCGATTTTTACGCTGAGAAAGGAGCGCGGGAGTCCAGGCTGCCCGGCCGCCAGAAAACGCGATATTTGTGGCGCCAGTTTGGCGCGCTCATTATTGAGCGAAATGTCAACCTGCTGCGCAAAGGACTGTATTTTTGGGTCCGGGTTCGCGTACCCCGTGCAAAATCTCATGTACGGTTGAGGTGTAGGAGACGGCGTCGGCGGTCCCGTTGAGGCAGCCAATAGTGTCGCAAGATACAGCACAAGGCCCATATCAAACCATTCTGGGTAAATCAGCTCGGTCCCAGTACATCCACGACCCTCCGTGCTTACGCGAAAGGCTACGCGCCTCAATCGCCGGTCGGCACAACTCCACGTTGCTCGATCATCAAAACAACGGTTCGTTCGGGCGCGCGTGTGCGATGCATGACGCCTCTCGGGACGGTGTACCCTTGATGGCGTTTGAGCGTGTGCGTTTCTTTGTGATCGATATCCAGTAACAGCTCACCTTCGAGCACGAAGAAAAATTCGTCTTGCTCGTCGTGCTTATGCCAATGGAATTCTCCGTGAAATACGCCTAGCCGAACGAGCGCATCGTTGACGGTGGTCAGCGTTTGGTTGAACCATGGAATGGCGCACGCGGCAGCTTCTGCATCGGCGTCGATCAGCGTTGAATAGCCGAACTTGTCCTCGAGATGGATCTCGTACTTGCCGGCGCTCACGCGCTTAGTGCAGCTTGATTAAGAGTTTGCCGTCGTCGGCAGCGGGCGGCGCTTCGGGAGCCGTTTCAGCGACAGGCTGAACCGAACGCTCGGGCGCAGGCATCGCGCCGAAATCCGGAACGGCTCCGGATGAAACTTTTGCTTTGTAATCGTCGATCGCAACGTGCAGCGCCTCGAGCGCGCGTTGCGGATAATCTTTTTTCTTTTCCGGATAGCCGTCGAGCGCGCTTTCGACGTCGGCTTCTTTCAGCGCGGCGGCTTCCTCGATTGTCTTGCCCTTCGCGAGATCGACGACGATGCTGCACGTCGCCGTGCCGAAACCGCAGCCGGTCGTGAAATACGACATGTCCTCGATCACCGCGCCGGGACCGACTTTTAAGAAGAAATTGTACATATCGCCGCAGGAGTCGCTGAAGTACTCGCCGCTCGCGGTCGGGTTCTCCATCGTGCGAAAGCCCGTGCGGTCTTCGACCAGCTTTTGAAATTTTGGAAAATTCATGCCTTCAGCTCAAACTTGCATTCGCTGCCGCCGGTTGCAAGGGACTCGGTTTGCACGTGCGTCCCGCCGATCGTCTCCTCGAGGACTTGATGGATCACCGAGCAGACCTCCGGGTGGTCTTTGGCGACCGCCGAGTAGGGGCAGTTGTGCTCGTGCAGCTCGAAGCCGCCCTCGATCAAATTGTAGTCGGCGACCACGCCGCCCTCGCGCAGCACCTGCGTCAGCTGCCCGAGTTTGCCCTCGGTATCGCCGGCGGTGACGCGCGCGCGCGCCTTGGCAACCGTGCGCCTGGAGATGCCTTTGAAGAGCTCCGCGATGCCGCTCTCGCCGTGCTGCGCCCGCACCTCGCGCAGAACGGCGCCCAGCATCTTGTCGTAATGATGTGGGAAAAGCTTCTCGCCGTCGGTGGTCAGTGAAAACTCGTGCGTCGGCTTAGTGGGCCCGCGGCGGACCGATTGCTCGACGACGAGGCCGTCGCGTTCGAGCACGACCAGCTGCTGCCGGATGGCATTAGGCGAGAGTCCGAAGACCTTCGCGAGGTCCACAGCCGAGGCAGACTTGCGCCGGCGCAGTTCTTCAACGATGCGTCCACGCGGGGTCTGAAAAAAGCGGTCAGCCTGCATATTCTGCCTCGAATGCTAGCACGAAATACGCAGATAGTCCAGGTTTTCCTTGACTTTCCCCACCCCTGTCCGTAGGATTGGAGAGGCGGCTTTCAGCCGTCTTTCCGGATCAAGCCTTTAAGGAGCAACGCGTGTCCGAGCGGGGCCTACGTATTCAAGAGCTGCGCGCCAGTGCGGGCGGCACAAGTATTCTCAAAGGCATCAACCTCGCGGTTGAACCCGGGCGCGTCCACGCGCTCATGGGGCCCAACGGCAGCGGCAAATCGACGCTCGCCTTCTCGCTCACCGGCCATCCCGGCTTCAAGGTCGAGAGCGGCTCCGTAACCCTCGACGGCCTCGACTTGCTGGCGATATCGCCGGACAAACGCGCGAAGGCCGGCCTGTTTCTTTCCTTTCAATATCCGGCCGCGATTCCGGGCGTGAAGGTCGCGAACTTCTTGTTTGCGGCGCGCCAAGCGCTGCACCCCGGCGATCTTCCACCGGCGAAATTTCGCGCGCTGCTGCTGGAAAAAATGGATCTGCTCGACATGGACCCGAGTTTCATGGGGCGCTACCTCAACGACGGTTTTTCCGGCGGCGAGAAAAAGCGGCTCGAGATGCTGCAACTGGCGATGCTTTCGCCGAAATATGCAGTGCTCGATGAAACCGACTCCGGACTCGACGTCGACGCGCTGCGCGCGGTCGGCGAATCGGTCAACGCCATGCGCGCGAGCGAGGCCGGAAAAGAAACCGGCTTTCTGATCATCACGCACTACCCGCGCATTCTGCAGTACGTCAAGCCGGACGTCGTGCACGTCATGATTGACGGACGCATCGTTAAAGAAGGCGACGCCGAGCTAGCGCAACGCATCGAACGCGAAGGGTACGATACGATTCGCGAGGAGATCGCGCAGATTGCCTAGCACCCTCGAGCGCCTCGCCGTACCGCAGCACGCTGACGAATCGATACTGAACCGGGGCCGCCGTCAAGAATTACTGACGAAGGCTTTCGAATCACGTTCCGGCCGCGAGCGCCCCGGACAATTCTGGAAGATCGACCTCGATGGGCTCGACTTCTCAGCGTTGGACGTCGCGCCGCCGTCAACTCCGCAGATCAAAGCTCCGAACAAGCCGGGCGTGATCGCGTGCGATCTGGCGACCGCCGCTCGCAAACATCCGCAACTTTTCGCGCGCGCGTTCGGCAGCGCGGCCGGAGCGTTGAACACCAAATTTGCGACGCTCGCAACCGCGCTCTGCAATACCGGCGCTTTCATCTACGTTCCGGCCGATCAAGCCGTTGACGATCCGATCGAGATAACGTATACGGTTGAAAACGGCGCGCTCTTCCCGTACACGCTCGTCCTGCTCGACCGCGGCGCGCATTGTACCATCATCGAACGGCTCGAAGGCCGCACCGGCGACACGGTCTGCGGAATTGCAGAGATTTCGGGCGGCGAGAATTCATCGGTGACCTACGCCTCGGAACAGAATCTGCCGGCCGAAACGCAAGCGTTTTTTACGCGCGTCGCCGCGCCAGGCAAGGATGCTTCGGTGACGTGGTGCCTGGCCGAGCTCGGCGCCGCCTTAGCGGTAACGTCGGTAGACGTCGCGATCGACAATCCGGGAGTGCAGGCCCAACTCAACGGCTTCTTCTTCCCACGCGACAATCAGCACGTCGATCTGCTTTCTACGATCCGTCACAACGTCGGCGAATCGCAGTCCCAGACGCTGATTAAGTCGGCGGCCACAGGGCGCGGGCAGGCGCGCTACCTTGGAAACATTCGCATCGCGCCCCACGCGCAAGGCACCCAAGCCTCGCTGCGCGACGATGCGCTGCTGCTCTCGCCGCACGCGCACATCGATTCGGTTCCGGCGCTCGAAATCGGCGCGAACGACGTCAAGGCCTTTCACGGCGCCACGATTGGCGCGCTCGACGAAAACGTGATCTTCTATATGGAAAGCCGCGGCATCACCCGCGCGGCCGCCGAGAAAATGATCGCGCTTGGATTTTTCGAGCCGGTCATCGAGCGTTTCCCCACCGAGGCGCTGCGCAGCCGTTTGCGTTCCGCACTGGAAGACAAGATCGCATGAGCGTACTCACCGCCGATGCGAAAGTGCGGCGCATAATCGCCGACTTTCCGATCCTGCAGCGGCCGACCTCGCGGGGCAAACGGCTCGTCTATCTCGATTCGGCCGCCACGTCGCAAAAACCGCAGGTCGTCATCAATTCGCTCGTCGAGTATTACTCGCAGTACAACGCCAACATCCATCGCGGCGTCTACGAAATAGCCGAGCGCGCGACCGCCGCGTTCGAGAAGGCGCGCGAAACGGTCGCTGCGTTCTTCAACGCGCGCACGCAAGAGATTATCTGGACCCGCAATACGACCGAGGCGATCAACCTCGTGTCGCACTCGTGGGGCCAGCAGAACGTCCGCCGTGGCGATGCGATTTTGGTAACGCAGTTGGAACACCACTCGAATCTCGTGCCGTGGCAGGTGCTTGCCGAGACCACCGGCGCGGAGCTGCGCTTTATTCCTGTAGACGACCGCGGGCTGCACGTACTCGATAATCTCGACGCGCTGCTGGACGGCTGCAAACTCGTGGCGCTTTCGCAAATCAGCAACTCGCTCGGCACGATCGCTCCGCTGGATACGATCATTCCGCGCGCACATGCCGCCGGAGCGCTCGTTATGGTTGACGGCGCGCAGGCCGCGCCCAACATGCCCGTGGACTTCAAAGCGCTCGACGCAGATTTTTATGCGCTTAGCGCCCACAAGATGTGCGGACCGACCGGCATCGGCGTGCTGTACGGAAAACGCGAGCTGCTCGAAGCGATGCCGCCGTTTTTGACCGGCGGCGACATGATCCGCAAAGTCGAGTACGCGAAGTCAACGTACAACGATTTGCCGTGGAAATTTGAAGCCGGCACGAGCAACGTCGCCGACGCGATCGCTTTTGCCGTCGCGGTCGAGTACTTAAGCCGAATCGGGATGGAATGGGCGCGCGAGCACGAGCGGAATCTGGTCGGCTATGCGTTGGATCGCCTGCAAACGCTCGAAGAGCGCGGCCTCTCGATCTACGGCCCGCGCGATCCCGATCGTATCGGCGACGTGATCTCATTCAACTTCGGCGACGTGCATCCGCACGATCTCGCCTCGATACTTGATACCGAGGGAATCTGCGTCCGCGCCGGGCATCACTGCACGATGCCGCTCATGGAAAAGATGGGCTGGCCGGCCACGGCCCGGGCCTCGTTCTACATTTACAACACCGAGGAAGATATCGACGCGCTGGTGACGGGCATCGAGAACGCCGCGCGAGTTTTCAAAATTTAGCCTTGGACGATTTTTACCGCGACTACATTCTGGATCACTACCGCAATCCGCGTAATTTCGGAAAGTTGGATCGCGTCGATGCATCGGCCGAAGATCTCAACCCGCTCTGCGGCGACCAGATTCGCATGGAGCTCAAACTCAACAACCGCGGCCGAGTCGAAGATGTAAAATTCTCCGGCAAGGGCTGCGCGATCAGCCAGGCGTCGGCTTCGATGCTGACCGAAAGCATCAAGGGAAAATCGCTCTCCGACATAGCGAAGCTTCCAAAAGAGGCCGTGCTGGAAAATGTCGGCATCGGCATCAGTCCGACGCGCATGAAGTGCGCGATGCTGGGGCTCAAAGTATTAAAGAGCGCCGCGATCGGCGAACTGGCCGCCTGGCCCGACGAGCTAAGCTAGAGCTTCGTAACGCTCTTCTGCAGGATCTTGTAGCCGCCGGCGGTCGACGCGACGTTGAACGTCTCTTGATAATTTCCACGAGTCGTCTGCATTTGGACTGCGACGACGTAGCTGCCGTCTGCTTCGCGCGCAGAGTTCATGCTGATGATATGCGTGTTGGCGTCAATGAAGCTTTCGTCGGGCGAACCATTCCCTAGATACGATGCGGCCGTTTGCGGATCGCCGCTGCGCAGCGCCTCGATGTAGGACCGCACCGTTACCTCGGCCGCCCCTACGGGCACGGGGACAGGCGGCGCAGGCGTTTTCTTCGGGGTCGGCGGCGTGCGACGGCGCACGGGGGTCGGCGAAATCGTCGGCCGTGCAGTCGGCGCAACCGTCGGTGCAACCGTTGGCCGTACGGTCGGCTTAGCTGTTGGGCGCGGTGACGGCGATGGCTTTGGCGATGGCGTCGCCGATGCTGCCGCCGTTGCCGACGGTTTGGGTTTTGGCGTCGCTGATTTTGCGGGCGAGGGCGTTGCGGAAGGCGCCGGCGTTTCAGTCGGTTGTACGGTAGCAGACGCAGTCGGCGAGGGCGCGACTTGCGCGCCCGTTTGTTTTTTCGGCGTGTTCGCGAAGCGCGCTAACGCCATGCCCAAGAACCATCCCGCGATAACGACAACGATCGCTGCAGCGATCGTGATCGCCCAGCTGTTGCCGCCTCCGGAAGAACGCCGCGGACCAGACGGCGTCAAGCGCCGCCGCCGTCCGAGATCGTCGTCGTTCACGCTAAATTGATTATCCCCGGAAGCAGGCAGCTCCTCGAATCTGCGTGAAGATTACGCGCGTGATTACGGTGCGCGTGCCCGTCGATCTTCACGCAGTGGCCTGCAGCCGCTGCAGCGCGTTTGCATCGGTCACTCCGCTTCGCTTGTATCACGTTCTCTCGCTCGCCGTTCGCGAAGCGATCGGCGCGCGCGCGCCGTACGAGCATTTCGCGCGCAGCTTGCGCGCCACGATTGCGGGTTTGCGCGCAGGACGTTTCACGGTAGACGTAGACGGCCGCACGTTCGCGCACCCCGACGAAGTCGTGGTCTGCGGCACGACCGCGCGCGTGCGATTCTTTCTAGCGCGCGAGCGATTCCAAAACCGCCGGCAGACGGCCCTGGCGCGCGAGCATTAACTGCGCGAATAACGCATTCGGCCAAGCGAAATCATCCCGCGTATACGATTCCGGCCAATCTGCATTGAACGATTCGTGCAGCCGGTGATCGCCCGTATCTGAAGCGGCGATATAGCCCATCACGCGATCGATCTCGCTTTGGTCGGTCGACGTGATCGCTTCGACGACCAGGCCTAACGGCCAAACGTATCCGTGCGGCGTGTGCGGGCTGCCGATTCCCGAAGCGTACTTGCCGGCAAAATAATACGGATTGCGCGGCGAGAGGACGAAGCTGCGCGTCGCCTTGTATACCGAATCACGCGGACTGACGTAGCCGAAATAGGGCGCCGAGAGCAGGGATGGGATATTGGCGTCGTCCATCAGGGTGGCGTGGCCGAAGCCGTCGATTTCATACGCGTAGATCCGGCCGAAGCCCGGTTCGTTCACCAGCGCGTAGTGCTCGATTCCTTGTCTGATTTGAACGGAAAGTCCCCACGCTTCTTGCGCGAGTCCGTTGTCGTGGTAGACCTTGCGTTCGATCACGGTCAACTGCCGCAGCACGACCGCTGCAAACATGTTATCCGGGATGTTGTACTGATAGCGCGCCGCGTCGTCCGACGGGCGGAAGGCGGTCCAAACCAATCCCGTATAAGCAACGCGCGTCCCCACGCCGTTGTCGGCGAGCTCGGGGTTTCGGTAGTGCGATCGCGTGGCGTGGTGCTGTTCTACCCGCAGGGTCCGCAGCGCGGTCATCATCGCGCGCTGCAGCTCGGGCGTGAATATCGAGCGATCGCCGGTGGCCTTCCAGTACACGTATGCCAAGCGGATCGGATAGAGCAATGAGTCCATCTCGAACTTGCGCTCGGCGATCTGGTAGTCGCTCGTGAACGCGTTGGCATAGGGATCGATGAGGATGTATTTGGCCTGGCGGGAGATCGCGCCGCGCAGCATGTTGCGAACGTACGAATCGGTCGATGCCAGCCCGATGTAGGGCATCATCACCGCGCTGGAGTCGCGCAGCCACTCTTCGTCGATGTCCCCCGTGGAAACGAACGTGGTGCCGTCGGGCTCGATCCTGGCGTGGCGGCTGTAGGCCTCATCGTACGCGCGCTGATAGATGCGCTGCAGCGTCACCGCAACCGTTGTTGGAGCGTTAGGGATTTCAACAGTAGGAGCCGCAGTTGCGGGCATAGCGCTGAACGCCGGTCCGACGGACAGCGCAAACGAGGCGGCAATGCAAGCGGCTTTCACGAACCGAAGCGTACCCAAAATCTCACTTTCAGACGTTTGAATTAAACGTCTTTATTGGCATAATAGATTCAGCAAATTAGCCCCATCCACCTAGAACGCCTAAGAAAGAGAGTTCGCTCATCACTCGCTACCGCAGCATCGTCGGCCTCGGCTTGGCAGCGGTACTAGCGATTGCGCTGCCGGCCCGGGCCGATCAGCGCTATGCCCTCAGCGGAACCGATCGCTACCGGATCGGCTCTTCCGACCTGCAGACCAACATTTCATATAGCGGGACCCAGGAGCTGACGATCCACCGCGAGGGCAAACAAACGCAGTTCAGGGCCGATGCCAAGTACGTGCGCGTCGACGAAAGCGGGAGCGTCCCCGGCCATGCGGCCTTCGTCCAGATCCTCACGCCCAAGGGCGAATTGCAAGACCGCATCGACGGCGACCCCGACTATCTGACGGTGCTGAACCAGCCGTTTGCCATCGAACTCGACGCGCAAACCCTCCGCGATCTCTTGCGTCTGCAAGGCGAAGTGCCGTTCGAATTTCCGGCGCCGGTCATGGGCGGCACGATGCGCGGCTATTTGCGCCGCGGGGCTAACGAACGCGTTGCTTCCCAACCGGCGCTCGCCGTAAATTTCGATGCCTCCGGACCGATGGCCGGACCGCTACCCGACCGCGCCGCGATGACGATGCGCGGCACCATGCGCATGCGCGGCACGGCCTACTACGCGACGCACGGCGATCCGCTTCTGCTCGCGCTCCGCGAAACGCTCACGATTTCGGGCATGCTGCAAAATGGCAGCCACCGCTCGCCCGTGACGATAACCTACGAGCGCACGATCAAGGCGACGCCCGGGTCACCTTCGCGGGCCGAGGCGAGCTCACACTAGGCGCACTGCGGCGTTTTCAGGTGTGGCGGCGAAGTTCTTAGGGCGTGGGAGCGCACTCTTTGAAGTATGGGCCTTTTAGTGTGTCATCCTGAGCCGCGCTCCATCCGATAAGGATGGACGCGTGTCGAAGGACGACCGAGCAGCGCGCCATTAGGCGCGCGTGACGAGGTCCGCGGGCAACTAAGGATCGAAAGCGCCGGTCAAGTCGAAAGTTTTTGGTTTATGCGAGACGAGCTTCTTTGCCGCTCCCTTGATTAGCGCCCTCACATCGTCGAAGAGCTTTCGCGACGCGGCGTCCCCAGCGTCGCGAAAATCAAAGATGTTCACCTTCGTAAGAACGGCGCATCGCTTAACCGAGAGAACCGACTCGGCTGTATCCAGGGCGACAAGATCCGGAGGCGAGATTGTGAAAAAGGAGTCCTTGCGTAAGACGTTACGCACTTGCGACATGCTCAAGATAAGATTGTAAGTGCCCGTTGCCCCACGTAAATCGTATTGCACGTACTCGCTTATTGCCGGAATCGTCCAGCCTTGCGGACGTCCTCCAGCCCCAATAAACGCGTGAAAATCTGAACACTCAAACGACGTAACCGTCCGGCGACCCAGGGTCGAGCCGCAGCCGCTCTGGCTGAACATGACGGCCTGAATGTCGTCGTAATTTAACGGCAAGCCCGAACCGCATTTTGCCGACGCCACGGCTCCCAAAGAAAGCGTCAAGACCAAGAGTAGCCCAAGGTATCTAGTGCACATGTAGTTTGTGAGCGTGCGCCAACCGCAATTCGTGACGGTGCGTGAACCTAAACTGCCGCTAGCAACTCCACGGTCATCGGGTGCGTGAACGGCACTTCGCGCATATGCACGAGCGGCGTGAACGCGAGGTGGTTTTGGTGGCAATCGATCAGCATTTCGATGCCGCGCATGACGGAGCGCGTTTCTTCTATATACTTGTTGAGCTTCTTCACGATGTAGCCGCACGGATCGCGTAAGACTTTCGCGTAGTACGGATCGTCGGTGAGGCCTTGCGACGAGATGCCTTCTTTGGGAACCAGCCAGACGAACCACGGATCTTCGCTTTTTCGGTAGCCGATCAGGACCAAGGGTATAGCTCGTGAGGAATCGAGCGCCGGAAGAAAACTGCACATCGTGTACGCATCGAACGTGACTTCCTTTGGCTCGATCGCTTCCATCAATACCCCCAACAAGCAAAAACCGCCCGGCGCAGCGCGCCCGAACGGTTAGGGTGTTTTCATGAACGCTTGAGGCGTCATGGCGGACGGGTTCGCCCAGCCCTATGTGAAACCTTCGCCTCAGGCAGCGGTGTTTCGGAAGCGTATATGACCGCTCTCGCGCCGCTCCTGAGGGAGTATTGGGTGCCGGCACCGGCACAGCAGAAAAAGGCGGTTAAACGCGTCGGCGCCCCGGGCGTCGATCGCTTCGATACCATCGTCGACGAGTACGAGCGCCGGCTCTACGGCTTCGCTTTGCGCATGACCGGCAATCGCGAAGACGCCGAAGAGATCGTGCAAGACGCGTTCGTGCGCGCGTACCGAGCGCTCGCTAAAATGTCGCCCGAGCAGCGCGCCGAGCTGCGCCTGCAGCCCTGGCTGTACACCATTACGTTGAACGTCACGCGGAACCGGCTGCGCGGAAAGCGCCCGACCAACGTCGCGCTCGATTCGCTGGCCGATCCCGATGCGTTGCTGCGCGGTTCGCGTCATGACGGACCCGCCCAACCCGAGAAAATCCTTGAGCAAAACGCCGACATGGCGCTGGTGGAGCGAGCGCTCCTCCAACTCCCGATGCACCTGCGCGCCGCAGCCACGCTGCGGTTTATCGAAGGCCGCAGCCATCCGGAAATTGCCGAAATTCTTAATCAGCCGATCGGAACGGTAAAATCGCACGTGCATCGCGCGGTGCGAATCTTACGCCGTATCCTCGGCCCGCAAATCGGCAGAGTAGTGCCGGAAGGAGCCACCGTCCATGCGATGTCGTGAAGTCGAAGCGCTGTGGGATGATATCCGCGAAGGAATGCCACCGCTGCGCGCCGCCGTCCACACCCACCTGCGCGCCTGCCAAAACTGCCAAGACCTCTACGAACAGTACGAAGGTGTTGCGTACTGCCTCTCCTGCCTTCCCCAGCCCGAACCGTCGTGCGATCTCGCAAAGCGCGTGATCGAACACATCGCGACGCTGCAGCAAAAGTATCGCAGCACGCCGATCGTGCTGACCTGGGTGCAGACGCGCCTCGGCCGTATCTACGTCGGGTACAAGGGAACGCGCATTGCGTTCATCGGCCTGGATCGCGGCGACGGGCCCGACAAGGTGCGCGAACAGATCGAACACCGGCTGCATCGCCATGTGGATAAAGGGCAAACTCCGGACTGGCTCGGGAAAGTGTTCGACGATTACTTCAAGACCTGGCGCGTCGACGAAGACAAAGTCGACATCAGCGATCTGACGCCGTTCGAACAGGAAGCGCTCAAAGCTGCGGCGCGCATTCCGCCCGGCGAAGTCCGTTCGTACGCCTGGGTCGCGCAAACGATCGGGCGGCCGAAGGCCGCGCGAGCCGTCGGCCAAGCGATGGCGCGCAATCCGCTGCCGCTGTTCTTTCCGTGCCATCGCGTCGTCGATTCCACGGGCGCGCTGCACAACTACGGTTACGGTATCGAGATGAAGGCGCGCATTTTGACCATGGAGGGCTATCGTCCGCAGCGCTGAACGTGTCGCCTCAAATTAGTCCGCGGATCCCTCAGATTATAGATGAACGAGGGCTAACAGCCGGACGGAGGAGGTGGTCATCGTAAGCAGCGATAGTCATAAACGTTCTAAAGTTACGATGAAAAGAGGTGCCGCCCCGTAAGGCGGCTGCCAAGTACCACTAGTCCGCCGGCTCAAGGAGCCGGCTTTTTTTCAGCTAACCTTTTTGGCAGTGTCTAATACGGTTCTCGTTACGGGGTTCGAGCCGTTCGGCGGCAGTAGTGTTAACCCCAGCGAACTGGTCGCGCGTAGTCTCGAAGGGCGCCTCATCGCGGGGCGTCTTGTCGTCGCGCGCGTCTTTCCCGTCGACACGTCGGGCATCGCCGCCCTCTTGCGCCAAGCATTTGACGACGAGCGCCCCGATCTCGTCGTCTGCACGGGGCTCGCGGCCGGGCGCACCGCCGTTTCGCTGGAACGCGTGGCGGTGAACATGCTGGACTTCGAACAGCCCGACAATACGGGCGAACAGCGCACGAACGAGCCGATCCTCCGCGGCGGCCCCGATGCGCGGCTCTCTCCGATGCCCATCGCGGAAATCGTGGACGCGTGGCAGAGCAACGGCGTGCCGGGCTATGTCTCCAATTCAGCCGGAACCTACCTGTGCAACCAGGTCCTCTATGAAGCGCTGGGGATTGCCGAGTCGGTTTCGCCCCCGGTTACCGCCGGGTTCATTCACCTGCCCTATCTGCCCGAGCAAGCCATTGCGGCCGGAGCGGGAAACAGTCCATCCATGTCGCTGGAATTGATGACCCGCGCGGTCGAACTAGCAATCGCGGCGGCGGTCCCACTTATCGAAAGGCGAAACGCCGGCAGGCACGCTGCGGCGGCCGGAGTCTAAGGAGCATCATCTGAGCGATCCCCGCACTGCCGCCATCCCCGACGTTCACGGCCACGCCAAAGGCGAACACAAAGCATTTGCCGAGGAACGTCCCATCGCGTACTCCGCGCGGATGCTCTTCTTATGGTTCTACCACGCGTGCCAGCGCGGATCGCCGCGCTTCCTCATGGTCTCGGACCATATCAACTATCTGACGTTTGAAGATCCCGGCGCCGTCAACACGGTGCGCCGCGCGCTCAAGCTCGCCGAAGCCGGTGATCTCTACGGTGCAGCTGAAACGGCCGGCGTTGACGTTGCCCACGCGGCCATCGTCTCCGAAGGGCTGCGGCGCGGAATGCGCTTTTCAATCGGCGCGGAGATCGATAACGACCCGCGCGCGAGACCGGACGCTCAAAACATCGTCGATGCGATGCGCCCCGACGGCATGATTCGCTCGGTGCACTTTCTGACAATCGAGCATCCCGAAAAAGGTGCCGACTGGCCGTGGCCGTTCGACAATCCGGAATTCAAAGAGCTCTTCTCCATCGTCGGCACGCAAAAGACGTGGGAGATGTATATCGTCAAGCTGATCGACGACATCGAGAAACTTCCCGGCCAGATCGTCGCGCATATCTACGCGCCCGCCACTTTCGGGAATTGGCCCGACATGAAACGCCTGGAGCAGTACGAGAATCGCGTGCTCGATGCGTGCGCCGCGCGCGGCCTGGCCATCGAGATAAATACACGCTTTCTCTATCGCGATCATCCGCACGATCAAAAGCAAAAATATCGCGAATCGCTCGTTCGCCTGCTTAAGAAAGCCAAAGCGAAGGGCGTGGGCATCGCCGTCGGATCGGACGCCCACAGCCCCAAAGATCAGGGCGCGGGTTTCGAAATCGTGCTCCGGCTGCTCGACGAAGCGAAGATCAACGAGCTCGTCTTCCCGGTCAGCGGCAGGCTCGCGCGCGTCGCCCTGCGCGCCACTAAAGAACATTTGCAAAAAGTGCTTTCACGCGAACCGGCCGTGCAGCCGGGCAGCAGCATCACGGGCTATGGCCGCGCGGAGCTTGGGCTGCCCGAGCGCGACGAAGCCGAGGAACGCCTCCTGCGCAAGGGCGCGAAAGGACGGCGCGCTGCGCCGCCCGCGCGCGCCACCAAGCGTCCGATAAAGCCTCCGCGCAAACTCGTGAAGGCGGCCAAGGCCGCCAAACCTGTCAAAATCGCGGCCAAAAAGAAAGCCGTTACAAAAATCAGCCGCCCGCTCAAAAAAGCCAAAGCCATTAAGAAACCGCTGCGCAAGGCCGCGGTCAAAGCCGTTCCTAAGAAAAAAGCCCTAGTTAAAAAAGCGCCGCCTAAGAAAGCTGCGCCCAAAAAACTCGGAGCCAAGAAAGTTGCGCCGAAAGCCAAGAAAAAAGTTTCAGTTCGTAAACGCCGTTAGATCCCAAGGAGACCTCCCATGCCGGACATTTCGCGCGTTCGTAATATCGCCGTCGTCGGAACTCACCACGCCGGCAAGACCACGCTGGTTGAAGCAATCCTTTCACACTGCGGCGCCACCGGCCGCAAAGGTGCCGTCACCGACGGCACGAGCACGACCGACTACGAACCGGAGTGCATAGCGCACGCGCAATCCACGACCGTCGGATTCGCGCACTGTACCGCGGATGGTATAGACATGACGCTCGTCGATTGCCCCGGGTTCATCGACTTTTTCGAGGAAACGAAACTCGCCATATCGGCCTGCGATGCGGCCGTCATCGTGCTGGACGGCGAACCGCTGCGCGTTTCGCAGACGGAAGCTCTGCTCGATTTCATCGAGTCGCGCAAGATGCCGCATTTGTTCGCCGTGAACAAATTGGATCGCCCAGGCTCGGATTTCTACCGCACGCTCGAAGCGCTGCAAAACGCCTACGGCCGCCACGTGGTCGCCGAACAACTGCCGATCGGCACGGCCGAAAGTTTCACGGGTTACGTTGACTTAGCCGATGGTAAAGCGCATCTCTATGACGGCGCCGGCGAAAAAGATGCCGAGGTTCCAGCCGACATGGCGGATCGCGTCGCAAAGACGCATCTCCAACTCCTTGAGGCGATCGCCGACTTCGACGATCATCTAATGGAAGAGTTGCTCGAGGGAGTCGAGCCGCCGCTGGATGAGATCGAAAAAGATCTCTGCCAAGAGTGCGCGCACGATCAAATCGTTCCCGTGCTCGTTGCGGCCGGTCTTCCCGGTTACGGCATCTCCGCGCTGGTGCGCGCGATGGAAAAATGGTTCCCGTCGCCGGCCGACGCGCCGGTGCTCGACGCCGAGGGTTGCCCGATCGAACCGAAACCGGATGGTCCCGTGATCGCGCAAGTGATCAAGACGTCGATCCATCCGCAGTCCGGCAAGCTCTCGATCGTGCGCGTGGTTTCGGGCACACTGAAGTCCGACGCCACGCTCACCAACATCACGAAGGGCGGCGAGAAAGTGCGCTCCGGCGGACTCTACCGCTTGCAGGGCAAGAAACAAGAAGCCGTTCCGGAAGCGGACCCCGGAAGCATTGTGGCAATTGCGCGCATGGAGAGCGTCGCAACCGGTGACACGCTGACCGAGAATAACTTCAAAGTGCTCTTGCCGCGCGTGCCCGCCAACGAGCCGGTCTTAGCAGTCGCGATCCGTCCCAAAGAGCGGATGGACGAAGCGAAGATTTCCCAGATGCTGGCGCGCATCGTCGACGAAGATCCGTCGCTGCGTTTGGAACGCGCGCCCATCACCAATGAACTCTTGCTGTTGGGCAACGGCGAACAGCACGTCTCGATCGCGGTCGAGCGGCTCACGCGCAAATTCAAGGTCGAAGTGCTGACCGCGCCGCCCATGATCCCGTACCAAGAGTCGATTACCGCCGGAACCGAAGTGCACGCGCGCTACAAGCATCAGACCGGCGGCCACGGACAATTCGGCGACGTTTGGTTGCGCTTTGCGCCGCAGGACCGCGGCCATGGCGTCACCTTCGAAGTGAAGATCGTCGGCGGCGTCGTCCCGCGCCAGTTCTTCGGCGCGGTCGAGAAAGGCGTGCGCGAGGCTTTGCTGCACGGCAACGTGGGTGGCTATCCGGTGACGGATCTACACGTGGTGCTCTTCGACGGCGCCTACCACGACGTCGATTCGAGCGAACAGGCGTTTAAGACCGCGGCCGGCATGGGCGTGCGCGACGCGCTGCCCAAGTGCAATCCGGTCGTGCTCGAACCGATCGTGCACGTGGCGGTCACGGTGCCCTCGAATTACACGTCTTCGGTGATGCAGCAGCTGACCGGCAAGCGCGGACAGATCCTCGGAATGAATCCAGCCGACAAATCCGGGTACGATACGGTCGAGGCCTACGTTCCTCAAGTGGAACTCGCGCGCTATATCACCGAATTGCGCACGGCAACGCAAGGGCTCGGGACATATTCATGGCGCCACGAGCGCTTCGATCCCGTTCCCGGCAAATGGACTGCTCCGAAGGCGGCGGTATGAAAATGAACCGATTTTTGGCACTCGCAACGATTGCGGCGCTCCTCGCCGGCTGTACGAAGACGGGCGGCGGCCCGACCGCGAGCAACTCTTTATCGTGCGGAGCCCCCGCCGATCCGCCCGCGGCCGGTGCGACGCGCGGAACACTGCGTGTTTCGATTCAGCAAGACGTCAAGAACCTCAACCCGCTGTTGAGCTCGAACACGACCGACGGCATGCTGCAGTTCCTGGCGTTCTTGCCGCTGCTGCATGCAAATCCGAAAGGCGAGCCCGTTCCGTCACTTGCGCGCGAAGTACCGACATTGGAAAACGGCGGCATCAGCAAAGATGGCCTTACCATCACCTATCATCTGCGCAAGAACGTGAAGTGGACCGACGGCGTCCCGGTGACGAGTAAGGACGTCAAGTGGTCGTGGCAAGCCGTGATGAACCCCAACAACAACATCATCTCGCGCCACGGATACGATTACGTCAAGAGCGTGGACACACCTGACGATTACACCGTCGTGCTCCACCTCACGCGCAAATTCTCGCCTATCATTAATACGTTCTTCGCCGACAGCGACCAGCCCATGCCGGTCGTCCCGGCGCACGTTCTCTCCAAGTATCCGAACATCAACCAGATCCCGTTCAACTCGGCGCCGAACGTCAGCGACGGACCCTTTAAATTCGTCCAGTGGGCGCACGGCGATCACATCACCTACGTGGCCAACGACAACTTCGTGATGGGCAAACCCGGCCTCGCCAAAATCACGGTACGGGTCGTTCCCGATGAGAACACGATGCGCGCGATGCTGCAGACACACGCGCTCGACTGGATGTTCGAGGCTTCGCTCAGCAACTATCCGCAGGTCAAGAATATTCCGGGTGTGTGTTTGGCGTGGGTCGACGTCAATGGTTACGAAGACGTTCAGCTCAACGTCCAGAAAGGTCAAACGCTATACGACATGCACGTGCGCCGCGCGGTCGCCTATGCGATCGACAAGCAGCGCATCATCAACACGCTTACATTCGGGCAAACGCGGATCGCGGTCGAAGATCAGCCGTTTTGGATGTGGTCGTACGATCCGGACGTTCAGAAATACCCGCCCAATATCCAAGCCGCGCGCAACGAACTGTTGGCCTCCGGATATAAACCACGCGCCGACGGCGTCATGATGAAAAACGGGCAGCCGTTGACCCTGACGATGGTCAGCAATAACAGCAACGTGACGCGCCGCAAGAACAGCATCGAGATGCAGCAGATGTTGCGCCAAGTGGGCATTATCGCCGAGATCAAATACTATCCGGGCGACGTCCTCTTCGCTCCGGTCGGCGAAGGCGGCATTCTGCAGGGCGGCAAGTTCGACCTGAGCCTGGCAGGCTGGTACGCCGGCATCGACCCGGACGACGCGTCACAGTTCACGTGCGCGAACGTGGCTCCGAAGGGCTACAACTACTCGCGCTATTGCAACGCCGATATGGAAGCGGCGCAAATAACCGCATTGAACAACTACGACCGCCCGACGCGCAAAAAGGCGTACGCGCTGATCCAATCCTACCTGGCGCGCGATCTTCCGGAGATCTTCCTCTATGACCAGCGCGGGATGCACCCGATCAGCATAAATTTCAAGGGCTTCGCACCCAATCCGGTGACCGAGTCCTGGAACGCTTGGCAGTGGAGTATTTAGGCTCCAACGAATCGCTGGGACGGTTACCCGATCTCAACTGGCTGCGCAAGATCATCGTCGAGCGCGCGCTGACGCGCGGCGACTACATGCTCGCGGGCGGGACGCGCAGCGATTATTATATCGACAAGTTCCGCCTGTTTTCCGATCCGCACGTGTTACGCCGGATCGCCCGGCTCTTCGTGCCGGTGATCTCGGAAGTCAATCCGGATTTGATTGGCGGCACCGAACTCGGCGGAGTCGTTATCGCCACGGCCGTCTCGCAGCTCGCCAACCTGCCGATGATCGCCGTTCGTAAGAAACCTAAAGGCTACGGCGCCTTCGCGGGCGAGTACGTCGAGGGCGCGTGGGAACCCGGACAGCGCGTGCTTTTGCTCGAGGATGTCGTCACCACCGCGCGCGAATTGCTCGCCGCCAAAGATCGCCTCGAAGAGCTCAAACTTCGGGTAACGTGCTGCGCCGTCGTCAGCCGCGGCCTTGCACCGGTGCGCTCGCTGTTGCAGTTCTCACTACCGCGGGGCGACGCGAGGACGGA
>Ga0102924_1002706_pt1 | contig 19084 bp, 21 predicted proteins | sample PaiPotPPM11metaG_FD_80116 | JGI IMG/M metagenome (GOLD analysis project Ga0102924, IMG submission 80116) | Iron sulfur acid spring bacterial and archeal communities from Banff, Canada, to study Microbial Dark Matter (Phase II) - Paint Pots PPM... ...
AGCACAAAGGCCGGCCGGCATGCCTGCCTGTCGGTCGGCTCGGGCGCGTTCCGGCCTGTCATGCGCAGCGGGCTGGTCAGCGCGACGGCCACCTCGTACACGTACACGCCCCGGTGGACCGCGTAGGCGAGGGCCAGGCCGGGATCCTCGCCGGGCACCTAAGGCGCCCGCGGCCTGTTCAACTGGGGCCCGCCGCCTCCGCCGTCCATCCTTGCCCCCGACGATCTCGCGGCGTTGATGACCAGCACTCACAGCCCGGCTTGGTAGTGGGCACGACCCGCGCCGCCGGTAACGCCGAATCGCTCGCCGGGGCGAGTGCGTCGAGCCGGGAGCGGATGCGCCGGTCCAGGAACTGGGCGGTAACGGTAAAGAAGCCACTGTTGTCGTCGCCGGCGACCATGTGGTACGCCCCCGAGATCTCCGCGAACTCGGCATGGGGGACAAGGCGCAGGAACCGCCGCGGGTCGGCCTTGCTCAAGACGTCGGAGTGCTCGCCGCGAATCAGCAGCGTCGGCAGCCGCAGGCTGGCCGCGGCGGCACCGAGGCGGACCGGGTCCAGGAGAGTATCCCGTATTACGGGCTGGTCGACCGGTACCCGCATGAACGCCGGGTCCCAGTGCCAGTACCACCGGCCCTCCACCTGCCGGAGGTTGCGCCGCAGCCCGCTGACGTTGGCCGAGCGCCCGCGATGGGGGAGGTACCGGGCTACGGTGTCAGCGACATCATCGAGCGTGGCGAACCCCTCCGGGTGAGCGGTCATGAATTCCCTGATCCGCCGCGTCCCCTCCGGCTGGACGAAGGGCGACACGTCGACCAAAACGACGCCGAGCGCGAGGTCGGGATTGCGGCCGAGCGCGGCGAGTGCGGAGATCCCGCCCAGGGACGCGCCAACGAGTACCGGCGGCTGGCCGAGTTCCCGGACGAGGCTCTCGACATCGGCGCTCAAGTCGTCCATCTGCAAGGTCGCGATTGTCATGGGCGTGAGCGACCCCAGGGCCGACCGCTTCCGGCGGCACTCCATGATCCTCGTGCCGCTGGACACCGCCGGCGTCACCATCGGGCGATCGACCACCGTCTTCGGCTACGACGACGGCGATCACGGCGGGGTGCAGGAGTGGGTCGCCGAGTCCCGGCTCGCGATAGACCAGGCGCGCCTGCTGGTGCTCAAGACCGCGTGGCTGATCGACACCGCCGGCGTGAAGCACGCCCGCACCGAGGTCGCGGCCATCAAAGTCGCCGCGCCGCGAGCCGCGTCCTACGTGCTCGATCGCGCGATCCAGGTCCATGGCGCGGCCGGTGTCTCGGGCGACACCCCCTTGGCCGCGACGTGGGCGCTGCTGCGCACCCTCCATCTCGCGGACGGCCCCGATGAAGTCCACTTGCGCTCCGTCGCCCGCGAGGAGTTGCGCCGTCACGCTCAGGGCTGACCGCCACGCCCGGTAAGGCTGGTGCCGCCTACTAACCAACCGCCGGGAACACCGTTGGCGAGATAGTCCCGGCCGCCCTCCCATCAGGGACTGTGTAGTTAGTTGGCGGTGTTTAGCAGTTGCGTGGGGACAGTTCAAACCGGTCGAGGGCAGCCTTGTCCCACTGGATACCGTGACCGGCGCGCGCGGGCGGCTCGGCCACCCCGTCGCGGACGGTGAGCGTCTCTTCCAGAAGGTCGTCGAGCAGCGGGAAATGCTCGACGAAGGTGGCGGCGGCCGCCGCCGCCGCGAGGTGGACGTGCAGTTCGGGAAGGAAGTGCGGGCTGACCGCGACGCTGCTGGCCTCGGCGAGCGTGGCGATGCGCAGCCACTCGGTCACGCCCCCGGTCAGGGGCGCGTCCGGCGTGAGCACCGCGGCGGCGTGCCGGTCCAGGTACTGCTTGACCTCGAACCGGCCCTGCAGGTGCTCACCGACGGCGATGGGCACCGGCGAGCGAGCCGCGAGCTGCGCGTGGCCGTCCACATCGTCTGAACGCAGCGGTTCTTCCAGCCACGCCACGTCCAGGTCACCCAGGCGGCAGGCGAGCCGATGCGCCTGCGCGAGATCTAGCCGCTCGTTACAGTCGACCATCAGCGCGACTCCTGGCCCGACCTCGGCCCGGACCGCGGCGAGGCGGGCGATGTCGCGCTCGATGCCGAGCGCCCCGGCCCGAAGCTTGACCGCCCGGTACCCCTCATCGACGTACGACACCGCGCCGGCGACGAACTCGGCGTCGGTCATAGCGTGCGTGGACCGGCCGCTGCCGTAGACCTGCACCGCGTCCTGGTGCGCGCCCAGAAGCCGGAACAGCGGCAGCCCGGCCCGGTGGGCCCGCAGGTCCCAGATCGCGATGTCCAGCGCCGACAGGGCCGGCAGCGCTGCCCCGCGGCCTAGCCGGTGGGTGAGGTCCCACAGCGTGCGCCAGGTCCGTACCCAGTCCAGCAGGTCCATTCCTGCCGTCAGCGGAGTCATCACCTCTCCGAGAATCGCGCGCGCGGCGGTAAGCCCGCCGGTCAGCGAGTACGTGAAGCCGGTACCGGCCGCGCCATCGGTGTCCCTGACCGTCACATGCAGCACCTGAAGGCTGGTCGCGCCCGACCCGCCCCGGGCGGCGCCCAGCGGCACCTGTATCAGCCGCTGTCTAACACTGCCGACTTTCATCCTCAGCCCTTTTCACCCGTGATCCGGGCCCGTCGGCGAGAAGATTCAGCCCCCGCAGACCGCGGTCAGAAAGGTCCCGACCGGCTGGCCCCCGGCCGGCCCTGGCACCGCTCAGCAGGTTCGCGCGGTACCCGCTCACCGTGTGGCAGATCGCGATCATCTCGCCGTCCACTTAGACCCCGGCCGCCGCGCCACAGGGCAGCGCGGCGGCGCGGCGATGTAGGCGATGTAGGCGATGTAGTTGCCGAGTTCGAGCACCTGTACGCCTTCAAGCGGCAAGGCAACGCCTTCAATGCCCATGATCCTCCTTTGGTGAGGCACACGGGCAGCGTGTGGCCGCGGAAAGGTCATACGTGGCCGCCGACCGGCGCTGGCAGGGCAGGTCTTCGCCGCTCGACGCGGCGTGCATAGCGAACGTTCGCGCAATGGCGACACCCGAATAGCTAGCGCTGGTCGCCTGTCCGGGACTGCGCAGTATGGAGGGCTTCCCTGTAGGCGTGTTCGAGGATGTCGAGACTCTCGCGTAGATCTCCGAACACCGCCTCGGGTTCTGTGCTTGTACGGGATGAGTTGGCGCTGCGGGCGACAACGGCGACGGCGAGGTCAGCGACCTGCTCGCCGACGGCGTCCGCGGACTCGCGCCCTTCGGGGTTGAACCACCAGGCGATCCAGTTGATCATGCCGAGGATGCTCAGGGAGGCGATTCCGGGATCCACTTGCCGGAACTGGCCGGAGCGTTGACCGGCTTCGACGGCGCGGACGATCTCGTGGAGAACGGCGCGTTTGCCGTGGCGATGTTCGCTGGAGAGCTCGTCGGGCAGGTCGGCCTCGGACCGGACGGCTAGCAGGAAGCTGTGCGGATGCTCGGCGCGATGGGTGGCCAGGGCCCTGGTGATTGCTCGAAGCTTGTCGCGAGCGTCGAGGTCGGTACGGGCGTTGATGGCCCGCAGTTCCGTGGCCGGGGAGCGGGTGATCTCGGTGACGAGGTGCTCGAAAAGCTCGTCCTTGGACTTGACGTAGTGGTAGAGCGCTTGGCGGCTGAAGCCGGTGGCGTCAGCGATGTCTTGCAGGCTGGTGCCGGCGAGGCCCTTCTCGGCGAACAGCCGTGCGGCCTGGCCGTATATCTCCGACATCACCAGGGCCCGGCGGGTCGAGGTCGGGCCGTTGTTGCCGTCACCATCCTGTGTGCTGACCCGCCGACCGTGCGGTCCGCCGGTGCGTCGGGTCTGTCCTCGGCTGGGCGCGCGGCTGCCGGGTACGGTCTCTGGTGCCGCGGGTCGGGCGGCGCCGGTGGCGGGCCCGGGGCTGGATGCGAAGTCGGCATGTTCGGTGGTCATGGACTCAGGCTACGGCCGGGGGTGCCAGTTCGGCGCGGCTGCCGAGCCAGTCGCGGATGCGGTCGACGGCGAGGGCGTTGCCGGTGGTCTCGCCGTCGGCGATGGGGCCGCCGAAGTGCGTGCCGCGTACCTGCAGGTGGGTGAGGTCGGTGGCGCCGAGTGCCTCGGTCATCCGCCGGGTGACCGTGGGAAACGTAGCCTGGTCGCCGGTCAGTTCGAGGAACAGGGTGGGGACGGTGACGCCAGGGGCGGCGCGGGCGAAGTCGGCTTGCGAACTCAGGCCGGACCAGGTCGACAACCAGGCTTCGGGGGTGCTGAGGCGGCCGAAGCCGACGAGGCCGGAGTTGATGAGGTCCGGTCGGCGGCCGAACACCGAGCCGTAGGGGCGTTCGTTCGGATCGAGAGACGGATCGACGGTGCGGGGGTCGGCGTCGGTCCGGTAGACAGTAAGGATCCGCGGGGCGATTGCCGCGCGCCGGTGAGCCGGGTCGCCACTGCGCTTGAACGTGGCGCGGGCCTTGGCCGCGCGGGCAAGGTGCTCGCGGGCGATGGCGTCGATCCTGGCGATCCGCTCGCGTTGCGCAGCTCGGTAGCGGGTTAGGAACTCCTGGTCGTAGCGGGAGGTGGTCGGCGGGTCGGCGAATCCGTTGGCGGTGCGGAAGAGGTCCAGGTCGGGGTTCACCGACAGCGGGTCGGTCTCGTCGGCGACTGAAGGGTCGATGCAGCCGAGCAGGAGCTGTCCCTGGCCTGGGTGCGGGGCGAGGAACACCAGCGCGTCCGCGGGAGGCATCAATGCGTCGGCGAACCCGGTGGGGCGTCCCGCAGGGGTGGTGTCCAGGCGGGTGGTAGGGGCCTTCGCGGCCTGTTCCTGATAGTAGGCAAAAAGGGGACCGCCGCCGGAGTGGCCGAGAAGCACGATGGTGTCGAAGTCGGTGCCGACGTTGTTGTCGCGCAGGAACTCCTGTCCGGCGGCGACGTCGAGCAGTGCCTGTTCGTGGACCAGGGAGAGATCGTTGTTGACCGAGCGAGTGTGCTGGGTCCACACCGCCAACCCGGCGTGCAGGAGCCCGGGCACTAGTGCGTGGTGAGTGAAGTCCTGCCGGGGGTGCATCAGGCAGACGACGGTGCGGGCGCCGGGGATCCGGTGGAGCACTCCGCGGACGGTCGCCCCGTCGGCGGTGGTCAGCTCGTGAACCGTTGTGACGGTGGCAGCGGGCCGTTCGCCCACGGCGACGCGGCGGCCCGCGCCGAGCCGGTCGGCGCCGGTGGTCGTGGTCATGTCGGCTCCACCCGTAGGGCGTTCTTGTCGTGCTGCACGATCGTCCCGTGCGAGACGCCGGCCACGATGCTGTACCAGACGGCGTGGCGGCAGCTGGTGGCGCCCCGGTCGATCTCGAGCGGGCCCTCAGCGACGATCTCGAAGTAGGGCCCGACCCGGCCGACGGTGACGGTGGAGTCCTGGGCGGCGACCTTGGGCAGTGAGGTGTTCTCGGGGACGTCAAGCACGTAAATGGTGGTCATGCCTGCACCGCCTGCTGGGCGCGTTCCCAGTCCGCGGCGCGGGCGACGATGAGCTCGGCCTTGCGGCCAAGCAGCGTGCCGAGGGTAGGCTCGGGGTCTTCCTCGAGGACGTCGAGCAGGGCGTCGATGGTCAGGTTGGCGTCGAGGTCCTCCTGCGGCGTGACCGGGCGCAGCGCGCGCGTCAGCTCGATCATGTAGCCGTTCGGGTCATGGGTGTAGATCGACTCGATGGTCTCGTGGCGGACCTGCATTTCCACGGGCCAGTCGCTGTCGTCCAGGCGACGGCGGTACTCGAGGAGGTCCTCCTCGGATTCAACGTGGATCGCCAAATGGCGGGAGTTGGCGAAGAAGTCCGGGGTGCCCTCGGGCAGCCGGGCCCAGGCGTCGCCCCGGGCTTGTGGGTCGCCGACGGGACGGTGGCCGAAGTAGTAGAAGAACGCGATCCGGTCGTCGTTGCCGATGTCGAAGAAGAAGTGAATGAAGTCCGGGTGCTTCTCAGGGCCCCATCCCGCAGCGCAGACGGAATGAACTACTGGAAAGCGGAGCACGTCCCGGTAGAAGCGGACGGTCGCGACGGGGTCGAATGTGGGGAACGCGGCGTGATCGACGCCGCGTACCCGGTGCTCGGTGGGGGTCATGAGGCTTGATCTCCGATCGCGGATCTGACAGTCAACGACCTTCGTCGTCGATGATGACTATATGATTCCGGTGCCGATTTCTCAACATCTACGACGAGTTTCTTGACATGAACGCAAGTCTGCGTTTCACTCTGGAGCATGGCAACCAGACATGTGGTCGTGATTGGCGGAGGCCCCGCCGGCCTGTTCGTGGCCCGGCTGCTAGCGCGTCGGCATCCCTCTTGGGCGGTCGTGCTGTTCGAGCGGCTGCCGCCACTGGAGACCTTCGGCTTCGGGGTCGGCCTGAGCGGGGGAACGCTGCGCTCGCTGGCCGCGGCCGACGCTGACGTCCACGCCGACGTCCTCGCCGAGGCCTACGAGTACTCCAGCGCGCGGTTCATGCCCCCGAGCGGTGAGGTGCGCATCCCGGGTTTCCATAGCGGGGTCGCCATCGGACGTGCCCGGATGCTGGCGAACCTGCACCGCCGCGCCGTCGAGGCCGGCGTCGACGTCCGTGTGGGCACCTCGGTCGCGCTGGCGGACGTCGCCGAGCACGCCGACCTCGTCATCGCGGCCGACGGCGTCTCCAGCCCGACCCGCCAGAGCCTGTCGAGGGAGTTCGGCGCGCGTGTCGGGCAGGGCCGGGGCCTGTTCATCTGGTGCGGGAGCGAGGCCCCGCTCGAGGGCATGATATTTCGCCCTGTCGAGACCGAGCACGGGTTGTTCGTCGCGCACGCATACCCGTACGCGCCCGGGCGCTCCACCTGGGTCATCGAGACCGACGAGCAGAGCTGGCGGCGGGCGGGCTTCCACGCCTCGCAGACCAGCGCGCACGGGACGGACGAGCAGGCGATCGAGTACCTGTCGCGCGCGTTCGCCGACGTGCTGAGAGGTAAGCCGCTGATCGGCAATAAGTCGCAGTGGGGCCCGTTTCGGACCGTCACCTGCGAGCGGTGGTCGCACGGACACCTCGTGCTGCTCGGGGACGCGGCGGCCAACGCCCACCCCTCGGTCGGGTCGGGCACCAAGCTCGCGATGGAGAGTGCCATCGCCCTCGACGAGGCCCTCGCCGAGGAGGCAACGATCACAGGGGCACTGGCCGCCTTCGAGACCCGCCGCCGCCCCGCGGTCGAGAGATTCCAGGACCGCGCCCGCCGCAGCCATCTGTGGTGGGAGTCGCTGGGCAGCCGGCTGGACATGACCCCCGAACGCCTCGCCGTTGCCTTCCTGACCCGGGCCGGAGTGGTCTCCGTCGACGCCTTGCAGACGACAGCGCCGGAGCTCGTGCGCGCCGCCACCGCACAGTTTGCCGGGGTGGCCGAGCAGGACCTGCCACCATCGGGCCTGCCCGGCTGGGTGGTCGGCAGGGCCACGGCCCGGCGCGCCGCCGACACGCAGCTCCCGGTCGGCTGCGCCGACCCCTGGGGCGCCGAGGCGGATGAGATCGTGGCGAAGGCTCGTTCGGTGCGTGCCGCGGGCGGTGTCGACCTCGAACTCGTCGGAGCGGACACCCGACCGGCTCTGCTGGACCGACTGGCCCTAGCCGAGCGCATCCGCGTCGAGACCGGGCTGCGTGTGCAGGTGGCTGCGCCCCGCGAGCGGCTGCACGACATCGCCGACGCGCTGGTTGCCGGTCGCCTGGACGCGACGTCCCCGGTCGCGTCGTAGCTAGCCCAGCTCCTAACCTGCTGAATCCTCACTGTGGAGGCTCCAATGAAACTCTCGAACTGGCGCGACATCGTCGTCCGGCATCCCGAGGACCGCGTCCGGGAGTACCGCGCCTCGGGCAGATGGGCCGGGAACACCATCGGTACCGAGCTGCACCGCATCGCTGCCACTCGACCCGGCGCCCTCGCCCTCGCCGGTCCCGGACGGGAGCTGAGCTGGGCCCAGCTCGACGCCGAGACCGACCGGATCGCCGCAGGCCTGCACGCGCTGGGCCTGCGCCCTGGCGACGCGGCGCTGCTGCAGCTGGACAATACCGTCGAGACGGTCCTGACCTGGTACGGGCTGATCAAGGCCGCGGTCGTCCCGGTAGCGACACTGCGCGCGCACCGTGGGCACGAGATCCGCGAGATCGCCCGCATCACTCGCGCTCGTGCCCATATCGTCGACGGGGCCAACTCGAACTTCGATCTCGTCGACTTCGCGCGCCGCCTCGCCGATGAGCCCCCCGGCGCTTCCGAGTCGGCCGGTGCCCGTCGGTTGGTCCTCAGCGTCGGCGCTCGCTCCGCTACCTCCGTCGCAGGCGTTAGTCGGATCGAGGACCTAGGCCACGACATCACCGCCACGGACGCCCGCGCTATCGTCGACCGGACCCAGCAGGAGATCGACGACGAGGACGTCGCGGTCTTCCAGCTTTCCGGCGGCACCACCGGAACCCCGAAGGTGATCCCCCGCCTGCACGGCGAGTACTGGTACAACGCCCACGCCTACGCTGAGCGCCAACGCTGGAGTCCCGCGACCCGGGTAACCCACTTCGGCCCGCTGGTCCACAACGCCGGGATCGTCTGCGCCCTGCACAGCGTGCACGCCGCCGGCGGGGCGATGGTCGTTGCGGCCGCCGACCCGAGCATACTGCTGCCCGCGATGGCCGAGTTCGCGGTCACCGACCTGATCCTGTTCCCCGGCCTGGTCCCGGGCCTGCGCAGTCATCCCGGTTTTGACGCTGCCTTCGCCGCCGTCCGGCAGGTCACCTTCACTATCGCGCCGGTTACCCAGGAATTGTTCGACGAGTTCGAGGGCCGCGGGATCCGCGTCTTGGGCCTCTACGGCATGGGGGAGGGCTTCTGCGCCGTCACCTCACCCGACGACCCGCCCGCCGTCCGCCGCTCGGTCGGACACGCGATTTCCGACGCCGACGAGATCCGCATCGTCGAGCCCGGTACCGACACCCCCGTCCCACCGGGACAGGTGGGCGAGCTGTGCTGCCGCGGCCCCTACACCATCCGCGGCTACCTCGACGAGCCCGTCCGCAACCTCGAGGCGTTCTCCTCGGACGGCTTTTACCACACCGGCGACCTGCTGCAGGAACGGACGATCGACGGAGTCCGCTACCTCACTTACGAGGGGCGCACCAAGGAGCTCATCAGCCGCGGTGGCGAGAAGATCGCCTCATCCGAGGTCGAGGGTCTAGTCGCCGAACTGCCCGGGATCCGCCGCGTCGCACTGGTCCCGGTTCCCGACGAGCGTCTCGGTGAACGCGCTTGCATCTGCATCGAGACCGCCGATCCCGCGCTGCGCCTGGAACTGGCCGACATCCAGCGGTTCCTGGAGTCCCGTGATGTCGCCCGGTTCAAGTGGCCCGAGTACGTCGAGCTGCTGGCCGAGCTGCCCCTGACCCCCGTCGGGAAAATCGACAAGAAGCGGCTGACCGCCGAGGTCTGCGCGCGCATCGCCCGGAATGGCCACGGTTCGAACGAGCTGACCTCCGCCAAGCCCTGAAGGCATCGCGGCCGCTGGCAGCCCAGAGCAAGTACCGGACGGCCACCCATTGCGCGGCTACGGTCCGCAACCAGGCCGCAAGGGGTGACAGGGTTTTCGGCACCCACAGGCCGTTGTGGACTGGCGCGTCCGCATCAGGGCCTGCAGCAGGACCCCCGCTGCGTCGGCACAGCAAAGCAATCGACATCACCGCCAGTATCGAGCGCACGCAGGTCCTCGGCGGCCCGGCCGCGCCGCGGGGTATCGGGCTGTGCACTGGTGCTGACCGGCCCCAGCGCCGTCCCACCTGCGGCCGTGCTTGACTGCTCGCGGATCAGCGGGCGAGGCGCGGAAAGAGGACTTCGGCATTGCCGCGGTCGATGGCCTCGGGCTGGCCGGGGGCGTAGCCGGGATAGGCCTCCAGGTAACGGTTGTAGTAGCTGCCCGCTTCCTCGGGGGCGAAGGGCCAGTCGCTGCCGTACAGGACGTGGCCGGGCTCGGCGAAGGCGAGCAGTGCGGGCAGGGCTGTCGGGCTGGCGCTCAGGGCGGTATCGAAGTAGAAGCGCTTGAACTCGGTGATGAGGTCGTCGGCCTTTCGGTCGGGGGCCACGACGGCAGAGGTCAGGCCGGAGAAGCGGTAGGCGGCATAGGGCAGGAAGCCGCCGCCGTGGGACAGGATGATCTTGACGTCGGGATAACGGCTGGTGGTGCCGTTGAGTACCAGGTTCACGGCCGTGCGCGTGGTGTCGAAGACGTAGTCGACGAGAGGGGCGGGGGTTCCGTCCAGCAGCGCCATCGGCGGCGGGGTCGGGTGGACGAACACCACGGCTGCGCGGCGGTCGAGTTCGGCCCACAGTGGCTCGAATCCAGGGTCGCCCAGATAACGGCCGTGGTGGTTGGACAGCAGGATGACGCCGTCGGCACCCAGTTCGTCGAGCGCATGCGCGGCCTCGCTGACTGCCCCGTCGGTGTCCGGTAGCGGGAGGCTGGCGAAGAAGCCGAACCTGTCCGGGTGATCCTTTGCCGCTTCGGCCGCGTGCTCGTTTACGGCGCGCGCCAGGTCCCGCGCGCGGGCGTCGTCGCCGAAGTGGACGCCGGGGGACGGCGTCGACAGGATCCCGGTGGCGATTCCGTGGGAGTCCATCATCGCGATCGCGCTCTGCCGGCTCCAGGCTGGGACGGACCAGTTGCCGGGGTCTGTCCCGGCGGCGTCCAGCGCGCGGGTCCATACGGGCGGGACGATGTGCTGGTGGACGTCGATGCGTGCGGCGAAGGTCATCACGAACCCTCCTAAAGATTAGCTTGCTAACTAATTTCTTTAGTATGCTAACCATCATGCCTGCGGAAAGCAAACGGTCGCTGGCGCGGGACCCGCGTACAGCAGCGGGGGACCCGGAAGCGGAAGCGGGGGTGCAGGATGCCGGGGTGGAGGAACTGGCCCGGGCGGCGGATGCCCTTTTCTACGCCATGCGCCGCGGCCGGGCCGCTACGGCGCAGTCGGCTCCCGGCCTGTCGCCCGCCCAGCTGGCGCTCATCGACCCGCTGGACAGGGAGACGGAGCTTCCGGTCAGCCGGCTCGCCGCGGGCGCGGCAATCAGCGTCCCCACCGCCACCCGCATGCTCCAGCAGCTGGAGGCCAAGGGACTGGTATCCCGGCGGCGGTCCCCGGCAGACGAGCGGCAAGTCCTCGCCAGCCTCACGGACGAGGGCCTGGGCGAGCTCAGGCTGCTGCGCGCCCGCCTGCGCGAGCGCCAGGCCAAGGCGCTGCTGCAATTCGCGCCCGAGGAGCGCAGGCAGCTCGCACGGCAGCTTCGCAAGCTGGCCGAGGTCATCACCGCCGTAGACCGCTGACTGCGGCCCACCAGGTCAGCTGCTCGCCGACCCGGCAACGGGACGGCCAAGGATTGAGCAGAAGGCAGTCATCAGCGCTCCGGCCGGGTCAGACGGCACCGGGGCCGAGCGCGACCAATCGTTGGCAAGGGGTCACCGTTTGGATCGCTGTTGACAGCCGATGGCCGATTTGTAGTCAAGACGCGCGTCAGGGCCGCGTGCTCGCGCCCTTCTGGGGATCCGGGTCGGCGGGGCCTCGGCGGCCCTGATCATGGCGGTGATCCGGGCGCTGGCCACCGATACGAGCTTGTGGTGCGACGACGTGTGGGTGGTGGACTCCACGCCGGTGGAATGCGGCCGGTCCCGGGAGACGGTCAAGCGCTCAGACCTGGCCGGCTGGGCCCAGTACGGGTACTGAGCGTCGCATTCCCGGTTCTTCTGGGGCTGCGGCTGCACCTGCTCGCCACGCTGGGCGGTCTGCCCATCGGGTTCGCCCTGGCCGGGGCCAGCAGTACCATCAGGTCTCTGATCAAGTGGCTCCGCCTCGTCGATGCCCGGTGACGGCGAACCACGGGCTGGCCACTGAGAGGTAAGCGAGTCAGTGTGCCCGGCCGTCGTCGCCGCGTGGCGCTTGTCCGAGGCCTCGGCGAGTGTGGGAGCGTAGTCGCTCGCCTTGCCGCTCATCGGATCCGCTCGAACAGCGCGGCGAGTCCCTGCCCGCCCGCGATGCACATAGTCTCCAGCCCGTAGCAGGCCTCCCTCCGGTGCATCTCGCGTGTCAGTGTGGCCAGGATGCGGGCCCCGGTGGCTCCGATCGGGTGGCCGAGGGAGATCCCTGAGCCGCTGACGTTGGACCGGGCGAGGCAAGTGCACTCGGCACAGTTCGGCCAAATCACGGCCGGTGGCCATGCCGAGTTTGGCAGACCGGTATTGCACCAGCATGGCCGCCAGGTTCGCCGTGAGCACTACCCAGCACAGCAGGTAGCCGTGCTGGGCGCCGGCGGTGATGTTGGTGGCGAAGTTGCCGGGATCCACGTAGGCCACCGCGGCCACGAACGCGGGGCCGAGCAGCGCCAGCACCGGATGCCGCCGCGCGACCGCGGAGTCGGTCCGCGCGGCAACGGAAACCGTATCCCGGATCATCGTTCGCTGTCGCCGGAGTTCGCGGGCGCGGTGGGGAACTCGCCGATTTCGAAGGGGCCGATTCCGAGCAGTTGATGGACGTGCCACTCTATGATGTCGAGCGGTGCCTGGCCGTCGTGATCGAGCGGATCGGCGCGCGCGACTTCTTCGGCTGCCGCGCTGGATGGCGCGCGGACGACGTAGATGCTCCGGGTAAGCCCCGGGTCCGGCCCGGAGATGAGTACGACACCCCGTTCGTGCTGGTTACGCAGCCAGCGCAGGTGCCGCTCGACGGTTGTCCCTTCGGGTTTCGAGTTATTCTGCCTGATCATCAGATACCAGGGCATGACGTCTCCTGCCGGAATTCACGCGGCGTGGCAGAGCCACTGCCGGATTTGGCTGTCGAGGGCCTGCACGTCGATGTCGCCTTCGCCTACCCAGCCCACGTAGGAATCTGGACGGATGAGCAGTGCCGACGCCGAGCGCAGGGCTTCCGGGAGCCGGACTGGCACGCCAGAGACGACGTCAACCGGCGCCGACGAGTAGTTCAGCTCGCGGAACCGGTCGTCGCCGGTGAGGTCGAGGGCGAGGAAGTGTCCGGACCGGAGGAGCTCCCCGACCGGGACGATGCCGTCCGGCAGCTGCATCTCGAGATCTGGCAGGCGGTGTCCGGTGACCGGATGGGCTCCGGACGGGCTGGGGTACGGGTCGGTCAGCCCGTTAAGCTCCAGCGCCAGCCTGCGATTGACCTCCGGCAGCGGCATCAGGGTGGATTCGAACCAGCGTTTGAAGATCACTGCGTCCGGCGAGAAGTCCAATTGGATGGAAACCTGCCCTGCTACGCTCCGCAGGAGTGCTTCGGCGACTGGGCGGCGTTCTTTCTCGAAGGTGGCCAGGAGGTCCGGGGACGCATGTCCGTTGACGACCGCGGCGAGCTTCCATCCCAGGTTGAACGCGTCCTGGATGCAGAAGTTCATCCCGACGCCGCTCGCCGGATAGTGGATTCGCGTGCTCTCGCCGACCAGGAAGACTCGTCCGGAGGAGAATTGCGTCGCCATCGCCGTCGTGTCCGTGAACCGCGATGCCCACTTCAGCTCGTCGAATTCGAGGTCGGATTCCAGGATCTCGCCGAGGCACTTCCGTACTTCCTCGGCCGTGACCGGTTCGGACGGGTCGGCGTGCATCCGGTCCGCGTGCACGAAGTTGAACCGCGTCGTGCCGGCCCCGACCGGGAATGAGGCGAGCCAGCCATGCTGGTTGTCGGTGATGCGGCGGCCGCCCGGCCAGGGGTTATCGATGGCGACGTCGGCGACCACGCCAGTGAAGGTCGGGCCATGCCCGGCGAAGTCGATGCCCATCTGCTGGCGGACGGCGCTTCGGCCGCCGTCGCAGCCCACGAGGTAGGCCGCGGTCGCCGTAGATCTGGCCCCTCCGGTGTCGACCATGCCGATCTCGACGCCGTCGTCGTCCTGGGTGACGGTGTCCACTGTGTGGCCGCGGACGATCGTGACGCCGGCTTGCAGGGCGTGCGCGGTCAGCAGTTCCTCGGTAATGTTCTGCGGCATGATGAGCCGGTACCCGTAGCGGGACTCCAGGTGACGCCATTCCACCGGCTTCATGCCGGCCCACATGTGAGTGCGGAACAGCGGGTTGCTCCGGATGGCGCGGGCCCGGTCGATGAACGTCCCGGCGAGTCCGCGGGTGTCGAGAAGTTCCAGCACCCTGGGCAGGATCGTGCCCGCGCGGGACTGGACAGACTCGGTACGACGTTCGAGCACTGTCACCTCGACGCCGGCTAGGGCGAGTTCACTGGCGACGACGAGTCCGGACGGGCCGCCGCCGACGACGATCACGTTCTGATCCATTCCGCTACCTCTCGCTGTCCGGCGGCTGCATGCGCAGCACCGTGTGCCCGGTCACCGCGCCGTCGGCTATGGCTTCGTGGGCATCTGCGGCCGCTTCCAGCGGGAACTCGTGCAGCAGTCCTGGGGGCAGGCGGAATCCGTCGCGCACCAGCTGCCAGAACTCGGCGGTCACTGGCTGGGTGTGGCTGCGCAGGCCGATCAGCGACACGCCGCGCGTGTAGAGCGACCGGATCGGAACCGGCAGCTCCGGGCTCCCGATGACGCCCGACGCGACGATATGGGACCCGTTCGCCAGCGCCGGGAAGTACTGCTCGAAGACGGAGGGCACGCAGACGTTGTCGATGACCGCGCGCGGCCTGGATCCGCCGGCCGCGGCGACGATCGCCTCGGCCAGGCCGGACCGCGTGGAATCCAGCACCGCGCAACCCAGGCTGCCGGCCACCGAGGCGGGCCGGCGGCTGAGGCCGATCACGGTCGCGCCGAGGAGCCGCCCGAGGGCCGCGAGCGTCGAGGCGAGCGCGCCGGTCATCCCCGTGACGAGCACGACCGTGCCCCGCCCCACCATGGCGGTGCGGAGTTGCGTCAGCGCGATCGGCCCGGTGGCAGCCAGCGCGGCGGCCTCGGCGGGGTCGAGGTCGTGCGGCAGCGGATGGAGGCAGTCCGCGTGCACGGCGGTGAACTCTGCGTAGGAGCCCCAGCGGTGGATCCCGAGCATCTCCAGTCTGCTGCAGTCCTCCCGGAAGCCGGCGCGGCACTCGGCGCACGCGCCGCAGGCGTGGTGGATCGTCACCCCGACGGGCCTGCCCACCATCGCCGGGTCGACGCCTTCGCCGGCCGCGGCGACCACTCCGGCGAAGTTGCCGCCCAGCACGTGCGGGAGCGTCATCTCGCGGGAGTACGGATGCCGCCCGCTGCGCGTGGTGACGTCGCGGGTGCGCGACACCTCGACCGCAGCAACCCGGACGACCGCTTCGCCGGGCCTGGGACGCGGGGTCGGCACGTCCTCGATCCGCAGCACGCTGGGGTCGCCGAATGTCCGCATCACTACGGCCCGCATGGTGGCGGGCAGGGGACCCGGGGCGTCACCGCTTGAGGTGATCTTCATTGAGCGGCCCCCAACTGTTGATCGTCGCCAGGTCCACTTCCCAGGTCTTGGGCTGCTGGGGGAAGTCCTTGTGCCAGGGGCGGGGCTCGAAGTAGCCGTTCGCCTCGCTGGTCATGGTGTCGAGCTGGGTGAACAGCTCGATCACGTTGCCGTCCGGGTCCCGGTGGTAGGTGAAGACGTTGTGCCCGGGACCGTGCCGGCCGGGACCCCACTCAAGGCGGGTGTGCCGGGTCGCGAGGTGGTCCAGCAGCGCCTGCAGGTGGTTGAGGTCCCGCGTCTCGTAGGCGACGTGGTGCATGCCCTGGTACTTGGCAGAAACGACGAAGTTCGCCGCGTGGTGGTCGGAGTTGCAGCGCAGGAACACGAAGAAGTCAGCGACGGTGTCGGACCACTTGAAGCCGAGCAGGCCCTGGTAGAAGTCCTGCATTGGGGCCAGTTCCGGCGTGAAGGCGGCGACATGCCCGAGTTTCGTCGGCCGCAACGAGGTATAGCCCTCGACTCCGCTGCCGGACTGGGCGTCGTACAGATGAAGCGGAGTGCCAGTCAGCGGCTCCTCGACGACGAGGACATCGGGGGTCGCAGGGGCGATGTCGCGCCGTCGCTCGACCCCGTACCCCGCCTCGCGCAGCCGTCGTTCGGCCGTGTCCAGGTCCTCGCGGATCGCAAAGCCGACGAAGCTGCGGGCCTGTGCCGCCGCTGAGCGCTCGATCACCACCGAGTGGTGCGAAAAGTCGGTCGTGAGGAACGCCTGCTCAGGCCCCCTCTCGACCAAGACGAAGTCGAGGGTCTTCGTGTAGTACTCGACCAGCCGATCGACGTCCGGCGTCTCGTAGCCGACATAGCCCAGCTTGGCCACGGTCACCGGCGAATGAATTGGTTCAGGCATGAATTCCTCAGTTCAGCGCCGGATGCCCGCGCGCAGTTGGTCCCAGTTCCCCGATGCGATCTTCTGCCGGTCCTGGTCGCTCAGGTCCGCTTCTTCGAGGAACCGGCGAGTCCGGCCCTGCGGGGAGTTTTCGAAGGGGTAGTCGGTGGCCATCATGATGCGGTCGACGCCGACGATCTCGGTCGCCCAGCGGAGATAGCGCAGACTGAACATCCCGCTCGGCGTCAGGTAGATGTTCTCCCGGAAGTAGTCGGCGAGCGGTCGCTGCAGCTTCGCGATGTCGGCGACCTTCTGGATGCGTTCGAGGTAGAACAGCACGGCCTCGCCCCAGTGCCCCACAATCAGCTGCAGACCGGGATAGCGGTCGAAGACGCCGCCGAGGATGAGGCGCAGCACGAGCACCCCGGTGTCGTAGTGCCAGCCGAGGCCGAACGTCGCGAGCGACATGTCGGTCATGCCACCCAGCCCGCTGTAGTAGGCCGCGCGGACCTCCGGCGGCGGCGACAGGGGGTGCAGGTACAACGGCGCGCGCAATGCCTCCGCGGCCTCAAAGATCGGCCAGAAGTCCACGTGGTCGAGGCTGCGCTCTCGGGTGCGGCCGAACACCATCGCGCCGTCGAGTCCCAGCTTCGTCACGGCGCGTTCCAGTTCGCCGGCTGCCGCAGCCGGGTCCGGCGTGGCGAGGGTGGCGAACCCTCCGAGCCGGCCGGGGTGGGCCCGTACGGTGCCGGCGATGAGATCGTTGGTGGCGGTCTGCAATGCGACGGCGTCCCCGCGCCCGAGATGCTGCACTCCCGGGGTAGACAGCGACAAGACCTGGACGTCGAGCCCGGTGTCATCCATCGCCGTGAAGCGCGTCTCGCCCAGCTCGGCCAGGCGCAGCGCCGGCTCTCCCCTGGTCGACGGCACGATGGCCAGGTCCTGCAGGCGAGGGTCGAGCGCATTCCAGGCGCGGATCACGTCCGCAGTCACGAAATGCTCTTCCAAGCCGATCGTCTTCACGATGTCTCCCGTCAGCTGGCTTTGTGGGCGCCGGTCATCAGCGCCGCGAGGTCGTCGGGCCGCAGGAATGACGGCGGAGGGGGCGGCCCCCAGTTGAGCAGCCCGCGGGCGCCATCGAAGACGTCCGGCTTCCACAGCTGGTCGTCCACGATGCAGTCCATGTCGGAGTAGTACTCGGAGAACGTCCCGGCCGGGTCCTTCAGGTACCAGAAGAAGTTCGACCCCGCGTGGTGCCGGCCCAGGCCCCACACGTGCCGCTCGGGATGATCCGTGAGCATCGCCGTGGCGCCGCGGCCGATCTCGTCGACGTCGTCGACCTGCCAGGACGTGTGATGCAGGAAGTTCACCGGTGCCCGCACCACCAGGACGTTGTGGTGGTCCGTTGAGCAGCGCAGAAAAGCGCCCTGGCCCTTGATCTCGTCGGACACCTTGAATCCGAGGCCCTCCACGAAGAACCGGCGGGTGGCCTCGGGATCCGTCGAGCCCAGCACGGCGTGCCCGAGCTTGCGTGGCCGCACCGGGCCCTCCCGCGTCACGCCCGGGGCTCGCGCGTCACGCCGTTCGATGCGTCCGGGCCCGTTATAGGGGATGGCCGGGGCCTGGGGCTGTGCCAGCCTTGTCGCGATGCGCACGACAGCGCGGAAGCCCGCGACCGGTTCCACGGCTGACACTGAGTCCGCCGTGGGCGTGACCGGCAGGCCGAGCGCGCGCAGCCGGGCGGCCACCGAGTCCAGGTCGTCCGGGTCGTCAGCCGCGACCGTGAGCTCGGCGAGCCGGCGGGCCGGGGCGGCCACCAGCCGAAGCTGCGCGCCGCCGTCGCGGGTGGCGAGCCAGCCGCCTGCCGCGGGAGCGAGCCCGAATTCCGTGTAGTAGTCGCGGGCCGCGATCGGATCGGGCACGCCGATCGTGACCGAGGACAGGCCGTGCAGCGTCATCGCCGCTCCTTCGTATCGTGGTGCTGGTCAGTTCAGGCGGTCATAACGTGCCGCATCTCGCCGATCCCGTGCACGTAACTCACCAGTTCGTCACCGGGGGCGAGAAACCGCTGCGGCGTCCGCCAGACACCGACCCCAGGGGGGGTGCCGGTGAACAGGACGTCGCCCGGCAGCAGGGGCGTCACCGCGGACAGCCGGGCGATCAGCTCGGGAACCGGGAACACCATGTCCGCCGTCCTGCCCTTCTGCATCTCCTCGCCGTTGAGCAGGCACCCCAGTTCCAGGTCGTCGGGATCGTCGAACTCGTCGGGGGTGACCAGCAGCGGCCCGACCGGGCTGAATCCGGGGAACGACTTGGCCATGCTCCACTGCGGGGTGGGGCCCATCTGCTGCCGGTCGCGTTCGGAGAGGTCCTGTCCCACCGACAGGCCCGCGACGTGGCTCCAGGCGTCCTCGGTCGCGATCCGGTGACCGCCGCGGCCGATCACGACGACCAGCTCGACCTCCGCGTAGGCGTCCTGGACGCTACCGCCGACCCGGCCGCCGCTGGCCTCCGCGATGTCGACCACCGCACCGGAGCCGGTGACGACATTCAGCCGGCCGGACACGTTCGCGAACCGCATGTGCGTACTCCTTCACCGATGGGCGCTTCAGGCCATCGGGGTGATCGATTCGGCGACGCCGACGAGCGCCTTACCGCTTCCCATCGTTGGCCGTCGCGGACTGTGCTGTCCAAGACCATCTCCGCACACCCGATACCTTGCGGGTATCGTGTTGGGATGGACTTCCGCACGCTGCGGTACTTCGTCACGG
>Ga0102924_1002707_pt1 | contig 19078 bp, 18 predicted proteins | sample PaiPotPPM11metaG_FD_80116 | JGI IMG/M metagenome (GOLD analysis project Ga0102924, IMG submission 80116) | Iron sulfur acid spring bacterial and archeal communities from Banff, Canada, to study Microbial Dark Matter (Phase II) - Paint Pots PPM... ...
CCGCGAGGCGCTCACGTTCCGCGGCAGGTACCGCGAGTAGTCCGACACGTACACCGCCCAGCTCAGCATGTTCATGAAGAACAGCCCGACCGCGGCGATGAAGATCGGGAAGCTGGACAGGTGGGTGCCGCCCATCCCCTTGGCCAGGCTGTCCCCGCTGACCGCGGTCAGGATCACCGCCGTCAGCAGCGCCGCGCCGAACACCACGGTCAGAGTCGGCTGGATCCGGTGAATCCAGCCGTACCCGAACACCGCCAGCAGCACCGCCGGGATGGTCACGATGATGATCCAGACCGGGATGCTCACCGACCCGGTCAGGTCATTGAGCGACTGAGCCTGCACAACCTGCTGGGCTGCCAAGTAGCCCACGTCCAGCACGATCGACGCCACGAACACGAAGATCGCGCCGTAGAACCCGAACTGGCCCCGGGACTGGATCATCTGGGGCACCCCAAGCCGCGGCCCCTGCACTGCGTGCAGCGAGGTGAACGCCAGCCCCAGGAACGCCCCCAGGAACATCGCGATCAGCGCCCAGAACACATTCAGCCCGAAGAGAATCGCGAACCCGCCGAGCACGAAGTTAAATACATTCGCATTAGTGGCGAACCACAGCGTGAACTGGCCGCTGACCTTGCCGCCCCGCTCACTGTCCGGGATGATGTCGATCGAGTGCGACTCGATCTCCCCACCAATCGGCCCGCCGCCGCCGACCTGCTCCGACACCTCAGTCATCCTGGCCCCTTTCCGGGGTTAGTAGTGGATATGTCCTTCGTCGGCATTGACGGTCAAGCCTGTGACCCACCCGGCCCCCTCCGAAGCCAGGAACACCACAGGCGGCGCAATGACGAGCAGCCTGTTACGCATGGTGATTCTCATGAGAGTCAGCGAGTCGGGCATCGGGCGGACTCGGTCCGGCATTCAGAGCTTCTGGGGCGTCATTCCACTGCCCGCGACGGCAGGCGAGGCGCGACCTGAGACGGGCGAGACGGGTAGGTCAGGCGATCGGTAGATCACCGTTACACGGCTTGGTTGGTACCCAGAGAGTACGGCTACCATACTAGTTGGTCAAGAGTCTGGCCAGGAGAAATGTGGCTGTAGCTCAGGGGAAACATCAATTGCTGGACGGCCGGGCGGCTATGGCCCTTCGGCTGCTATCCGGGTTACCATGTCAGATCCGGATCCGCGAGCACGGCTCATAAGGCGGACGACGCCGAGCACCAACGGGAGCCGCAACTTAGCCTCACTGGCCTCAAACGGCATAGATAAGCGGCCAGCCCAGGGTGGCCGAGGTCGGCTACAGGGCGAACTTGTGCTGGACCTCGTCAGCCAGTTCCAGTCGACCCTGCTGCACATGCGTACGCATCGCGGCCTCTGCGGCTTGGGCGTCGCGGGCTCGGATGGCGCCCACGATCGCCCAGTGCTCGGCCAAAGACCGTTCCATCCGGCCTTCTCGCCGGGTCACGATCAACGACAGCAGGCCGCGGTGCAGTTGCTGCTTGAGCAGGAGGTAGTAATCGGCGAGCGGTTCGTTACCGGCACCTTGCATGATCAACTCGTGCAACCGCTCGTCGATGGCGCTGTACCCTTCGGCGTCACCGCGCTCGGCCGCGTCAGCCATGGCGAACATCACCTCACCGAGCAGGGCGACAATCTCGTTGCTACCGCGATTGGCGCACAACCGAGCGGCCATGCACTCCACTGCCTCGCGGACCTCGTAAAGATCAAGGATCTCGGGGCGGCTCAGACGCCGGACGAACGTCCCTCGCCGATGCTCAATAGCGACGAAGCCGGAGGCTTCTAGCTCCTTGAGTGCCTCCCGCACCGGCATACGGCTCACGCCGAACCGCTGGGCTAGCCGTGCCTCGGAGAGCTTCTCGCCGAAGGCAATCTTCCCAGAGGCGATCTCCTGCCGCAGTTGCGAGACGATGACATCTTTCATCGACCCCTTCCCGGCGGCGACGGGAGCTGTCCGCCCGGCCGGGGCGGCATCTGGCCTCGACGGTGACACCGGACTGGCGTCGGCGCGTGCGTCAGACCTCGCCATGAGACCGTGATCCATCCCTTCATCGGCACGAGTGTCGCGCTCCAGCGCGGACAGCTGCGATCCCTCTCCAGCTACCATACCAATGATGCCTCGCAACCGAGGCCGGCGGTGCTCGTGGATCCGGATCTGACATGGTAACCCGGGTAGCAGCCGAAGGGCCATAGCCGCCCGACCGTCCAGCAATTGATGTTTCCCCTGAGCTACAGCCACATTTCTCCTGGCCAGACTCTTGACCAACTAGTATGGTAGCCGTACTCTCTGGATACCAACCAAGCCGTGTAACGGTGGTCTACCGATCGCCGACCTACCCGTCTCGCCCGTCTCAGGTCGCGCCTCGCCTGCCGTCGCGGGCAGTGGAATGACGCGGGCAGTGGAAGACGCCCCAGGAGCTCTGAATGCCGGACCGAGTCCGCCCGATTCGTACCTGCGAAGCGAGGCGTAGCCACTCATGATCACCGATGTGCACACGCACTTCTGGAGCCCGGACCACCAGCGGCCGCCGTGGACCGATGGGCTAGGCCGAGTCTCGACCCGGTTGGCCGCGGGCGCCATCGACAGCGTGACAGTCGAGTCGTACCGGCGGCAGGTCGTCCCCGCCGCCCGCACCATCGTGTTCGGATTGCAGGCCCAGGCGTCGGGGATCATGGTGCCTAACGACGCGGTGGCTGCGTTCGTGCGGGAGGTCGGCGGTCAGACCGTCGGCTTCATGTCCGTGGACCCGACTCGCCATGATGCCGTCGCCGAGATCGAGCGATGCCACGCCGATCTCGGGCTGCGGGGCATCAAGCTCGGCCCGATCTATCAGGGAACGTCACCGCTGAACCCGTTGACGATGCGAGTCTTCTCGACCGCCGAACGCCTCGGATTGCCAGTGATGATCCATCAGGGTGCGATCTTCGCCAACGCGGGGCGCCTGGTCGATGCCAACCCGCTACTGCTCGACGACGTCGCGATCGCCTTCCCCGAACTGCGCATCGTGATCGCTCACATAGGTCATCCGTGGGTTCACGAGGCGGTCGTGGTCATGCGGCGGCACAAGAACGTCTACGCCGACACCTCGGCGATTGCCAACCGGCCGACGGTGCTGGCCACAGCGCTGTCGGCCGCCAAGGAATACGGCGTTCTCGACAAAGTGCTGTTCGGCAGCGATTCCCCGATGGTCTCGGCCGAGAGCGCCGCCGCCGCGCTTGCTCGCGTCGTGGCCCACATGCAGCAGTTCGCCCTCACGCCCATCACCGATGACGAGCTGCAGGCCATCCTGCACCGGCCGTCATTCGAGCTTCTCGGCATACCGGCCGTGGCCGAAACCACAGTCACCCCGTCCGCTTGGCAAGGAGCAATCCCGTGAGCGTGCACCAGCAGACGATGCAGGCCGCCTTTCTCGACGCCGCACAGGTGCTGCGGGGGCCGCTGCCCGAGGTGGTCTCCATGGAGCCGATCCTCGAGGGTGTGCCGTTCGCCCATGAGAGGACGGTGTTCGACGGCGCCGACGGCTTCTTCGCGGTCTGGGCGTGCGGCGCCGGCGTGTTCCCGCGCGTCAAGGACAAGCGGGGGTCGTTCATGTACATCCTCTCTGGGGACGCGACCATCGTCGACGAGGATGGGACTTCGCACGAGCTGACCGCGGACAGCGTGCTGGTGCTTCCGTTCGGCTGGGTCGGAACCTGGCATATCCGCGAGACGATTCGCAAGGTCTACCTGCACACGACTCCGGTCCCTCCGCTGCCGGGCACGGTGGTCGCGTCCGCGTTCCGGCCGGCCGACCGGGTGCTGGCCGACATGCGGCCGGGCCCGGCGGCTGCCCCCGGTTCGCCCGCTGACACCGACACGGTGATCTTCGACGGTCCAGACGGCCGCTGCGACATCCGGTCGCGCGAGCCCGGCCAGTACCCGTGGGCTCCAGACGGGCACGGATTCTTCGCCTTCGTCCTGGCCGGCGACGGCTTCGTCGTCGACGATGATGGCACCCGGCACGAGGTCACGCCGGGTGGCGTCATCGCGCTCCCGGGCAACTGGTCAGGCACATGGCACATCCGCCACGCCTTCCGCGCCTTCTGCGTGCGCAGCACCCCGGCCCCGCCGGCCTGACCCGGCACCGCCACCTCACAGCGACCCCGAAGTCGAACGCTGAAGACTGATCTGAGAGGTACTGCGATGACAACACCACAAGCGCCTGCCCGGCGCGCAGAGGTCGCGGGAGCCGGCTTCGCGGGGCTCACCGTCAGCACCGCACTGGCGCAGCGCGGCTGGTCCGTGCGGCTGCATGAACAAAACGACACCGTGCGCGATTTCGGAGCAGGCATCGTAATGTGGCGCAATGCGATGCTGGCGCTCGAGGTCATCGGCGTCGCGCAGTCCGTCCGTGAGCATGGCGTGCGGCCGGACTACTACGAGACCTTCCTGAACGGGGCGTCGGTCTCACTCGAAGTGCCCGGCTACCCCTACTGGGCGATCACCCGGCCGAAGCTGCACTCGCTGCTGGCCGACGCGGCCCGTGCGGCCGGCGTAGAGATAGTGACTAGCTCGCAAGCCGTCGGCGCCGACCCCGCGGGGGCACTGCTGATGGCAGACGGAAGCCGGCTGGAGGCCGACCTGGTGATCGGCACCGATGGTGCCGGGTCGGCCGTGCGCAACTCGCTCAGTGACCTCACCCAGGAGCGCAAGAAGTACTCCGACGGTGTATGCCGGGTCCTGATCCCGCGGCCGGAGGAGTTCCGCGGCGAGCGGTGGAGCCGGGTGCTCGACTACTGGACGCTCGAGCCGGACGCCATGCGGGTGCTGTACCACCCGATGGGTCCGGACATGCTCTACATCGCGTTCATGGCCGAGACGAAGAACGAGCGCGCGTCCAGGATCCCGGTCGACGTTGAGGTCTGGTCGGATCGCTTCCCTCATCTCATCCCGATCATCGAACTGGCGGGCAAGGCCGAGGGCGGCCGCCACGACAACTACCAGACCAACCGCGTCACGCCCTGGTCGACCGGGCGGGCGGTGCTGGTGGGCGACGCGGCGCACGCCATGTGCCCGGCTCTCGGGCAGGGGGCCGGCGTCGGGATAGTCAACGCGGTCGACCTGGCCTATGCCCTTGACCAGTACGACACCGTCACCGAGGCGCTGGCCGTCTGGGAAGGGCGTGAGCGTCAGATGACCGACGACGTGCAAGCGCGGAGCGCCTACATGGCCGAGACTCGCAACATGGCCAAGGGCAACAACTGGACACCCAGGCTGCTGGAGACCGCGAACTTCGTCTCGGCCGCGGTGCCGCGCGCAGTGGAGGAGCTCTACCCGGTACCCGAGGCTAATCGGTCATGGTGACCGAGCCTGCACGCATCCTTCTCGGCGAGGTGGAGGTGACGCGCGTGCCGGAATACGCGGGAAAGAGCACGGCCAAGCCGGGATTCTTGTTCCCCGGCAGCAGCCCCGCTTACTGGGCGGACAACGCGGGCTGGCTCGACCCCGATTTCTACGACGCCACGAATGGCACCCTTCGCACGGTGCTGCATACCTGGCTCATCCGCAGCCAGGGGGCGATCATCCTGCTCGACACGGGCGCCGGCAACGGCAAGGAGCGCCCGTACGCGCCGGCCTACGCCCACCACGACACGGCCTACCTCGACAACCTGGGAGCGGCCGGCGTGTCGCCGGAGGACGTGGACATCGTGATCAACACTCACCTGCACGTCGATCACGTGGGATGGAACACCCGCCTGGAAGGGCGGGATTGGGTGCCGACCTTTCCGAACGCCCGCTACCTCATATGCGAGCCGGATTTCCTGTTCTGGGATCCGGTCCGCACACCCCGGCCGCCCGGCGACGGCAACCAGAATGTGTTCGAGGACAGCGTGCGCCCGCTGCAGCGGGCTGGCCTCATCGACCTGTGGGCCGGCCAGCATCGAATCAACTCTGAGCTGGTGTTGCAGGCCGAGCCCGGCCACACCCCGGGCTCGTCTGTGCTCAGGCTGCAGTCCAGCGGCGTTGGTGCCCTGTTCGTCGGCGACATCCTCCACTCGCCGGCGCAGATCACTGACCCCGACGTCAACAGCTGTTTCTGCGAGGATCCGGCCATGGCCCGCGCGGCCCGCCGTCGCCTGCTCGCGGAGGCCGCCGACCGGTCCTTGCTCGTGTTCCCCGGGCATTTCGGCGGTCGCTCCGCGTGTCGCGTGGACGATGACGGGGGCGGCGCTTTCATCATCCGCGACTGGGCCGATCTTGCTCGTGTCTGATCGAAACCACTCATGCTTGAGGAGTCGTCGTGAATCAAGACCTCTATGAGGCTGGCCTCGCCACGCGCCGCCGCGTACTCGGCGACGCCTACGTCGATGCCTCGCTGGCCGCCGCCACTGAATTCTCCCGCGACATCCAGGACTACGTCACCCAGTACTGCTGGGGCGACCTGTGGAACCGCCCCGGGCTGAGCCTGCCGGAGCGCAGCCTGATCAACCTCTCCATGATCATTGCGCTGAACCGCTCCCACGAGTTCAAGGCCCACGTGCGCGGGGCCGTCAACAACGGCGTTTCGCGCGAGCAGATCAAGGAGGTGCTGATGCAAAGCGCCTTCTACTGCGGCGGACCGGCTGCGCTGGAGGCGTTCCGCAATGCCGCCGAGGTCTTCGCGGCGATGGACGCCGAGGCGCGGGCGGCCACGGACGCGTCGCTATGACCATTACCCAGGTTGGTTTCATCGGCCTCGGCAACATGGGCTCGCCGATGGCGGCGCATCTCGTCGAGGCGGGCTTCGCGCTGACCGTATCGGACGCCGCAACTGGGGTGACCGAGAGATTCGTCGCCGAGCACCCCGCCTCGATCGCCGCGGCCGGGCGGCAGTCGTTCGCCACCGCCCAGGCGCTGATCCTCATGCTGCCGACCTCCGAGATCGTCGAAGACGTGCTTGAGCGCGACAAGGTGGCCGATGCGCTGCCGCCCGGGTGCCTGGTCATCGACATGAGCTCCTCGGAGCCGCTACGCACCCGCGGGCTGGCAGCGCGCCTGATGGCCAGGGGCTTGCCGATGCTCGACGCCCCGGTCTCTGGCGGTGTACGGGGAGCCCGGGCGGCGAGGTTGTCAGTCCTCGTGGGAGGTTCTGCGACCGACCTGGCCCGGGCGACCCCTCTGCTGAACGCCATGGCCGCCACGATCATCCGGGTCGGTGACATCGGGTCGGGTCACGCAGCCAAGGCGCTGAACAACTTGGTGTCGGCTGCGACCATGTCGATCACGGTCGAAGCGCTCGTGCTTGCCGAGGCATTCGGGATCTCCGCGGACACCATGACGAAGGTGCTGAACAGCTCGTCCGGACGGAGCAACACCAGCGAGAACAAGGTGGCCCAGTTCATGACCAGCGGGAGCTTCGACTCCGGATTCTCCTTGCAGCTGATGGCCAAGGACGTCGGCCTGGCCATCGGCCTCGCCCGGGCCCTCGACTATCCGGTTGAGGTCGCCGATCACGTGGCCGGCCAGTGGAGCCGCATCGCCGGCGAGGTCAGCCCGGCCACCGACCACACGCAGCTGTACACCCTTCTGGGCGCGCCGCAACGCGAATCCACGGCAGGTGGGGCGTGACGAGTGAACCGCTGCTGCACTGGATCGACGGCGAGTCCGTTGCGTCCGTGGCCGGAACGACCCGTACCGGTACCGACCCGTCGACGGGCGGACCGGGCACCCAGCTGAGCCTGGGCACCGCGGCCGACGTGGACCGTGCCGTCCGGGCCGCGCACCGCGCCCGTACCTCGTGGCGGCACCTAGGCTCGCTGGAGCGCGGCCGTATCCTCGCCGCCATCGGACGGCGCCTGCTGGCCGAGCTCGACGTGCTGGCCGCGATGGAGACCGCTGACACCGGAAAGCCGCTGGCCCTGTCGGCCGCGGAGATCCGTGGCGCCGCCGAGTATTTCGAGTTCTATGCCGCCCTGGTCAACCTGCCGGCCGGCCAGGTGCTCGACATTCAGCCCAACCTGCACGTCTACACGCTGCGCGAGCCGTTCGGCGTGGTCGGCGTGATCACCCCCTGGAACCTGCCGCTCAACCAGGCCGCCCGGGCGTGCGCCCCGGCGCTGGCAGCCGGCAACACCGTGGTAGCCAAGCCAGCCGAGGCCACCTCCCGCACGACCGTGGAGCTCGCCCGGATGGCAGCGGAGGAAGGGCTGCCGCCCGGCGTGCTGAACGTCGTCCTTGGCCTCGGGCCGGACGTCGGAACCGCCATCGTCGCGCACCCCCTGGTGCGCAAGGTCGCGTTCACCGGGTCGGTGCGGGTCGGTCAGGAGATCGGCCGTATCGCCGCCGATCGCATCCTGCCGCTGACCTTGGAACTCGGCGGAAAGTCGGCCAACATCGTCTTCGCCGACGCCGACCTGGACTTCGCCGCGACCGAGGCGGTACGGGCCTACGCGACCAACGCCGGCCAGGTCTGCTCGTCCGGCACGCGCCTGCTGGTGCAGCGTCCCGTGCAGGATCGCTGCGTCGACGCGGTTGTGACCGCCACGCGCCGGCTGCGGCCCGGACGCGACGTCGGCCCGCTGATCACTCACGATCAGTGGGAGACGGTGCAGCAGTACTTCAAGATCGCCGCGGAAGAGGGTGCCCGGGCCGAGATCGGCGGCGCGACGGCCCTCGATCCCGCGCTCACGGGTGGCTTCTACGTGGAGCCCACGGTCTACACCGGCGTGACCAACGACATGCGCATCGCCCGGGAGGAGATCTTCGGCCCGGTGCTCGTCGTTATCCCGTTCGACACCGAGCAGGAAGCGGTGGAACTGGCCAACGACTCTGACTACGGGCTGGTGGGCGGCGTGTTCACCGCCGACATGTCGCGGGCCATCCGGGTGGCCGAGGCACTCGAGGCCGGCCAGGTCTACATCAACTCCTGGTCAACGCAGTCGGTGCAGATGCCGTTTGGCGGTCACAAGCACAGTGGCTACGGCCGGGAGAAGGGCATTGAGGCGCTGAACCACTACTCCCACGTCAAGAGCATCAGCATGCGGATCACGCGGCGATAACGCAGTACCCGACCAGGCGCGTTTTTCCGGTAACCCTGAAACGATGGGATGGACATGAGTCAAGTGCAATTCGCCCCCGCGGTCTCTGACGACATACGCCTGGCGCAGAAGATGCTCATCGGCGGTGAATGGGTCGGCGCGATCAGCGGCCGGACGCTTCCGGTGTACGACCCGGCTGACGGCCGCCTGATCGTGGAGGTTCCCGACGGCGACGCGGCCGATGTCGATCGCGCGGTCGCGGCCGCTAGCGCCGCCTTTGCCCCGGACGGCCCCTGGCGGTCGATGACGCCGCAGGAGCGCGGCAAGCTGATCTGGAGGCTTGCCGATCTCATCGAGCAGAACGCCGAACGGCTGGCGATGCTTGACTCCATCGACAGCGGCAAGCCGATCAACGAGATGATCTTCTTCGACATACCGTTCACGGTGGACGTGCTGCGCTACTACGCGGGCTGGCCAACGAAGATCACCGGCGACACCATCCCGGTCTCGTACCCGGCCAGGCTCGGCGGAAAGTTTCACGCTTATACGCTGAAGGAGCCGGTCGGCGTGGTCGGCGCGATCGTGCCGTGGAACCTGCCGCTGCTGATGGCGGTCAAGAAGCTGGCCCCGGCGCTGGCCACCGGGTGCACGATCGTGCTCAAGCCGGCGGAGCAGACCCCCATCTCGATGGCGCTGCTGGCCCAGCTCACCGTCGAGGCCGGAATCCCGCCGGGCGTGATCAACTACGTGACCGGCCTGGGCGAGACCGCGGGCGCCGCCATAGCCAGCCATGGCGGCATAGCAAAGGTCACCTTCACCGGCTCGGTCGCCACCGGAAAGTCGATCGTCCGGTCGGCGGCCGATGATCTCAAGCGGGTATCGCTGGAGCTGGGCGGTAAGTCTCCGAACATCGTGTTCGACGACGCGGACCTGGACGAGGTCGTGGCCGGAGCCGCGGCCGGAGCTTTCGCCACGCAGGGCGAGAGCTGCATTGCCGGCTCCCGGCTTTATGCCCAGCGCGGCGTCTTCGACGAGGTTGTGCGGCGGCTGGCCGATTACGCGGCATCGATCAAACTCGGGCGGGGGACCGACCCAGCGACGCAGATGGGCCCGCTGATCTCCGCCGAACACCGCGATAAGGTCCTCGGCTACGTGGCGATCGGCGTCGCCGACGGGGCGGAGGTAGTAACCGGCGGGCATGCCGTCGCGGGTGACGGCTACTTCGCTGAGCCCACCGTCCTGGTGAACGCCAAGCCCGATTCACGCATCATGCACGAGGAGATCTTCGGTCCCGTCGTGTGCGCGGTTCCGTTCGACACCGAAGACGAAGTGCTGGCCCTGGCCAATAACACGCGCTTCGGGCTCGGGGCCGCGGTCTGGACCAGGGACATCTCACGCGCTCACCGGATGGCCGCCGCGATCGAATCCGGTCAAGTCTGGGTCAACTGCTACCAGGCCGCTGACTCGGCGCTCCCGTTCGGCGGGACGAAGGAATCGGGCTGGGGGCGCGAGACCTGCCGGGAAACCCTCGAGGAGTACCTGGAAACCAAGACCGTGGTCGTCTCGTTGTGACCGAGGATCGCGTCTTTGACTACATCGTCATCGGCGCCGGCACCGCCGGCTGCGTGCTGGCGGCGCGCCTGAGTGCGGATCCGAGCCGACGGGTACTGCTGCTGGAGGCCGGATTGGCCGATAACAGCGAACGGATCTCCACTACGCACACGTGGCCCGCGCTCCACAAGACCGATGTCGACTGGGCCTTCCAGACCGTTCCGCAGGCCCGGACCGGGCACGTGCACGACATTCCCCGGGGCCGGACAGTGGGCGGTTCCGGCAGCATTAACGCCATGGCGTTCCTGCGCGGCGACCGCCGGGATTTCGACGCGTGGGCCTTCCAGGGCTGCACGGGCTGGGACTACGAGTCCGTGCTGCCTTACTTCAAGCGGTCAGAGTCGGTACCGCACGGTGACCCGCGTTACCGGGGCACCAGCGGACCGTTGCGGCCGGCGCCGGCCACGCGGCTGCACCCGCTGTCGCAGGCGTACCTGGCCGCGGCCCAGCAGGCCGGACATCCGCTCACCACCGACCTGAACGGGGCGCGACTGCGCGGGGCGAGCAGCCATGACCTGCTGATCGTCGACGACCGGCGGCAGAGCACCGCGACCGCCTACCTAGAGCCGGCCCTCGGTCGCGAGAACCTCGAGCTCGTGCCAGGGGCGTTCGTCGAACGGCTGACGGTGGACGGCGGACGCTGCACCGGCGTCGATGTCATCGTCAACGACGAGCGGCGCCACTACGCAGCCGCGGCCGAGATCATCCTGTGCGCGGGGGCCATCGGCAGCCCGCATATCCTGCTGCTCTCCGGAATCGGTCCCGCCGCCGAGCTTAAGCAGGTCGGCGTGAAAGTCCGGCACGACCTGCCGGGCGTCGGCCGCAACCTGCAGGACCACATCATCCTGGCCGGGCTGACGATCGAGGCGACCGGGCCGCTGCCCGCCCCGACCGGCAATCTCGGCCAGGTCACCCTGATGGCGGACAGCGAGCCGGGCCGGGCGTCGATCGATCTGCAGATCGTCTTCATCCATGTTCCGTTTGCCAATCCGTGGCAGGCATCTCCCGAGCACGGGTACACCTTCGGCGTCGGGCACATGCGGCCCGCGAGCCGGGGGACACTGACGCTCGCGTCCTCCGATGCCCGGTCGGCTCCGCTGATCGATTTCCGTTACCTGGACGAGGACCACGACGTGCGGGCGCTGGTCTCGGGCGTACGCCATGCCCTGGAAATCAGCGAGCAGGCTGCCTTCGACGACTGGCGAGGTCGTTCCCATCCCCTCCTGGGCGCCGGCGACGCGGCCGTCGCCGCGTTCGTGCGCGACGCCGTCCAGTCCTATGGCCATGCATCCGGATCGTGCCGGATGGGAGTCGACTCACTGTCGGTGGTCGATCCTCAGTTGCGCCTGCGCGGGCTGGCGGGCCTCCGGGTGGCCGATGCGTCCATCATGCCGGAGATCGTGTCGACCAATACCAATGCGGCCACGGTGATGATTGCGGAGAAGGCAGCTGATCTGCTGCGGTGACCGACCGCCGTTAGCGCCGGTTTTCACCAAGCGAATCGGCCCCAGGCACTTGGGCAGTCTGGAGCCAAGACGACAACGACACAGAGCTACGACGACAACGAGGAGAGCTATTTTCATGGTGGCGAGGACACTTCCCGGCGGAACGTTCGCCATGGCTGCGGACCTGACGGTCACGCGCCTGGGCTACGGTGCGATGCAATTGGCCGGCCCCGGCGTCTTGGGCCCGCCTAAGGACCGCGACGCCGCCGTCGCCGTGCTGCGCGAGGCGGTGGAGCTCGGCATCACCCACATCGACACATCCGACTACTACGGCCCGCACATCACCAACCAGATCATCAAGGAGGCTCTGTACCCCTACCCGGACGAGCTGCGCATCGTGACGAAGGTCGGAGCCAAGCGCGACGCCCAGGGCGGCTGGCCGCACGCCCGCTCGCCCGAGGAGCTGCGCCAGGCTGTGCACGACAACCTGACGAACCTCGGCCTCGACGCAATTGACGTAGTCAACCTGCGCCTCGGGGGGTTTGACCGCCCCGAGCCGGGCTCGGTCGCCGAGCCGTTCAGCGCGCTCGCGCAGCTGCAGCAGGAAGGACTGATCAGGCATCTCGGCCTCAGCACCGTCAACGCCGAACAGGTCGCCGAAGCCCAGTCCATCGCGCCAGTCGTGTGCGTGCAGAACTACTACAACATCGCCAACCGGGACGATGACGGTCTCATCGACTCCCTCGCCGCCCAGGGCATCGCCTACGTGCCCTACTTCCCGCTCGGCGGCTTCAACCCACTACAGTCCAGCACCCTCGAATCAGTTGCCACCCGCCTCGGCGCCACGCCGATGGCCGTCGCGCTGGCATGGCTCCTCCAGCGCTCCCCGAACATCCTGCTCATCCCCGGCACGTCATCCGTCTCGCATCTGCGCGAGAACATCACCGGCGCCGCGCTGACCATCCCCGAAGCCGAGCTGACCGAACTGAACAGCGTCGGAGCACGCTAGGTCGCGATAGCGGCTAGGACGTAGTCGGTGATCGACTCGGCGTAGCGGGCCCGTTCGGCGTTGATCGTGGCGCGGCGGGCACCGGGGGTGAGGACGAGGAGGCTGATCACCCGGCCCATGATGGCGTCGATGATGAGGTCGGGCGGAATTCGCGCAGGGAGTTCGCCGCGCCCGGCGGCGGCCTCGATGACGGCCCGCGCGGTGCCGAACCGAGCGCGGACGATGCTCTGCACAGTGTCGTCGAAGTGCGGCGGGTACTGCGCCGCCTCGATTAGCACCCGGGGCAGGACCAGCGCCTTGGGGCCGATGAACATGTCGATGACCTGTGCCGTCATGCCGATCAGGCAACCCCGCAGGTCGGTCAGGTCGAAGTCGTCGGGGGCTGGTTCGGCGAGGTGTTCAAGCGCGGCCAGCAGCAGGTGCTCCTTGCTGGGCCAGCGCCGGTACAGAGCGGCCTTGCCGACGGGCGCGCGGCGCGCGACCCGGTCCAGCGTGAAGCCGGCCCAGCCGACCTCGCCGTAGACGGTCAGCGCGGCGGCGAGCACCCGCTGTTCGATGTCTGGGTCGGCCGGGCGTCCCCGCGTGGCCGGTCTGTTCGTCCCCACGCTCCCGAGTGCGTCACCCTTTCAAGGTGTAACTGATAGGCAGGCGCTTCAGACCGCCGACGAAGGTCGTGGCCACCCACTCCGGCCGGCCCGCCAGGTCAACGGATTCCAGCCGCGGCAGCAGCTCCGCGAACAGGGCGCGGGTCTCTATTCGGGCCAGCGCCGCGCCGAGGCAGTAATGCACGCCGAAGCCGAACGCCAGGTGCTTGTTCGGGTCGCGGCCGACGTCGAACCGGAATGGGTCGTCGAAGACCTCCTCGTCACGGTTGGCCGACGGGTAGGACAGCAGCAGCGATTCACCTGCGGCGATCGAGATCCCGCCGACCGAGGTGTCGGCGGTGGCGGTACGCATGAATTCCTTGACCGGGGTAACCCATCGGATCATCTCGTCGACGGCGGTCGGCAGCAGACCCGGATCCGAACGCAGCCGCTCCAGTTCCGCGGGGTGCTCGATGAGCGCGTGCAGGCCGCCGGCGATGGTGGAACTGGTCGTGTCGTGGCCGGCCGTGGCGATGATGACGTAGTAGGAGGCGGTGTCGATGTCCGACAGGTACTCGCCGTCCACGCGGGCGTTGGCGATGGCCGACGCCAGGTCGCCGGTCGGCGTGGCCCGGCGGGCGGCCGTTATCCCCTGGAAGTAGGCGAAGAAGTCGAGCAAGGGCTCGAGCAGTTCCTCGGGCGTCGCGCCCCGCCGCCGTTCCTTGTCACCGCCGCCGAACAGCTCCTGGGTCAGCGTCAGCATCCGCTGGAAGTCCGACTCGGGCAGCCCGAGCAGCGACAGGATCACGTACAGCGGATAGTGCACGGCGACCTGGGTAGCGAAGTCGCACTCCCCGCCAAGGTCGGCCATCCGGTCCACGTACCTCTTGGCGAGCTCGGCGATCCGGACTTCAAGCCCGCGCATCGCTCGCGGCCGGAACCAGTCGGCGCCGATGGCTCGCACCACCCGGTGCTGCGGATCGTCCATGTGGATGAGCGTGCGCAGGGCGATCCCCTCGGCCGCGTTCTGCCGTTGCCTGGCCTCCATCTCGGCGGTCGTCAACAGCGGCCGGGGCGCGTTGATGAACAGGCCGTTGTTCCGCTCGATCTCCATGACGTCGGCGTGCCGGGTGACGGCCCAGAACGGGTCGTACCCGTCGGCTTCCACCCGGTGAACCGGCGCCTGGCGGCGCAGCAGGCTGAGCGCTTGGTGCAGCCGGTCTTCGTCGGCGTACGCGCCCGGGTCGGCGAGGGACAGTCCCGCCTCGGTCACGGTGAGGGTCATCTGAGGCCTCCTGGAGTGCCGGGCTCGGGCGTCAGTTCGGGGGCAGCTCGGGTCATTGTTTCAGACAAAGTTCGTCCGATATTCGCCACGATAGAGCGGGCCTCCGTCCAAGGCAAGACCCGCCCCGCTCGTCCGAATAACGGCGGCTGATTTCAGGGGCGGCGTATGCAGGCCGTCACCAAGGGCGTACCATAAATGTTACGAAGACTAGCGGATAGAGGAGAAGCGATTGGAGACCGGACGGAGCGTCTTCTGGGACGACCTGGCCAGCGACTTCCAGGACCCCGAGTTCCTGCGGGAGTACGTGGCCGAGTCGATCCGGGTCGCCACCATTGACCGGATCGTGAACGAACTGGACGCGGCCCGCACGGCTGTCGGCCTGACCAAGGCGGGCCTGGCGCGGGCGATCAGCTCCGAGCCGGCGACCGTCCGGCGGCTTTTCTCATCTAGCCATGTCAACCCGACGCTGGGCACGCTCGCCGAGGTCGCGGCAGCCCTCGGCCTGCGAGTCGTGCTCGAACCACTGGACGCCAGCGACTGTGAGCAGATCACCCGCCCGCTGCTTGAGGGCAGCACCGATGACCCGCAGGCCCTGGCGACGAGGACAGCCGAGCTGCGCAACGGGCATGCCGGGCTCCTCGCCGCCAATTGAACGTCGGCTACAGCCCGCTCAGGCGAGGGACCTCGGGTTCCGCCTGAGGTACTCGCGGCCGAGTTCCCGGACGTGCCCGTAGTCCGTGGCTGACAGCTGGGTACGGAACGGCTTGCTCAGCCCGCAGACCACCACCAGCAGAGGCTTATACAAGCCCTGCGCCTCGTAGTCGAGACGGCAGAACAGACGGTAATGATGCCGCCGGGGACCGTCAACGCGGACCTCGAACCATCCCGTCATCTCGCCCTTCATCGCCTCCCAGTAGCCGCCTCCTGCGAACCTCTTAGGTGGTGCGGTGGCCACCTGGACCAGGACCGCCCGCATGGTCGCCCTTACCTTGGGCGGACAGGAATTAAGGAACTCCCTTCCCGGCACTGGCTCGTCCGGGGCGTCGTCCCGATGGCGCCGGAAGAACGCAACATCGTGCGCATCATCCGATGATGGCCCCGTGCGAACCTGTGGGATCGTCGGCCTAGCGGGCTGAGACCGCCTGCGGCGCGACCGCGCGTCGGGACTCACTAGCGACCTATCTTAGAGAGGGCCAGTGACGTACGCTATCATGCGTAGTCGACTACTCGCGTTAATGGTCATTCGGCAGTCGGTCGGCATAGCTGGGACCGGATGGACGACCTGCGCCGGGACACTAGGCGCTCCGGCACCGTGACGTGCGCTAAGCCTCGGTGACCGCAATCGCCAAGCTCAGGCGGTCCGCTGCAGCGCCGTTTTCCTGCTAGCAGGTAGTCGATCTGGCGGCCTGCGGTGAAGACCACCGTACGCTCATGCGTGATCGTGGAAGGTACGCGGCACGTACGTGCGGCTTGCGGCGTCGGACATCCAGGGCCGACCGCGGAGACCTAACGGAGGACCGATGGAATACCGCCTGCTCGGCAGCAGCGGCTGTGCAGTGTCCGCGCTCGCGCTCGGCACCCTGACCTTCGGCAACGAGACCGACCAGGCTGCGTCGTTCAGCCAGCTCGACCGGTTCACCGAGGCCGGGGGAAACCTGGTGGACAGCGCCGACGTGTACGCGGACGGCCGCGCCGAGGAGATCATCGGCCGCTGGCTGGCCGCCCGGCCCGGCAGACGTGAGCTTGTCGTCCTGGCCACCAAGGGCCGGTTCCCCACCGATGAGAGCCCGAACGGGCACGGCCTGTCCCGCCGGCATCTATCGCTGGCTCTGGACGCGTCATTGCGCCGGCTGAACGTGGAGACCATCGACCTGTACCAGGTGCACGCCTGGGACCCGCTGACCCCTCTGGAAGAGACGCTGCACTTCCTGGACGATGCCGTCCGCGCCGGGAAGGTCAACTACGTCGGGCTGTCTAACTTCACCGGCTGGCAGCTGCAGAAGGCAGTGGACATAGCGGAGTTCCGCGGGCTTTCCGCCCCGGTGTCGGTCCAGCCTCAGTACAACCTGCTGGCCCGCGCGGTCGAATGGGAGATCGCGCCCGCCTGCGAGGCCGCCGGGCTTGGCCTGCTCGCCTGGTCCCCGCTGGCCAGCGGGTGGCTGACCGGCAAGTACCGGCGGGACGCACCATCGCCGGCCGGCACCCGGGTGGTGGAGAACGCCGACGAGGGTATGCGGATCTGGAACCAGCGCGGCCGGTCCGAGCAGACCTGGCAGGTGCTCGACGTGGTGCGCAAGGTGGCCGAGGGCCGTGGCGTGTCCCTTGCTCAGGTTGCCATCGCATGGCTGATGGCCCGGCCGGGCGTATCGTCGGTGATCCTCGGCGCGCGCAGCATGGACCAGCTGACCGACAACATGGCCGCGGCCGGGCTGACGCTGACGGCTGAGGAGACTCAGCTGCTGGATGAGGCGAGCGAGCCGCCCGCCCCGGACTACCCCTACGGCATCCCCGGCCAGTCCCAGCGCAGCCGCCGCATCCGGGGTGGAAGATTCTGACAAGGAGACCCGTGAGTCACTCAATCCTTCCAGCCCTCGTCCTCGTGCACGGCGCCTGGCACCACGATGTGCACTGATTACGAAGGCGCCGGGCCTCGCCAGATAGACCCTCGCGTGATGGCCGACCTCGACCCCGCCGTGGTATTCGACCTCGAGCCGGTCGACGACGTCACCGTGACCACGCTGATGGACAACGTCACCGACGCCTTCATGCCCGATCAGGGGCCTGCGCACCGCCCGCCTCTCGGGTCGGGTCCCTCGCGCCCCGCGGCCACCATGGAGGGCGGCCGGGTACCTGACGCCCTGCTCGCGGAGCACGGCTTCTCCCTCCTGGTGACGGTTTCCAAGAATGGCTCCCGTCACCAGATCCTCTTCGACGCCGGAACCAGCCCGGTCGGCGTCACCGAGAACATGTCCCGGCTCGGCATCGACCCCGGCGGCATTGAAGCCATCGTGTGCAGCCACGGCCATTTCGACCACACGACCGGGCTCGACGGGATCATCCGCCGGCTGGGGACCGTGAACATGCCTGTTCTCATTCACCCGCATTTCTGGCGGCGCAGGCGGGTCGTGATTCCCGGGCGCGACCCCCTGGAGATCCCCAGCACGAGCCGCAGCGCGCTGCTCGGCGCAGGCTTCGACGTGATCGAGGAGGCCCAGCCGAGTTTCCTGCTCGACCGCTCGGTCCTCATCACCGGCGAGGTTCCCCGCGTCACGGGCTACGAGCCGGGCTTCCCGCCGCAGCAAGCCTGGCTCGGCGGGCGCTGGGGACCCGACCCGCTCGTTCTCGACGACCAGGCCCTTATCGTCGACGTTAAGGGCAAGGGGCTGGTGATCATCACTGGGTGCGGGCATGCCGGGGTGATCAACATCTGCCGGTACGCCCGGCGCCTCACCCACGAGCGGCCCGTCTACGCGGTGATGGGAGGCTTTCACCTCAATGGCCCGCTCTTCGAGCCGCTCATCCCGCGCGTCCTTGACGACCTTGCCGCCCTCACGCCCAGCGTGATCGTCCCCGGGCACTGCACCGGGTGGCGCGCCCAGCACGCGATGAGCGCCAGGTTCGGCGAGGCCTACATACCGAACAGCGTCGGGACGCGATTCGTGCTCTAACGCCCGGCCGCAGTCAGCCGTTGCGGTGGTGGTGCACGCCGAGCAGCGCGGTCACCGGAGCCACCGAATCCTGCGTCTCCAGGTCATTGACCACGGCCACTAGGGCGTCAGCGCGGCCGGTGCTGATCAGCCCCGTGACATTGTCGCGGAACTTCTGCTCGACGTCGGTCGCGGTTGCCGGATGGCTGGGGTGGCCGCGGAATCCCGCCTGGTAGGCGCTGTAGGTGGTGCCGTCCTTCAGCTCGATGTCCACCTTGGTGCTGAAGATGGGGTCGCCGTCCGGGATCGGCATCGGGTAGGGCTCGACGAGGTCGCCGACGGCGAGGATCTCCGGGTCGGTCCAGCGGCCGGCGTCGAAGTAGTCCGGTGCTGCGTTGTGTCCGGTGAGGAACTGCAGGCCGATGCTGAAGGCGAGGCTGAACTGTGCCGAGATGGCGTCCGCGGGCCGGGTGATGCTGGCGCCG
>Ga0102924_1002708_pt1 | contig 19076 bp, 19 predicted proteins | sample PaiPotPPM11metaG_FD_80116 | JGI IMG/M metagenome (GOLD analysis project Ga0102924, IMG submission 80116) | Iron sulfur acid spring bacterial and archeal communities from Banff, Canada, to study Microbial Dark Matter (Phase II) - Paint Pots PPM... ...
AGGTCCGTCCATCCGCCCTTCACGATTTGGCGTCTGGGCGGGCCATACGGGACGGACGGACGATGACGGACCTCTGCGGAAATAGTGGCTCAGGTGGGTGGTCGATAGTAGTGGACCACTTCGGGTGAAGCTAGGGGTATGTACGCTCTTGGCGTCACTGTCCGAGGATATGCGGAGACTGGATGGTTTATTCGCGCCATATCCTCACAGCACGAGCCCCATTATCCGGGCGGTGCTGACAGCGAAACTGACAGTAGAACCGACGTTACTAGAGGTGCCTGACGGACTGCAACGGACGCACGACCCGCGATTGTTACCTGTTGAACGGGCGTCACCACGGGACGGCTGGACGGTGGCGGACGGGGTAGCATTGGGTACGAGGACAGACTCTTAATCCGTCGGCCCCGCCATAGTGTCCCCGCATTCGGATAGTCTCATCGTTCGGTCGATCTCGCTGGCTCAGACCGAGCCACAGGAGGCGCTAGCGTCATCGCCATGATTTGACATTGATGATCAAGTGGAATATATTACACACTTGCCGGGACTCATACGAGCATCTTGTGCACTCCGCGCGTCTCCTTTGAGGCGTGAAGGGTGATCCCATCGGCGGCGACAGTGAGCGCAAGCCGACGATAGAGCTCGCGCCGGTTGTCGGCAAGCGTAATGAAGTACTCCGGCAAAGGCTGCGTATCGATGTCAGCGAGCTGCAAGGTGTCGAAGACGGAGACGGTCACGAGAGACACGTGCTCGAACGTGTGCTGCGGGTCGTGGGGCCGCAAAGGCGAGTTGTGGTGGGCCGGGTCGCCCCATCCCCACCGATTCCACATTGATGTAGAGCACCAGTTCCAGCTGGATCCGCGCAACACCGTCAGCGATGCCTTCCGCACACTGGATGAAGCCTACTGTCTGAACCGGTTGTTACTCGATAGCTTCCTTGGTAGAATCCCGGTGCTCACCTTGGCTGGAGGGATTGCGGCGTGCTGCTTGACCGTGTGACGGAGCAGGAGATCCGGCATCATTCCGCTACTGTTGCTTTGCTTCCGCTCGGGGCGACCGAAGGGCACGGTCGGCACCTTCCGTATGGGGCCGATACCTTCATTGCCGCCGAGCTCGCGCGGAGGGTAGCCGAGCGCTACCCTGGTGCAGTCGTCGTACCTGCACTGCCCTATGGCATGAGCTGGCACCACGAGGACGCGCCATTGACCCTATCCCTCTCGCCGGAGACGCTCACCCAGGTCATCATCGAGCTGCTGGAAGGGTTAGTACGGCACGGCGTGACGCGGATCCTCATTATCAACGGTCACGACGGTAACACTGCGTCGATCGAAGCGGCCGCTCGCCGCATCCGGCGCGAGCTCAATGTCACGGTTGCAGCGCTGGAGGAATGGTGGACGGTGCTGCCGTCACTGGTCAGCGCCGATACCTTCAGTGAGGCGTCGGGCAGAGGAGGCCACGCCGGCGAGCCCGAGACGGCCCTTGCGATGGCGGCTGTGCCCGACTTGGTACGGGTGGACCGAGCGCGCCCGCCGCGCATCGAGCCGGACGTGACCTACACGGTCGGTCCGGGTGTCAAGGTCTTTACCATGGTCAGCGATCACCATTTCGAGAGCGACTACCTCGACGCTAGCCATGCGACGAAGGAGTCTGGCGAGCAGGCCATGGAGGGACTCGTCGACTACCTGGTCCGATTCCTCCACGATGCCGAACAAACGGGCTGGACGTTCGGACTGGCCGCCAGACGGAAGACCGAACCGTGAGAGCACGCACGCCATCCGCCTCTTCATCTCTCGAGCCCTTGCTCAATCCCCAATCAATCGCACTCATTGGCGCTTCCCCCACCTCGCGCGTTGGTCGAGCTATCCTCGAGAACCTCCTGCATCTCGGCTACGCTGGCAACATCTGTCCAGTGAACCCGAAGTACGGGGAGGTCCTCGGCCTGCCCTGCTACCCATCGGTCCGAGAGATCCCGGGACCGGTCGATGCAGTCATGATCGCTACATCGTCAGGACGCGTCCTGCCACTCCTGGAGGAGTGCGGCGAGAAGGGCGTGCGCGCAGCCGTGGTCACGGCGGACGGCTTCGCCGAGAGCGGCCCGGAGGGCAGGGTGTTGCAGGACCAACTCGTGACCACTGCTCGGCAGTTCAACATCGCCGTGTGTGGCCCCAACTGTATGGGAATCATGAACACCGCGACCGGCGGTTCGCTCTACACAGGCGCGCTGAACCGGTCGCTACCGCCGGGAGACGTCAGCGCGGTACTGCAGAGCGGCTCGGCTGGCATTGCACTCATGAACAACCATCGAGGTCTGAACTTTCGCTATGTGATCTCGAGTGGGAACGAAGCTGTCATCACGACGGCCGACTACGTTCACTACCTGGGAAACGACCCGGGAACGCGGGTCATTGCGCTGGTGATCGAGGGAGTGCGAGATGGGGATCGATTGCTCTCCGGCATCGAGCTTGCACACCGTCGGGGAAAGCCTGTAGTACTGCTCAGGCTGGGCTCCTCACTTGCTGGGCAGGAAATGGTCTTGGCGCACACCGGGGCTCTGGCCGGATCCGTGGAGGTGACGGAGGCGATCTGCCGGCAGTTCGGGATCCTTCAGGTCCGGAACCTCGAGGAGCTCTTCAGCACCTGTCTCCTCCTGAGTAGGCACGACCTGCCGGGTAGCTCTCGCGCAGGTGCTATCACGCTGTCCGGTGGCTATGCCACGCTGTCGGCCGACCTGGGAGCATCGGTTGGGGTGTCGTTCCCCGACTGGGCTCCCGAGACAGCTCGGGCCCTGTCGACCCTGCTGCCGGAGGGCCGCACGCCGCGGAATCCCTTTGACGCTTGGGGGACAGGTGACTTTCGCACCTCGCTGCGGGAGAGCATCACGGCCACCTTGTCAGATCACGCCACCGACTTCTTGATCATCTGGCAGGATCTGCCCCCCGATGACGCGCCGAACGGGACCGACGTCCCTCAGACTCTCCTGGATATGCTCTATGAGACAGCGCCGGCTCCGAAGCCCGTGGTCATTATGGGCGCATTGATCGACCCTCCGACGAACGCGTACCGTGCGAAGCTCGCGGAAGCAGGTGCGACCTACCTCCAGGACGCGGAGCTCGGGATGCGGGCGCTAGCCCATTGGTCCTCGGCGCGCGAGCGCATGGGGCGCTCGGCGGGCCGCACGACCGCGTCCCGATCCGCATCGTCCCACCCCCTCGACCTGTCAGTCCAGGGCCTCCTCAGCCGTGGCATCCCCCTCGCTCGCCAGCGGCTGACTCACTCGCCTGCTGAGGCTCGCGAGGCAGCGGACGCCCTGGGCTACCCCGTCGTGCTCAAGGTCCAGTCGCCTGACCTACCGCATAAGTCCGATGTCGGTGCTGTCGCTCTGAACGTCGACCGACCCGCGGTAGAAGAGACCTATCAAAGGCTGATCGACAAGATGGCAGCCACGGCGCCACATGGCCGGATTGAGGGGCTGCTCGTCCAGGAGCAGGCAAGACCCGGTCTCGAATTTATCGTGGGCGCGACACTCGAGCCTGACTGGGGCTGGGTGGTCATGGTCGGTCTAGGAGGACTCTTCGTCGAAACTCTGCGCGACGTCACCTTCCGGCGTGTGCCGCTGCGGCACTCGGACGCCGAAACTATGCTTGCCGAACTGCGCTCATATCCGTTCCTGCTGGGAGTCCGGGGTGGACCCGCTCGTGATGTCGACGCGTTAGTCGGCCTGTTGACCGAGGTGAGCGCCCTGGTCGAGGGTCACAGCGAGGAACTCAGCCAGATCGAATTCAATCCCGTTGTCCTCCATGGCCAGGGAGAGGGACTGGTGATCGTCGACATGCTCGTGGCGTCGCGTGGCTAACGGAAAGCACAATGCTGACTGTGTGAGCTTCAGAAGGAGGGAAACTAGATGGCCGACGAGGAACTTCTGATCGAACGCCGCAACGCCGTGGCATGGATGACACTCAACCGGCCACGGTCGCTGAATGCCCTCAACCCTGAGCTGATCGGGCAGCTCGAGGCAGCGCTAACGGACATACGAGACGATAGGACGATCAAGGCGGTGGTGATTGGCGGCTCTGGGCGAGCCTTCTCGGCTGGAATCGACATCAAAGCGTCTGCCGAGATGGGTCCTCCGACCGCAGAAGAGTGGCGGAAGCGCCTCCTCGAAGAGGTGAATCTGATCTATCAGATCTGGGACCTGCCACAGCCCGTAGTGGCCGCGGTTCACGGCTACTGCCTGGGTTTCGCCTGTGATCTCGTCATGGCATGTGACATGGTGGTGGCGGCTGACGATGCCACCTTCGGCGAGCCGGAGATCAGGTACGCATCAGCCTCGACCTTTCTGCTGATGCCCTTCGTCCTGGGTCTAAGGAAAACGAAAGACTTGCTTCTGACCGGCGAGAGCGTCGACGCGCAGACCGCGGAGCGCATCGGTCTGGTGAGCCAGGTTGTGCCGGCGGATGAGCTGCAGGAGGCGGCCGGCGCGGTGGCGACAAAGCTGGCGGTGATCCCGGAGGCGGCTATGCACCTCAGCAAAGTAGCCATCAACAAGGCTTTCGAGTTCATGGGGTTGCGTGAGGCGGTCTCCTACAACCTCGAGACCTTCGTCCAGATCCGGCTCTCCGAAAGCGCCCAAGAGTGGGATCGACTGGTGGCGGAGAAGGGGTTCAAAGCCGCGCTGGCGGAGCGTGAGCAAGCCCTCTCCTGAGGCTGTGAGGCTGTCGCGGGCTTGTAACCGGGCTGGCACAGACATATAATGGCTCTGTAGCGGCCGTATCAACTCGTATCAGTACGTGTTACTGCGAGGGATCGCTTGATCGAGAAGCTGCATCTCTCCGCCGACTCTCCGATCCCCAGGTACCTGCAGCTCAAGAGCCAGTTCGAGTACTTGATCGTCACCGGCGAGCTGCCACCCGGATCGAAGCTTCCCTCCATTCGCGAGTTGTCACGTGCCCTGAGTATCGGATCTGCCACGTTGGTGCGGGCCTACCGGGAGCTCGAGGCAGCCGGCCTTGCTGTCTCCAATGGTGGTGTCGGATTCTTCGTGCTGGGAAACGAGCTGTCGCGCCAGGGGACACATGGCGAGGTGAGGGACCAGGTGCGAGACCTGCTGAAGTCCGCCGTACGCGAGGGCTTGTCTCTCGACCAGGTGGTCCAGATCTTTACGGCGCAGGTGGCCGACATGCGCGTCAGCCTTACCCGACCGGAATTGGTCGTGCTCTGCAAGCGTGATGGGAGGGTCGAGGAACTGGCTATGCGCCTGCGGCACGCCTTGGTCGACCTCAGGGTTGAGGTCGTTGGGGTTCCCCTGGAAGACGTTGCAGAGGGTCTGGAGGGGTGGCTCCCGCGGCTCCGCAGCGCACGGTATATCCTAAGCTTGCTCTTCGATATCAAGGTGGCTCGCTCCCTGCTGCAGCCGCACGGCATCGAGATCATCCCTGTCCTGGCCACCCCAGCCGAGGATGTAAGAGATCGTCTGATCCATCTGCCCCCTGGCATTCGTGTCGGTATCGTTGCCAGCTCGCTGGAGTTTGTGGACGGCATGATCACTGCGGTCACAGCCTTCAACCCAAGCGTCACCATTGTGGGTGGCGCCGATAGCCACGACCACCGGGGGTTGGTGCGGCTGCTCCAGCAGGTCGATTGTGTGGTCTATGGCACCCTGGCTCGCTCGGTCCTTGCCGATGTCCTTCCTCGATCTGTCGAAGGCATCGAGCTCATGTACGTTCCCGACGAAGTCTCCGTGCAGCGTCTCCGCTCGCTGTTGAGGGGAGGTCGCGGGTAGATGATGGGTCGCCTCAGCTGCTTGCTGTCGCCGCGATCGGTGGCTGTCGTGGGCGCGAACGACGACCTCACCACATATGGCGGTCGGATCTGGCGCTACCTGCGCCGCGACTTCCCAGGTCCTGCTTACGCCGTGAATCGCCGTGCCGGTGCGGTGCGAGCGGGGCAGTGCGTGGCTAGCCTGAAAGAACTGGGCGAGGCACCGGACGCCATCGTGCTTGCCACCCCGGGTGGTGTCGTCCCGGCGCTCCTCTGCGAAGCCGGCCAACTTGGCGTGCGCGCGGCGGTGGTCCTGGCGCGAGAGTCACTGGGACACGAAGAGGACTTGCGCGCCATTGCCGATGAACACGGAATGCACCTGCTGGGTCCCAACTGCCTCGGTCTCATCAATGCCAATGCCTCGACAGCTCTCTCCAGCTCCATCAGTCTGGAACGGCCCCTCCGTCGTGGGCCCTTTGCTCTTGTCAGTCAGAGCGGGGCGCTCATGGGGGTTCTCCATGCCCGGGGAACGGACATCGGTCTGGGCCTAGGGCTCTGCATCTCAACCGGCAGTCAGGCGCAGCTCCGTGTCGAAGACTTCCTCCTGGAGATCGCTGGGCTGGAGGAGATCCAGGCCGTCGCTGCCTACCTAGAGGATCTCGATGTCCCGCTCTTCGAAGCCGCCGTGCGGGCTCTGGAGGAGCGTGGGGTGCGCCCCGTCGTGCTCAAGGGCGGTCTGACGGACACCGGGAGTCAGGCGACGTCGGCTCACTCGCGTGCCCTGGCCAGCGACGGACGGACATTCCAATACCTTGCGTCGGAGATAGGAGCAATAACCGTCGAAGACCCTGACGAGCTGCTGGCGGCTCTCGTGACGAGCCGGACGACCGGATCCCGACTCCACATCGCCACGGTCTCCGGCGGCTTGGGAGCCATTGCCGCAGATCAGGCGGAGAAGCTGGGATTGACGCTGCCCCTTCCAGCGCCACGCACCCTACAGAAGCTGGAGGGGCTCGCCATGCCAGCTCTTGCAAACCCACTCGATTTGGAGGCGGTCCCGAGCTCCGCGCAGCAAAAGGTAGCGGCTATCGCGGCGCTGGTCCATGACCCGCAGGCGGATTGCGTGCTCGTCATCGTCAACGACATGCCGGGGCTCGACCAGCTTCTGGACCGTTTGGCGCCGGTGGCTGGAGAAGCTGCAGATCGGCTCATCGTCTGCTCGGTCTGTAGCGACCAGAGCGATGAGCTGTGGGACGTCTGGACTACACGTGGCCTCCTCTACCTCGAGGGCTTGAGTACGACATTGCGCTCCGTGGCCCGTTTGCATCCGCGGGACACTAGTTTGAAGCGCGTCGATGTGGCATGGGATGGGCAGATGGCTCCGGAAGCTGTGCTGGATGCACTCTCGTCGGTGGGAATCCCGACGCTTCCAACGTGTGAGGTGGACTCTGCTGCGGAGGCCCTTCGCGTGGCCGGGAACCTGGGTTACCCTATCGTTCTCAAGGTCGCACGGGCACATCACCGGAGCGCGGCGGGCGTGCGGCTCGGACTACAGAGCGGGGATGAGGTTGCCGGAGCATTTGACGAACTGGCGGACTTGGGTCCGGTGCTTGTCCAGACTGCAGTCCGTCCCGGACTGGAATTCTACGTCGGCGTGATCGCCGATCCTTGCTTCGGGCTGTTGCTCATGGTGGGCATGGGGGGAGTGAACGTCGAGCGGGCACGCGACATCGCCGTGGCTCACTGTCCAGTCGAGGTCCACACGGTCTCTCAAGTGATCGAGCGCACAGTTGTGGGACGCTGGCTAGACAGTCCGGCATCGCGCGACCTGGTCGACCTCGACGCCCTCGTAGGGATTGCCCAACGGGCAACTGAGCTCGCGGCCACCCTCGGATCACGGTTCCGCACCTTGGATCTCAATCCCGTCGTCGTTCACCCATCCGGAGCGACGGTCGTGGATGCCAAAATCACCCTGGCCGCTGCGGCGTCAGAAACAGAGCAGGTCCAAAAGGAGATGCGAGCATGAGCACTATCGTCGTCGATCACCCTGCCGACGGTGTCGCGCGCGTCACGTTTAACCGCCCACAGGTCCTCAACGCGATCAACCGGGAGTTTCTCGTGGAGCTGGACGCCGCTCTCGCCGAGCTCGAACGTGACGACGCGGTACGTGCTCTCGTCTTGACGGGAGCGGGACGGGCCTTCTCGGCTGGGTTCGACCTGAAAGCCGAGGCTGAGGAGGGACCCTTGCCCATCGAGGTCTGGATCGACCGATATCGAGACGACTGGCAGGTGTTCCTGCGAATCTGGCGGAGCGCGAAGCCGTACGTGGCAGCTGTGCGGGGCTACAACCTGGGAGGGGCGCTTGAGCTTTCTTTGCTGTGTGACATGACCATCGCCGCGGAAGGCGCCAAGTTCGGGTCTCCCGAGATTCGCCATGCCTCGGGGCCCGGTGCGTGCATGTTGCCGTGGCTGGTGGGAATGAAGGCCGCTAAGTATGTTCTTCTCACGGGGGACATGGTTGACGCTCGAGAGGCATGGCGCATGGGCTTTGTCACGGAGGTGGTGCCCGATAGCGAACTGGATGACCGGGCCGTGGAACTTGCGAGTCGATTGGCGCTGATTGCTCCTGACGCCATGAAGTTGCACAAGATCGCAATCAACCGCACCTACGAGCGCCTGGGGATGCTGGCAGCGATCGAAGACAACTACATGATGTCGACCGTCACCAACGGCACGCGCGCATACCGGCAACTGGAAGAAGAGAGACAACACACCGACTTCAAGGCTTTTGTTCAGCAACGCGATCGTCCTTTCCAAGCGGGTTGATTGACTCTTCAGAGGAAGAAGGAGGATACAGATGAAGCGCCGTCACATGGCTACCAGGTCCCATGACCCCATCCGCTCAACGCATCGCGGGGTGAGAGGCATCGCGCTCCTCTCCGCCGTGCTGGTGCTCGCTGCGGTGATGATTCCGTCGTACAGTGACCGGTCATCCGTGCTGGCCGCCCCGACGAAGAATACCTCCATTAAGGTGCAACTGAGCTGGCTCAACAACGTCGAGTTCGCGGGGATCTACCTAGCGACTGCCAAGGGGTACTTCAAGAAATACGGACTAAGCGTCACCACGGATCCTGGCGGGACGACTATCGATCCTCGCAGTGTGGTCGCGAACGGGGCGGCTATGATTGGTACCGTGGCGGTCGGCACAGACGAGGCAGTAGCTGTGGCGCGCGGGGCTGATCTCCGGGCGTTCGCCGCGATCTATCAGAAGAACCCCGCCTGCCTCATGGTCCGGGCGAACTCGGGCATCAGGACAGCTCAGGATCTCCGCGGCAAGACGATCGGCCTTCAGAATCCCGCCCGCGATCAGGTCATCGGCATTCTCAACTACAATCACATCCCGCTAAGCTCGGTCAAGCTGATTGTCGTTGGGTTCGATCCCACGCCGTTCGCGCTCGGCAAAGTCGACGCGTACACGGCGTTTGCCTTCAACGAGCCCGTGACCATGAAGCTGAAAGGCATCAAGGTGCGATGCCTGTCCCTCTCGGATCTCGGCCTTCCTGCCTACGGTGACATCTTCATCGCCAAGAGGAGCACCGTTCAGAGCCAGCCGGATGTGTTGGCGCACTTCACCAAGGCAGTCCAGATGGGCTGGCAGTACACCGTCGCACACCCGCAGGTGGTGACGCAGCTGGTCCTACGCGACTTCGCCAAAGATCAGGACCCCAAGCAACAGAAGCTGCAAGTGGGAGTCGAGATTCCACTTCTGAAGTCCGCGGACACCAGTATGCACGGACTGCTGTGGATGAACCCCCGCACCTGGGCCCGGTCGCTCAGCTTCCTGTATGCTCAGCACCTGATCAGCAAGTCGTTGAAGGTGAAAGACGTCGAGACCCAGAGCATTCTTACCCGTGTTGCACAGCTTCACTGACACTACGGTCCGTGAGGGAGCGGCGAGCTCGGCTCGCCGCTCCGCCTCCGGAGTGCAGTGTGATCATGTCACACTCGAGTACCCAGGGCGGCCACCGCTGCGCGCCCTGGAAGACGTGTCACTCCATATCCCGGACGGACAGTTCGTCAGCCTCATTGGCCCGTCCGGTTGTGGCAAATCCACCCTGCTGCGGCTAGTCGCCGGTATCCTACTGCCAACTTCCGGCTCGATCGCGATCAATGGCATGTCCCCGCGAACAGCCCAGCGCCAGCATAGCTTTGGCTTTGTGTTTCAGGATCCAGTACTGCTCCCCTGGCGCACCGTGCAGGGGAACGTGAAACTGCTAGGGGAAATTGTTAATCTCTCCAGGGCGGAGTCGAGACGACGGACCCAGCAGCTCATCGACCTCGTTGGACTGTCCGGAGCCGAGCATCTCCGTCCGAGTCAGCTCTCCGGAGGAATGCGCCAGCGAGTGGCAATCGCACGCGCCCTCGCCATCGACCCCCCTATCCTCCTCATGGATGAGCCCTTTGCTGCCCTCGACGAGTTCCAACGCGAGATGCTGAATAGCGAGCTGCTCCGGATCTGGCGCGAGCAGCACAACTCCGTCCTGTTCGTTACCCACAATATCGAGGAGGCAGTCTTCCTGTCTGACACGGTAGCGGCAATGAGTCCGCGACCCGGGCGGATCATCGAGATGGTTCCTATCGACCTGTCCCGACCCCGGGAGCCTGAGATTCGCTCATCACCTGAGTTTCTCGTGCTTCGGAGGCACCTGCGTGAGCTCCTCTTCCGTTGATCCAATGGGAACCCGCGGCTGGGGCTTGGTGCGGCGGACTTCCAGCGGCGTGCTACCACTCCTCGTGCTGGCGCTGATCGTCGGCATGTGGCAGGCGGCCACTGTCATCTTTGGTCTCCCCGACTTCTTTATCCCTTCGCCAGTCAAGGTCGCGCAGACCTTCTGGATCGACAGAGACATGCTCATTTCTAACTCTATTCCCACCATTACCGAGGCAGCAGGCGGCTTCGTCGTGGGAAGCGTGGTCGCACTCCTGATGGCCGTGTGGTTTGTCCACTTTCGCAGTGCTCAACGTGCTCTGTATCCGCTGGCGATCGCGACGCAGAGCATCCCTCTTGTGGCTATTGCTCCGATCCTGATCGTGACGCTCGGCACGGGCTATGACTTGAAGGTGGCCATGACGGCCATCATATCCTTCTTCCCCACCCTGGTGAACACGGTGCGCGGACTGGAGGCTGTAGAGCCGCCGCTGCTCGATCTCTTCCAGAGTGTCCACGCATCGGCCTGGGAAGTGCTGGTGAAGCTGCGCCTGCCGAACGCTCTGCCGTATATCTTCGTGGCCTTCCGGATTACCGCCACCACCAGTGTCATCGGGGCGATCATCGCGGAGTGGATTGGAGCGGCACAGGGGCTCGGCTACCTCGTGATCAACTCGACGTACGAGTTCAACACACCGCTGCTGTGGGCGGCCCTCGTCGCCTCGTCGTTGCTCGCGCTCTGCGCCTTCCTGTTGATGGCAATCCTGGAGCGGCTCGTGGTTCCCTGGCGGCCCACCTCGACAAGGAAACCCTGACATTGTCACGGATCGTCTTGATAACCGGAGCTGCCAGGGGAATGGGTAGGGAGCATGCTCTTACCCTGGCTCGCGATGGCTGGTCCGTGGGCCTGTGTGACCTTTCCACGGACGGACTGAGATCGGTGGCGCAGGAGATCGAAGCCACTGGGGGGATGGCCCTTCTGTACCGGTGCGACATCACCGTCGAAACCGAGGTCAGCGATATGGTGACGGATCTCGCTAGCCGCGGTCAGCTTGTGGCCCTCGTCAACAACGCAGGCATCGGTAGTCCGCCCGCTCCGATCGCAGACCTCCGCCTCGACGACTTTCGCTCGATGCTCGCGGTCCACGTACTTGGCACGGTGAGCTGTATCAGGAGCGCCCTGCCGTATATGCGGCAGCGCGGCTACGGACGTATCGTGAACATCGCCTCATTCTGTGCCCTCAGCGGATCGGTTGGCTATGCACACTACTGCACGGCGAAAGCAGCGATCATTGGTCTGACACGCTCGCTGGCTCGAGAGCTGGCAGGCGAGGGAATCACGGTAAACGCTGTCGCACCGGGTCTCATCGAGACGCCCATGACGGCCGGAGATCCCCCGGAGATTCGGGCTCGCGCGCTGACGTTCATTCCTGTTGGCCGGTACGGACAGCCACGGGAAGTCGCTTCCCTAGTTCGGCATCTCGTGTCGGATGACGCCGGGTTCGTGACCGGACAGGTCATTCAGGTGGATGGCGGGATGGTTATGGGCTAATGGACACAGTGCGAGACGGCATCGTTGACCGCTGCGCCGCGCTTCTCGCCCCTCGCTCCATCGCCGTGGTCGGCGCTTCCGCCAGGCCCGGACCGGGACAGAGAGTGGTGTCCAACCTGCTTGCTGCTGGCTTTACCGGCGCCTTGTACCTCATCAACCCAAAGCATGCGGCTGTGGCCGATCTGCGCGCCTATCCGTCGTTGGGTGATCTACCCGAGGTACCGGAGCTCGTGATCGTGGCAGTCAACCGCGAAGCAGCGGTGAGTGTTCTATCGGACGCGGCGCGGCGCGGATGTTTGGCAGGCCTGCTCCTGGGAGCAGGCTTTGGAGAGGCAGATCGGCGGGGACTCGAGCTCGAGGAACAGCTCAGGATAGTTACACCCATGATGGTGTTGATGGGCCCGAATTGCCTGGGGTACGTCAATCTCGAAGAACGCATCGCAGCGTATAGCGGTCCCCTGATGGAGCCTCTGCAATGCGGCAATGTGGCGCTTGTGTCCAACAGTGGAGCGATGGCCTGCACACTGACCGGAGCAGCAGCTGAGCGTGGGATCCGCTTCAGCCATGTCATCACGACCGGCAATCAGATCGACCTGACCGTGGTCGATTATGTTCACTATCTGTCTCGCCGGGCCGTAGTCCGGGTGATGGCCTGCTTTGTGGAGGGATTCAGCGATGGTCGGGCCCTGCTGGATGCCTTCGATGAGGCACGTGCCGCGGGTCAGGTGGTCATCGTGCTGAAGGCCGGACGGTCTGCCGCTGGAGGAGAGGCGGCGCGCACCCATACAGGCGCGCTCGCCGGATCGGACGCGATCCAGCGGAGCCTCTGGAGACAGCATAGCGTTCTCGTGGCAGACGATCTTGAGGGGTTTCTTGCCCTGATCGCGCTGTGCTCCATGTGCCCCGCCCCGGCTGGACCACGGCTGGGGGCAGTGACCATCTCTGGAGGCGAGCGGCTTCTTCTGACGGACACAGCGGAGACTGTCGGGTTGCCCCTCGCGGCTCTGCGTGAGGAGACGCGGCGAGGGCTGGCAGCGCTTCTCCCTCCGTACGCGTCGGTATCGAATCCACTGGATACCACCGGGGCCGGGTTGGTGGAGCGCGACGGATCGGTCCACGGGGCGGGCGCCCGCCTCCTAGCTCACGATCCTTCAGTTGACATCGTCTTGGTCTGTCAGGATGCGAAGAACGGTTGGGTCCAGGCACAGCAGGAAGCCACTCTCTTCTACGACGGCGTGGTAGCCACGTGGGAGGCAGCGTTCGATGCCGGCAAGCCGGTCGTGGTACTATCGCCGACCACGGGTCAAGTAGACGAGCGTGCGCGCAGGTACATGCAGGAGCATGGAATCCCACTTCTTCTCGGCCTTGGTCCAGGGATGACTGCCCTCGCCCAGTTCGTTCGTATGCACTGTGGCGCGAGCGGAGAGACGCATACCTCTCCCATTCGCCCGGTGGAAGGACAGAAGGGCACTGCGCTCAGCGGATTCGACGCGCTGCGTCGACTCGAACGCGCCGGGATCCCCGTGTGGCCGACGGAGGTGGCCACTTCTGAAAACCTGGCGGTAACCGCCGCGGAGACGCTGGGCTACCCCGTAGCTCTCAAGCTCGACGGCCCCGGGCTCCTGCACAGAACTGAGCCGGGCGGAGTACGACTGAACCTCGGAGATGGAACGGCCGTTCGCCGGGCCTGGAGGGAGCTGATCGAGCGTGCTCGCTCTAACGGGATTCCGGCCCTCACCATCGTAGTCCAACCGATGGTGAGCGGTGGCGTGGAGCTGTTCGTCGGAGGGCTCCATGACGACCAGTTTGGCCCGGTGGTGCTCTGTGGTGCCGGGGGTATCCTGTTGGAATTCGTCGGCGATATCGCGGCAGGAATGGCGCCACTGGACCTGGCGTGCGCAAAACAGCTGCTCCAGACGACCAGGGTGTCCCGCCTTTTGAATGGCTGGCGGGGCTCTCCGCCCGTGGACATGCCTTCCCTCGGTCGTGCGTTGGTAGCGATTTCGCAGGTGGTAGCAGAGCCTGATGTCCTGGCCCTTGACGTGAATCCTTTGATTGCCCTTCCCGAAGGCATCGCACTCGTCGACGCCAAGCTTGTCGTAAAAGACGCGATCGAACCAGCATCGTAGGAGGTAAGCACGTGAGGCTCAAGCACAAGGTCGCAATTGTAACCGGAGCCGGGCGTGGCATCGGCGAGGGCATCGCTCTGAAGCTGGCATCTGAGGGGGCAACTGTGGCCTGCGCAGACGTTAATGTCGACGATGCGCGCACTGTCGCCAAGGCATGCGGCGGTCAGTCGTATGCACACGAGCTCAACGTGGCGGAAGCTGGCAAGTGCGACGCGTTTGTGAAGAGCGTCTTCGAGCGACTAGGAAGTCTCGATATCCTAGTCAACAATGCAGGGATCAATCGCGATGCCATGCTACACAAAATGAGCGATCAGCAGTGGGACGAGGTCCTTGCCGTTGACCTGAGCGGTGTCTTCTATATAACTCGGGCCGCAAGCCGAATCATGCGTGAGGCGACGTCTGGCCGTATCATCAATATCTCGTCAGCCAGCTGGATGGGAAACATCGGACAGGCAAACTATGCCGCTGCCAAAGCCGGGGTCGTGGGCCTCACAAAGACGACATCCAAGGAGTTGGCGCGCTACCAGGTGACAGCGAATGCCATCTGCCCGGGTTTCATTGACACCACTATGACGCGAGGCCTTCCGGGGCCGATCTACGAGCAGCAACTGGCGAAGATTCCGCTAGGCCGAGTAGGCAAGCCGGCGGATGTCGCTGCTGTCGTCGCCTTCCTAGCCTCTGAAGAAGCTGGGTACGTCACGGGCGAGGTCATCAACGTGGGAGGCGGATACACGCTATGACCGCCTCTTGGATTCGATTCCGTGCCTCAGTACGGGCGCACCGTGCCGCTGTCATAGCTCTTCAGCCCAAGACAGCGTACCGGAGCCCACGATGACAACAATTATCAACGGGCCAGAGGAGGTAAAGGCCCTCCAGGGCGTGGAGCTTCCTCCTAGCTCCTGGATGGAGATTGATCAAGCGCGGATCGACGCGTTCGCCGCATGTACCGACGACCCGCAGTGGATTCACGTCGATCAGGAGCGGGCTGCAGCCAGTCCGTTTGGGGCAACCATCGCCCACGGCTTGCTGACGCTCTCTTTGATCCCTCGTTTCTGGCACGAGGTCGTTCGCGTTGAGGGTTTCCGGATGAACATCAACTATGGAGTGAACCGGGTCCGCTTCCCTGCACCGCTCCCGGTTGGGAGCCGGATCCGCGGACGGTTCCAGGTAGGCGAGGTCACGGAGTTCCAGGACTGCCTCCAGGTCCAGAGGCTGGCAACCATTGAGCGAGACGGGCATCCCAAACCAGTCTGTGTCGCGGAGACCGTACTCCGCCTTTACCTATAGGTCCGGGGGCGCGCAGAGCCTCACGTCATTGTAAAGAGCAGGAGGGAACGCGTGGCTTGAATATGGCGGCTAATATCAAATGCGTATCCATGAGGAACCTTAAGCATCGCAGGCGACCAGTGGTAGGAGGTGTACGAGCCCACCAGCTCCGGCATGGCGGACAGCGTGACACAGCGCTCTCCGGCCTCCCAGTCCAGTTCAACCAGGCTGGCAAAGGTGCGATTCACTACCGATTCGTTGCTGAGCGGCCAAAGCCGCGCCGCGAGCCGGAGCCCTGGCGACTGGGAGAGACACCAACTCGATGCCGAGTTTCCGGCGGTCCTCCGACCTGTCTTTACAGAAATCAAGGACGCCATCACTTTCAGCATGATTGGAGGCGGGCCGCGCAAATAGGGCGGCTCTACAGAACGGCTCGACTATCTGTTGCTGCAATCAACCTCGCAGTGCCTCACGGCTCGTGGCTTCGCAATTCTGGCGATGCTCTCAATGACGGGCATTCTTCCGTTCATCGCCGAATCAGTTCTGCGGCATCTTCTCATGCCCTGGTGACGTGAAGAGTCAAAGCGGAGGCCAGGAGCAAGGTGAAAGGAGGCAGCACATGCTGAGCTGAGGACACTGGGGAGACAATCCCGCGTGCGAGTGATGGAAGGTAGATAAGGCAAGAGGAGGTCGAGAATCATGCAACGGAAGGACATAGTGATCGTGGGGGGGGCGCGCACGCCCATCGGCAAATATGGAGGTGCATTCAAGGACACGCCAGCCTATGTTCTCGGAGCCATTGCCATCCGGGCAGCGCTGGAGCGATCAGGGGTAGAGGCGAAGCAAGTCGACGAGATCATCATGGGTCAGGTCGGTGAGGTGGGCCCCGACGCTTTCAATGCCCGCCGCTGTGCATTAGAAGCGGGGCTTCCCACGACCAGCACGGCTATGAACGTCAACCGGCTGTGCGGCAGCGGCCTCCAGGCAATCTGGACGGGGGCGATGGAGATCCTGACAGGACAGGCAGACGTCGTGGTAGCAGGCGGTGACGAGAATATGACCATGCAGCCCTTCCTCGACTATGACGCTCGCGGTGGCTATGCGCTGGGGAATCGGACGCTGATCGACGGCGCCCTCTCCTTGGTGACGGACCCATTTGGCTGTTATCCCATGGGTGCAACGGCCGAGAACGTGGCCGAGCGCTACCAGGTTAGCCGAGAGGATCAGGATCGCTTTGCGCTGCGCAGCCAGCAGAAGGCTGTGCATGCCATCCAGAGCTGCTACTTCCAAGATCAGATCGTGTCGGTGACGGTGAAAGAGAAGAAACAGGAGCGGGCAGTAACGATCGATGAGCACGTCCGGCCCGAGACGACCCTGGAGAGTCTGGCCAAGCTGCGGCCGGCCTTTCGAGAAGGAGTCTCGGTGACGGCCGGCAACTCCTCCGGCATCAACGATGCGGCTGCCGCCGTGATCGTGACTAACGAGGAGAGAGCCAAGGCCGAGGGGTGGACGCCCTGGCTGCGGCTAGTGGAGGTAGCCGTTTCAGGATGCGAGCCGGAGGTGATGGGGTATGCCCCGACCTTTGCCATCAAGAAGGTATTGGACCAGGCAGGCATGATGCCAGAGACGATCGACCTGATGGAGCTGAATGAGGCGTTCGCCGCCCAGGCCGTGCCCGTGATTCGGGATACGGGCTTCGACCAGGAGAAGGTCAACGTCAACGGCGGAGCCATTGCACTGGGACACCCCATCGGCGCAACCGGTGCCATTCTGACGATCAAGTTAATGCATGAGCTCAAGCGCAGGCAGTGGGAGTACGGGTTGGTCACCATGTGCATCGGCGGAGGCCAGGCCATAGCGGCCATCTTCCAGAACGCTGCCTGAAATCTGCATGCAGCGCTTGACAATCGAAGCCGAGCACGACATCACCTGAGAAACGATCCAGGCGATTCATGGTCGGTCGGGAAGTCCGACGCCCTGATGGTTCAAATATTCCATTGGACGTGCTTACAGTCGGCATGTCTCGGCGAGCTGTGTGATTGCGCCATGCACATGCGGCCTGCTACCGAAAGCCTTCGCCTACGATGAGGGCACGGACCAGCGATGCGTTCGCTGTGCCGGGTCGTGACCCGGTAGTATCTCCCAGCTGGCACTGCTGGTCCGGGCGATAAATGCCTGCGTCGCGGCTGGATCCTGGGATGGGGGCAGAACCTTCGTGTTGGCGAGCATGGGGAGAATATCTCCGCAGACGCAGACCGGTCCTTCTCGTGTCTGGACGATGATCGATTGATGGCCTGGAGTGTGGCCTCCGTTGGGAACGAGGGTCAACCCTTTGTGGACTTCGCGTTCCCCGTCCACTAGGGTGATGCGAGAGCCGCATTCGTCGTGAAAGGCGTCAATGTCAACGTAGAAGCGGTCAGCCTCCTGTGAGCGTGCCCACTCGAATTCACGCCGCTGCACGATAATTTCCGCACGCGGGAAGAGTCCATCGTTCTGGATGTGGTCGTAGTGCAAATGTGTGTGGATGATAGACTCCACGTCATCCATCGTGCGATGGCGGCGGTCCAGAGCCCGCTCCAAGGCCGGCAGCGCGTTGCCCACGATGGCGAAGTCAGCCCTCGCTGACCGTTCTCGGTCCGGGCCCGTGTCGATCAAGAGACAGGACCCAGGCCGCGTGAGAAGATAGCAGTAACACGGCACATCCAAGCGAGCCTCCGGCGCTGCACTCGGCAGGTAGATATTCCAGGGCAGATCAGGAATAACGCCGACCTCGATGATGTCGAGCGTCCAGTCCATCAGGTGTCCGCAGTTAGCAGGATGCCACAGTCAACAAAGAGCACGAATCCAGTGAGGTGGGTTGCACCAGGGGAACGTAGAGCGATTATCAGTCCGGCGATTCTCTCCTCATGGAGATGAGGGCTATCCGCAGGATATTGTACTGACATTCCCCGAGTTCCTTGTCGGCCATGGTCGCCGTTTCCGCCCCCGCACGGCGTTTTGCCTCCAGACGCGCCGATCATTATTAAGAGGAAAACCTGTGATTGGTTGCTGCTCGATGGATGAGCAGGAGCTTCAAATCCTTGAACGATGAACACCAGAGCACCGAGCACTGCAGTGGTTCCGCGAGCGGCCAAGCCAGGAAAAACAGTGGCGGCAGAAGTGGCAGCAATAGAGTGAGCGAGGGAGAATAGAGAACAAGAGAGCGTCAGGAGCGGAGCCGACTTGGCGACCACCGCCCTGAGAAAGGAGAGAGCGGTGAAAGCCAATCGCCACTTCGGCGCTCTGCCCCATGTGCGCTATCGTCCGGAGCTGACGAGGTGCCCGCACTGTGGCGCTGCCTTGGTGTACAGCCATGCCGTCTGGGCCAAGCCGATCCAGTTCCTGAGCGGGATCGAGCATGTGACCAACCTGGGATACCGTTGCCGCAATCCTGGCTGTGTCTTTCGTCGCACGGCCTATCGGTCAGCACGGGCCGAAGGACGGCAGGTCAAAGGCTCAGGCTACGGACTCGACGTCGTGGTTCGCATCGGCCACCTGCGCTTTAAGAGCGGTTGGCGAGAGGGTTGAGCCAGTTGACATACTAGGATATGAAAGCATATTCCCCCGACCTCCGAATGAAGATCATGCAGGCTGTGGATGACGGCCGCAGCAAGAGTGAGGTGGCTCG
>Ga0102924_1002709_pt1 | contig 19075 bp, 16 predicted proteins | sample PaiPotPPM11metaG_FD_80116 | JGI IMG/M metagenome (GOLD analysis project Ga0102924, IMG submission 80116) | Iron sulfur acid spring bacterial and archeal communities from Banff, Canada, to study Microbial Dark Matter (Phase II) - Paint Pots PPM... ...
CCGCCGTGCATGCCCTGCTACGGCACCTGGAGCGGGTCGGATTCGCGGGGGCGCCGCGAGTCGTCGGCGACGGGTACGACGACCAGGGCCATGAGGTTCTGACCTTCGTCGAGGGGACGTTCGTCCACCCGCGGTCCTGGAGCGACGCCGGGATCTGGCAGGCGGGGAGGCTGCTGCGCGCGCTGCACGACGCCACCGCCGGGTTCCGTCCGCCGCCGGATGCGTCCTGGCGTCCCTGGCCGTTCCGTACCATCTTCGGCGCGCCGGGCACGGTCGTCGGACACGGCGACACGGGGCCATGGAACCTCGCGGCTCGCGACGGCCTGCCGTTCGCCTTCATCGACTGGGACACCGCCGGGCCCACTGGCCGGCTCGACGAGGTGGCCGCGACCGCCTGGCTGAACGCGCAGCTGCACGACGACGACATCGCCGAGCGGCACGCGCTGCCGGCCGCCGCGGCGCGGGCGGCGCAACTTCGGTACTTTCTCGACGGCTACCGGCTGCCCGCGATCGAACGGGACGGGCTGGTCACCACGATGATCGAGTTCGCGATCCGCGACTGCGCCGCCGAGGCGGTCAAGGCGCGGGTCACCCCCGACTCCGACGATCCGGGGCCGCTGTGGGCCCTGGCCTGGCGCGGCCGGTCGGCGGCCTGGATGATCCGCAACCGCGCGCTGCTGGAAAACGCCATCGCCGCCTGACCCGACGGCGCCGGCGCGATTACCCTCCACCGGTTCGCGGCCTGGCCGGACCGTCTGCTGACGCGAACGTTTCCGCGGATAGCCGGCCGGCGTCTCGTAGTCCTCCCACTGCTTCATCTGGCCCCCCTGCCTTGAGCAGTCCGAGACGCCCACGTGCGCCCCGTCACAAGTGACGCAGTCCAGGCACGCGCAGAGCACGGGACACTCCATTTTGTTGCCTATCCGTTACGGAGAGTCCCCTGTGTGAGGGAAAGCCGCCCGCTCGGGCCGGGGCCGTCGGCCGCACGCGTCCCACGGTGCCTATCGTGAGACGCATGGACGACACCGCCGCCGCCTTCGACCGCCTCTGGGCCGAACTCGAGCCAGTCGGCCGCTCGCCGGGCACGGGCGGGTACCGGCGGTTCGCCTGGACCGACGCCGACCTCACGCTGCGGGAGTGGTTCGCGGCGGCCGCGGCGGCCCGCGGGCTCGACGTGACCGTCGACCGCGCCGGTAACCAGTGGGCCTGGTGGGGCGACCCTGACGGGGCGCCCGGAGTGGTCATCGGCTCGCACCTCGACTCGGTGCCCGATGGCGGCGCCTTCGACGGACCGCTCGGCGTCGTCTCCGCGTTCGCGGTGATCGATCGGCTCAGGGCGGCGAACTTCACGCCACCGCGGCCGGTCGGCGTGGTCAACTTCACCGACGAGGAGGGCGCCAGGTTCGGGGTCGCCTGCAGTGGTTCCCGGCTCCTGACCGGCGCGCTCGACCCGGACCGGGCCCGCGGCCTGCGCGACGCCGATGGCGTGACCCTGGCGGAGGCGGTCGGACGCGCGGGCGGTGCGGCGCGTGAACTCGGCGCCGATCCGCCGGCGCTGCGCCGGATCGCCGCGTTCGTCGAGCTCCACGTGGAGCAGGGCGTCGGGCTCGCCGAGCTGGGCTCGCCCGTCGCGCTGGCGACCGAGGTCATGCCGCACGGACGCTGGCGGCTGGACATCGCGGGCCAGGCGAACCACGCGGGGACGACCAGGCTGGCGGACCGGCACGACCCGATGCTCGTCCTCGCCGAGGTCATCCGCTCGGCGCGCACCGAGGCCGCCGGGCGGGGCTGCCTGGCCACGGTCGGTAAGGTGAACGTCCGGCCGAACGCGGTCAACGCCATCCCGAGCGGGGTGACAGCCTGGCTGGACGCCCGCGGGCCGGACGCCGGCGCGGTGCGCGGGCTGGTGGACGCCGTGGCCCAAGAGCAGGGCCTCGACGCGGTCGAGGAGTCCTTCTCCGCCGCCAGCGTCTTCGACCAGGGACTGCGCGACCAGCTCGCCGCCGCGCTCGGCCGCGAGGCCGCCGCGCCGGTTCCGCTGCTCGCGAGCGGGGCGGGCCACGACGCGGCGATCTTGTCCGCGGCCGGCGTCCAGTCGGCGATGATCTTCGTCCGCAACCCCACGGGCATCTCGCACTCGCCGGAGGAGCACGCTGAGCGTGACGACTGCCTGGCCGGGATCGCCGCACTCGACACGGCCGTCAGAACCCTGCTCGAAGCGCCCTGAGTCACCTTTCGCGCCCTCCCCGCGTCGGATGAGCAGGATGTTCACAACGGTTTGGCTTCGCCGATCCGAGGGGCCGCATTCCGGATATTTCATGATCTTGGCGTAGGGTGATCCGGAATGCCCGGCGCGATCGAGGGGGCTTGAGGCTTGGGCGATCGCTGGGCAACGACGCGGGATACTTAGCGCCCCTATTGGGGCGCTAAGTATCCCGCATCATGGTCTCGCCCGGCTGACAGGCTGGATGGGCAGAGCCGCCCTGGACCACAGGCCGGGTGCCGGGCCCGGCATGACGGGAATTCCACGAATTCGACGCGGGGGGATTATCGGGTAAATTCTGTTCGCCGGGTAAATAAAGTGCAGCGGGTAAGAAAAATGCTCGCGGGGCGTGATTTTCCTTCCGCTGGAAAAAGTCTTCCCGTTGAACGGAATTTACCTCTTACGTAACGCCGGCGGGGCAAAACGGGCGCATGCTGGCAGTCGTCACGCTGGCCCCGGCCGCCGGCGGGCGCCTGACGCACCCTCGCGAGTGCAGGGCGGCCGGCGGGCAGGGCGGCGCTTGGGTGTACCGCGTCGGCCGAGTCCGTATCCCGTCGCCACATCTAGACGACAGGTGTCCGTTAGTTGTAGCGTGGCCGGGTGGTCGTCGACGAAGAACCAGGTCAGGACGCCGACCGGGAGCGTGCTAACTTCCGCAGCAGCGACCCGCGCGCGCTGCGGACCAGGCAGAAGCTGGTCGAGGCGTTCCACGCCGCGGTCACTGAAGCGGATCCGGCGGCGATGTCGGTCGCCTCGCTGACGCGGGCGGCCGGGGTCAACCGGACCTCGTTCTACAGCCACTTCGCGTCGCCGGAAGACCTGGCGATCCACGCGCTGAGCGACCTGCTCGACGTGGTGCGGGACGCCGACATCTTGATGCGGTCCTCGCGCAGCGTGCCCGCGGCTGAGGCGAGCAGGCGGGCGCTGCGGGACATCGTCTGGTTCGTATGGGAACGACGGGACTCCTACGCGCGGGTGCTCGGCCCCGGCGCGGCACCGCGGCTGAAGCACGCCGTTGCCGAGGCCTTCGCCGAACGGACGGTGGCGTCGCTTGAGAAGGTCGAAGGCCGCCCCCCGGGCACGGACCTCCAGGTGACGGCCCGTTTCCTCGCCGGGGGACTGCTGGGCGCGATCGGCGCCTGGCTGGGCGACGGGCAGTCCGCCATGTCGCCGGACGACCTGGTGCAGGCGCTCACCCAGTGCCTGCCCGGATGGCTGAACACCGACTGAAGGGGAGCTGACCATGGGACTGCTTGACGGCAAGGTCGCGTTTATCACCGGCGCGGCGCGCGGCCAGGGCCGCAGCCACGCGCTGACCCTCGCCAGGGAAGGCGCGGACATCATCGCGGTGGACATCTGCAAGCAGGCGGCGACCGTCCCCTACCCGATGGCGACCCCCGAGGACCTGGCCGAGACCGTCAGCCAGGTGGAGGCGCTCGACCGGCGGATCATCGCGTCGCAGGTCGACATCAGGGACCTGGGCGCGCTCACCGCCGTGGTGAACGACGGCGTGGCGCAGCTCGGACGGCTGGACATCGTGCTGGCGAACGCGGGCATCTCGACGCCGGCGCCCACCCTGGAGATGGACGAGGAGGTGTGGGACGAGATGATCGACGTCAACCTGACCGGCCAGTGGAAGACGATCCGGGCCGCCGTCCCGCACATCATCGCCGGCGGCAGGGGCGGCTCCGTGGTGATCACCAGCTCCCTCGCCGCGATCTACGCGAATCCCAACACGGCGCACTACACCGCGGCCAAAGCCGGCCTCGTCGGATTCATGAAGGTGCTGGCCAAGGAACTGGCGCCACACAGCATCCGGGTCAATACGGTGCACCCGACGACGGTGGCGACCGACATGATCCTGAACGAGCCGACCTACCGGCTGTTCCGCCCGGACCTGGCTAACCCGACGCGCGAGGACTTCGAGGTGGCCGCCCGCACCCTCAACAAGCTGCCCGTCGTGGCCCTTGAGCCCGCGGACATCTCGAATGCGATCTTGTACCTGGTCAGCGACGCGGGCCGCTACGTCACGGGTATCACGCACGTCGTGGACGCCGGCGGCCAACTGGGCTGAGCCGGGCCCAACCGGGCAGCCCGCGGGCAAACGAGCGCACAGGCAGAGGCAGAGCGAATAGGGAAAGGCGGCAGTGCAGACATGGGAATGCTAGACGGCAAGACGGCCCTGATCACCGGCGGATCGCGCGGGCAGGGCCGCGCGCACGCGGTAACATGCGCGAGGGAAGGCGCTGACGTGATCATCGTCGACATCGCCGAGCAGATGTCCACCGTCCCCTACAAGATGGCGAGGCAGGACGACCTCGACGAAACCGTCAATCAGGTCGAGGCCTATGACAGGCGCGCGCTCGCGGTCAAGGGCGACGTCCGCAACCAGCGGCAGCTCGACGAGGCGGTGGCCCGCGGCCTTGCCGAGTTCGGGAAGATCGACATCCTCATCGCTAACGCCGGCATCTGGACCCAGGCGCCGTTCTGGGAGCTGACCGACGAGCAGTGGGACCAGATGATCGGGGTCAATCTGACCGGCGTGTGGAAGTCGGCCAAGGCGGTGGCGCCGCACATGATCGAGCGGGGCAGCGGGTCGATCGTCATCACCTCCTCGACCAATGGCTGGGAGGCCGGGCTGAACTATGCCCACTACGTCGCCGCCAAGCACGGCGTCATCGGCCTCATGAAGAACATCGCGCTCGAGCTCGCACCGTACGGCATCCGGTGCAACTCGATCAGCCCGGGCGCGATCAAGACACCGATGACCGACCACCAGGGCGCCTGGGACATGTTCGCGGGCCATCCAGGCGGAACGGAGACGGACATGCTCGAGGGTGGGTACCACTTCGCGGCGCTCAAGGGCACCACATTCATGGACCCGCAGGTGATCGCGGATACAGCGCTGTACCTCAACTCCGACCTCGCGGCCAAGGTGACCGGCGTGACAATCCCCGTCGACGCGGGACACCTCATCCTCACGCCGTACAACCACGCGCCGGCGCGCTAGGCGCCTCACGGTCACGCCTGGGTCGGCAGCGTTCCCGCGCGGCACATATGCTCACCGCGGACCATCGAACACTCGAGCGCGGGGAGACTGCCGTGGCCGAACGGAGGTACGGCCGCCCCGCGCCGCCGACCGAGAGCACCGTCCACAACGCGGACTGGTACGGCCGCGACCTGTCGGGCGAGCAGCACAGCCGGGTCGCCTTCATCGACGCGGACCTGACCGAGACGACTGGCCCAAGCGTGGTCTTCTCCGAGTGCACGTTCCGCGGGGCGGCGTTCAACGCCTCCCGGCACACCGACGCCGCCTTCGTGAACTGCACCTTCACCCGCTGCCGGTTCTTCGACGTTGCCTTCGTCGGCTGCAAGTTCGTGGGCAGCATGTTCGACGGCTGCGCCTTCGGCCCGTTCACCGTCGAGGGGGGCGACTGGTCGTTCACCGGACTGCCCGGCGCGGACCTGCGCCGGTCCTCGTTTACCAGAGTGCGGATGCGCGAGGCCGACCTCACCGGGGCACGCTGCCAGGACGCCGCGTTCCGGGAGGTGGACCTGTCCGGCTCCTGGTTCCACCGGGCCGACTTCTCCCGCTGCGACCTGCGCGGCAGCGTCCTGTCCGGCCTCGACCCAACCACCGTGGCGCTCAAGGGCGCGGTGATCGACCCGCTCCAGGCGGTGGCCCTCACCGAGGCGCTGGGACTTGTCGTGCGCACCGGCTAAGGGCACGATACGTAGGCCCGGCGGCGTCGGCGCAGGCGACCTTTCCCGTAGGTGCCCGAGTCGGTCATCGATCTAGTCCTCCTCGCCCGGTGGGGTCGGTCGTCAGGGAAAGGTCACTTCTATCTCAAGACCGCCTCCTGGCCGGGCGCGGGCGGTGAGGGCGGCGCCGTGGGCGTCGGCGATGGCGCGGACGATGGCCAGGCCCAGCCCGTGCCCCTCGCCGTGCCTGGTCCGTTCGGTGCCGAGCTGCCGGAACGGCTGGAACAGGTCTTCAATCGTCTCGGGCGGGACGAGCGTACCGGTGTTGCTGACCGCGACGACGGCACCCCCGCCCGTCAGCCCGGTGGAGATCTGGACAACGCCTCCCGGCACATTGTGCCGGATGGCGTTGTCGAGCAGGTTGGCGACCAGGCTTTCCGCCAGGCTCGGGTCCCCGGTGAACGGGGCCGCGGCGAGTGAGGCGCTAACCCGGACACCGCGGCGTTCGGCATCGCCGCGGCGGGTCGGCAGCAGGTCCGCGGCCACGTCGGCGAGGTCAAGGCAGTCGAGCCGGCCGATACCGCGCTGGCTGCTGGCCAGGGCGAGCAGCGCCGCGATCAGGCGTTCCTGCTGATCGCCGAGCTCGACCAGCTCTTCACAGGTCGCCCGCAGCGTCTCCACGGTGGGCTCCGGGTCGGCGATCGCGACCTGGAGCAGCGCCCGCCCCGCCGACAGCGGGGTCCGCAGCTCGTGGGAGGCGTTGGCGATGAAGTGCCGCTGCGCCTGGAACGAAGCCTCGAGCCGCGCGAACAGGTCGTCAAGGGTCTGGCCGAGCTCGGTGAACTCATCGCCCCGGCCGCGCACGCCCAGCCGCCGGTGCAGGCTGCTGGCGGAGATGTCGCGGGCGGTGGTGATGATCGCGCGCAGCGGGCGGACGAAGCGGCCCGCGATCAGCCAGCCGGCCGCGAGGGATATCACGGCCATGACCAGCACCGTGGCCACGTCGCCCCAGAACGCTCCCGATCCGATGGGCATGGGGGTGCGGACCGGGTGCCCGCTCGTGAGGGCGCCCGGCTGGCCCGGCCCGCTTTCGCGCACGCTGTGCTGTAGCAGTCCGGGTGCCAGGGTCCGCGTCACGCCGAGCAGCGCGACACCCGACGTGCAGATCACCGCGCCGTACACAAGGGTCATCCGCGTCCGCAAGCTAGGCCGGAGGAAACCACAGTGGGGGAACTCAGGCATCAGGCTCTCCGATCTGGTACCCGCCCTCGCGGACGGTGGCGATGACGGGCGGGTCGCCGAGCTTGGCCCGTAGCCGGCGCATGGTCTGCTTGACCGCGGTGGTGAACGGGTCGGCGGCCTCGTCCCAGACCCGCTCGAGCAGCTCCTCGGCGGAGACAACCCGGCCCGCGCGGCCGAGCAGGTACTCGAGCACGCCGAACTCCTTGGTACTGAGGGCCAGCCGCTGCCCGCCACGGGACGCCACCCGGCCGCTCGGGTCAAGCCTGATGTCTCCGTGGGTGAGCACCGGGGGCACGGGCACGGCGGCCCGCCGTCCGAGGGCGCGGATCCGGGCGGTCAGCTCGGGGAAGTCGAAGGGCTTCGCGAGGTAGTCGTCGGCGCCGAGGTTGAGCCCGTCCACCCGGTCGGTCAGGCTGCCCGCCGCGGTCAGCATCAGGATCCGGCTGGGAGACCTCTCCGCGGCCAGCCGGCGGCAGATCTCGTCGCCGTGCACGCCGGGCAGGTCCCGGTCGAGCACCACGACGTCGTAGCGGGTCACGGCCAGGCTATCGAGCGCCTCGTCACCGTCGTAGACGACGTCGACCGCCATGCCCTCCCGGCGCAGGCCGGTCACGATCGCCCGGGCCATCGGCTCGAAATCCTCGACCACCAGCACCCTCATGACCGGGCAGGTTCCCTTCCCGCGGCGAATCGATCAGTGCTTCGAGCATGCCAGGCCCGCGGTATCAGCCGGGTATCAGCCGCAGGCGCCATGCTGATACCGGCGCCCGCGTACAACCACGGCCATGGAAACGACAATCGAGGTCGCCGGGCTGCGCAAGCGGTTCGGCCGCACGCTCGCGCTTGACGGAATGACGTTCACCGTCTCACCCGGCCAGGTCACGGGCTTCATCGGCCCGAACGGGGCCGGGAAATCCACCACCATGCGGGTGATACTGGGCCTTGACGCCCCCGACGCCGGGCACGCGCTGATTGGCGGGCGCCCCTACGCCACCTTGCGCGACCCGCTGACCAAAGTGGGTGCGCTGCTTGACGCCGCGGCGCTGCAGCCGAACCGGACCGGGCGCAACCACCTGCTGTGGCTGGCGCACTCTCAGGGCCTCGGGGCCCGCCGCGTCGACGAGGTCATCGCGCTGGCCGGGCTGCCGACCGCGGCCCGGCGCAAGGCGGGCGGCTATTCCCTCGGAATGCGGCAGCGGCTCGGGATCGCCGCGGCGCTGCTCGGCGACCCGCCGGTGCTGATGCTCGACGAGCCGTTCAACGGAATGGATCCAGAGGGCATCGTGTGGATGCGCGGCTTCCTCGCCGCGCTGGCGGCCGAGGGCCGGGCGGTGCTGGTGTCCAGCCACCTGATGAGCGAATTGCAGGACACCGCCGGCCGCGTGGTCATCGTCGGCCGCGGCCGGGTCATCGCCGACACCAGCGTCGCGGACCTGCTCGCGTCCGCGTCGGGGGACAGGGTCACGGTCCGGACCAACGCCCGCCACGAAGCGGCGGCCGCCCTGACCGCCGACGGGGCTTCTGTCGCAGCCACCGCTCCCGGCGTGCTCGCGATCTCAGGCCTTTCTTCCGAACGGGTGGTGGCCATCTTCACGGAGCACGCCATTCCGTTCTCCGAGGTGACGTCCCACCGGGCGACCCTGGAAGAGGCCTACATGGAACTCACCAAGGGCGCGGTCGAGTTCCGGGCGGCGTCATGACCGCGATCACGCCCTCCCGGCCGCAAGCGCCCCGGCGACGAGCCGGGTTCGCGCACCTGCTCCACGCCGAGTGGACCAAGTTCCGCACGGTCCGCGGCTGGGGCATCGCCGTGGCCGCCTCGATGCTGCTGACCTTCCTGCTCGCCCTGTTCATCGGGCACGGGGATCACACCGCGCCGTGCTCCACCGGCCCGGGCATCTCCTGCCGCTACGCCGCGCTCCCGGTCGGCCCGGGCGGCGAGGCAGTGACCGACACCTTCTACTTCGTGCACCGCCCGCTGGGCCGCGACGGCAGCATCACGGCCCGGGTCACCGCGCTGACCGAGGTAACCGAAAGCAACGGGACAACCCCGCAGGGGCAACCGGTATCCACCCAGGCCGCCGTGGTGCCGTGGTCGAAGGCCGGGCTGATCGTCACCGCGGGTCCCGGGCAGGGATCGGCCTACGCGGCCGTCATGGTCACCGGCGGCCACGGCACGCGGATGCAGTGGAACTACACCGGCGACGCTCCCGGGCTGGCGGGCGCGGCGTCGGCGGCGACGCCGCGCTGGCTGCGCCTGACCCGGGCCGGCGACGTCATCACCGGCTACGACTCCGCCGACGGCATCAACTGGACCAGGATCGGCGCCGTCACCCTGCCCAGACTCTCCCCGGTCGTGCAGACCGGGATGTTCGTCACGTCCCCCGGATACCTCAAGCAGACGGACCAGCAGGTCACCAGCGCATCCGGGACCCCGGCGCCCACCGACGCCACCGCCACGTTCGACCGTGTCGGCCTGCGCGGCGGCCAGAACGGCAGTTCCTGGGCCGGCGCTTCCGTCACCGTCGGCGGCATCTCCCCGTACGTGACGGGGCACGAGGCCGGATACCGCCAGGCCGGCGGCGTCTTCACCGTCACCGGCGCCGGGGACATCGCGCCGGACGTCACCGACGGCACGCCGGTCGACGCGCTGCTCGGTGGCATATTCATCGCCCTGGTCGCGGTGCTGATAGTCGCCGTGCAGTTCATGACGGCCGAGTACCGGCGGGGGCTGATTCGCGTCACGCTCGCCGCCAGCCCGCGGCGCGGCCAGGTCCTCGTGGCCAAGGCCGTCGTCCTCGGCGGCGTCACCTTCGCCGCCGGGCTGGCCGCCGCAGCGGCCGCGGTCCTGCTCGGCACCCGGCTGCTGCGCGCGAGCGGCAACTCCGTCTACCCGGTGACGGCGCTCACCGAAGTGCGGGTGATCGCGGGAACGGCCGCGCTTGCCGCCGTCCTCGCGGTCCTCGCGCTCGGCGTCGGTACCATCCTGCGGCACGGCGCCGGCGCGGTCGCCGCGGTCATCGCCGCGGTCATTCTGCCCTACCTGCTGACGGCCGCCATCGCGGTGCTGCCGGCCGGCGCGGCGGACTGGGTGCTGCGGGTCACTCCGGCCGCCGGCTTCGCCATCCAGCAGATAATCCCGGCCTACCCCCAGGTGGCCGCCGGCTTCACGCCGTCCAGCGGCTACTTCCCGCTCGCGCCGTGGGCCGGCTTCGCCGTGACCTGCGCCTGGGCCGCACTCGCCCTGGCCGTGGCGGCCTACCTCCTGCGGAGGCGGGACGCGTGAGGAAATCCCTGCACGCGGAATGGACGAAGCAGCGCACCGTCGCCAGCACGTTCTGGCTGCTGCTCGCCGCCGCCACGCTGACGGTAGCCGTCAGCGCCGCGGCGGCCGCGGCCACCCGGTGCCCGTCCGGTGGCTGCGCCGACGACCCGGCCAAGATCAGCCTGACCGGGATCTACCTCGGCCAGGCCGTCGTCGCGGTCCTGGCGGTGACGGCCGTGAGCGGCGAATACGGCAGCGGCATGATCAGCCTGACCCTGACCGCGACGCCTCGCCGGGTCACTGTCCTGGCCGCCAAGGCGGCTGTCCTGGCCGGCCTGGTCCTGGTCACCACCGGGCTGAACACCCTGCCCATCAGCCCCTGGGCGGGCCTCGGCGTACTCGCCGCCTGGGCCGGTGGCGCGCTGCTGCTTGGCGGACTGTTCCTCAGCCTGCGTGATGCCTGACGAAGAGACGTTGGAATGCCATCGATGCTGGTGGTGCCGTCAGGAGGGGACCGGGCTGGCGAGTTGTTCCCGTAGACGCACGCCTGACGTCCTGACTCTGGCTGTGCGCAGGCCACGGAGTATCGTCGGCGGGTGATGATCACCTCTGCGTTCATGTACGTCGGCACCTACAGCCAGCCCGACGGGCCGGGCTCCGGTGGCCCGGAGTCGGGCATTCACCTGCTGCGGGCTGACTCGGCGACGGGGCTGCTCCGACGGGCCGAGATGACGGAGACCCCGGAGCCGAGCTGGCTGGCGGCGCATCCGAGCGGACGGTTCCTCTACGCGGTGAACGAACTCACGGAGGTTGACGGCAGGCCGGGCGGCGCCGTCAGCGCCTTCGCCGTCGACCAGGCGACTGGGCAGCTGAGCCCGCTGAACACCAGGCCGACCGCCGGGCGCCTGCCCTGCCACTGCGTGACGCTCAACGGCGGCCGGGCACTGGCCGTCTCCGGCTACCTCGACGGTACGCTCGAGGTCTTCCCGATCGAAGACGACGGCACCCTCGGCCGGGCGGCGGCCGTGCACCGGCATACGGGCTCGAGCATCCATCCGGACAACCAGGCCGGCCCGCACGTGCACTCGTTCAACCTCGACCCCGCCGGCCGCTTCGCCCTCGTCGCGGACCTGGGGACCGACCGCGTCGTGGTCTACGAGTTCGACGCGGAGTCCGGGGCGCTCGTCCCGCGGCCGGAGCGCGACGCGCGGGTCGCGCCAGGCTCGGGGCCCCGCCACCTGGCCTTCCACCCCGGTGGCCAGTTTGTGTACCTGGTCAACGAGCTGGCCGCGACCGTCGTCGCGTTCGGCTACGACGGCGCGGCCGGCGTGCTGCGCGAGCTGCAGACCGTCTCCACCGTGCCCGACGGCTACGCCGGGTACCGCGCCGCGGCCGAGATCGTCGTGCACCCGGACGGCCGGTTCCTCTACGTGACCAACCGGAGCTCCCCGTCGGATAGTGCGCCTTCGGAGAGGGGGGAGGACACCATCGCCTGGTTCGGGATCGACCAGCGCAGCGGCCGTCTGACGCCGCTCGGCCGGGTGGACAGCGGCGGCGCCGTGCCGCGCACCCTCGCCATCGGCCCCGACGGCACGCGGCTGTACGTCGCGAACCAGCGGGGCGGCAACCTGACGACGTTTCTGATCGACCAGCCGACCGGCGCGCTGACCGCCGCCGGGCAGGTCACGTCCGTACCTGCGCCGGTGAGCCTGCTGATCGCGGGCGAATGACCGAGGCCGGAGAATCCTCCGGGGATAAAAAAACCCGGTATTTCGGAATGCGCCCGCGATGTTCGCTGCTGTGCCCAGCCGAGCGCATTCCTGGCCGGGGTGAGGAACGTCAAGGTTGAGGCCCTGACACAAGTCGCGCCGGGCGAGCGCCTCCTAGGCGGAATGGAAGAATCGGCGTCGGCTGGTTAGGTATAAGGTAGGTGTTGCCGTGTTGCCAATACGCGCCACCGGCGTACGGCAAGATGCCTGGGTTGCCCCGGCCCGTCGGCCATCGCGCCATGCACCTGTCCATCGACTTCGGAGCGGTGATGAGTACTGAGGCGCCTGGCGCTCGGGCTCCGCGTTCCGGCCAGGAGGAATCCTCGGCGGAAGCGACCGTCCTTCGCATGCTGCTCGGTACCCAGCTGCGACGCCTGCGCGAGACGGCCGGCATCTCACCGGAGAAGGCCGGGTACGAGATCCGCGCGTCGCGGTCGAAGATCAGCCGGATGGAGACGGGACGGGTCGGCCTGAAGGTCCGCGACGTGGAGGACCTGCTCACCATGTACGGCGTGACCAGCGACCAGCAGCGGGCGAGGGTCATCGACCTCGCCAAACGGTCAAGGTCGCCGGAGTGGTGGGCGAAGTACCACGACATCCTGCCCGACTGGTTCGAGACGTACCTTGGTCTCGAGTCCGCGGCCACCTCGATCCGCAGCTTCGAGATGCAGTTCGTGCCCGGCTTGTTCCAGACGGAGGACTACGCGCGGGCCGTCACCAGGCTCGGGCACCAGACCGCGCCCGCCGGCGAGATCGAGCGTCGGGTGGGGCTGCGCCTCAGGCGCCAGGAACTGCTCGACCGGGTTCACCCGCCGACAATCTGGGCGGTTATGGACGAGGCGGTGCTGCGCCGCCCCGTGGGCGGGGCCGGTGTCATGCGCGCGCAACTGCGCCGCCTCGGCGAAGCGGCGCGGCTGCCTTCTGTGACCCTGCAGGTCGTCCCGTTCGCCCGGGGCGGTCACGCCGCCGCGAGCGGGTCGTTCTCGATCCTGCGCTTCGAGGAGCGCGACCTGCCCGACGTGGTCTACATCGAGCAGCTCACCAGCGCGGTCTACCTGGACCAGCGCCTGGACCTCGAGCACTACCTCGAGGTTGTCGACCAGCTCAGCAGCGAGGCGCTGACCCCGGCCGACACGATGGGCTTCATGGAACAAGTTGCCCAGGAGACATGACAGTGAAAGGCCGGTCCGCCCGGCGGTCAACCTGGCAGCGCGTCAAGGAGACGGCCCGCGTAGGTCAGGGCGAAGTCACGGAAGATGACCGCCGGGGCGGTCAGCGGGCGGTCGGCCGGCCAGGCGATGCCGACCGTCCGTGCCGCCCGCGGCGCGGTGACGCGGACGGCGGCGACCGCCGGGTCGGCGAGCGACGACGCCGTGACCGGGAGCAGGGACACGCCGAGGCCGGCGCCGACTAGGCCGCGGGCCGTGTCCGCCTCCTCGCCCTCGAACGCGATCCTCGGCTCGAAGCCCGCTTCGCGGCACATGGCGTCTGTGATCGCCCGCAGGCCGTAGCCGTGCTCCATGACGATGAAGTCCTCGGCCGCGGCGACGGCAAGCGGCACGCCGCCGCGCCGCTCCGCGAGCGGGTGCCCGGCCGGCACGAACAGGGCGATCCGCTGTTCGCCGAGCGCGCGACCGTGCACGTCCGGGCCGGAGGGCAGGGGTGCCGTCAGGCACAGGTCGATCTCGCCTTCCCGCAGTCCCGCGACCACCCGCTGCCCGCCGCCCTGCACGAGCGCGAAGCGGACGGCCGGGTACGACGCGCGGAAGTCCCTGATCAGGCGGGGCACGACCTCGACGCCGAGGGTGTGCAGGAAGCCGAGTGCGACACGGCCCCGCCCCGGGTCCGCTTCGCCCGTCAGGCGTTCAAGCGACGTGGTGAGAGTCAGCAGCGCTCGTTCTGACGATTCGAGCAGGTACCGGCCGTGACGGGTCAGCCGGATGGAACGGCCGGTACGGGCGAAGAGCGGGAGGCCGAGGTCGGCCTCGAGCCGGGCGATCGACCGGGAGAGCGTCGGCTGCGGGACGCCGAGCAGCTCAGCGGCGTGCGTCATGTGCTCCTCGCGGGCCACGGCGACGAACTGGCGGAGCAGCGGCACTAGGGCGTCGAGCGCGCGGCCCGTGCTGTCAACCGTGCTGCCAACCGCACCGTCGCCGGTCACAGGCTCATGCATATTTGCATTGTTACACAGGTAATCATGTATTGGACGTATCAATATCGCGCGGCCTAGCGTCGGTTGCATGGCACTCACGCTGGAGACGACGGAACGACTTCATCACGGCGACGCCGGGATGCGGCGCGTGCGGCTCGGCCTTTTCGCGGCGGGCCTCGCCACCTTCGCGCTGCTTTACGTGCCGCAGCCGCTGCTGCCGCTGCTGTCCCGCGCCTTCCACACGAGCCCCACGCAGGCGAGCCTGGCGATGTCCGCGGGGACGTTCGCGCTCGCCATCGCGGTCATCCCGGTCAGTTCGCTTTCCGAGGTCCGCGGTCGCCGCGAGGTGATGACCGTCTCGGTACTCGCCGCGTCCGTGCTCGGCCTGATCGCACCGCTGTCGCCGAGCCTGGCCGTGCTCATCGGAGTCCGTGTGCTCCAGGGATTCGCGCTCGCCGGGGTGCCCGCGACCGCGATGGCCTACCTCGCCGAGGAGGTCGACCAGGCCGACCTCGGCCGGGCCATGGGCTTGTACATCGCGGGCAACGCCATCGGCGGGCTCAGCGGGCGGGTCATCGCGGGCATCCTGGCCGAGCACGGCGGTTGGCGGGTCGCGACCGCCGGGGTGTCGGCGCTGGCACTCGCCTGCGCGATCGCGTTCACGGTGCTGCTGCCGCGGTCGGCTTTCTTCACCCCGTCGCCGCCAAGGCTCCGCGTGCTGCTCGCCACGCTCGGGCGCAACCTGGCCGACACCGGACTGCTGCGGCTCTACCTGATCGGCTTCGCGCTGATGGGCGCCTTCGTCACGGTCTACAACTACCTGACGTACCGGCTGAGCGGCGCGCCCTTCGACCTGTCGACAAGCGTGATCGGCGCCCTGTTCACGGTGTACCTCGCGGGCACTTGGTCCTCGACGCTGGCGGGGCGACTCGCCGACCGCGCCGGGCGCTACGTAGTGCTCGCCGTCGCCGTGGCCGTGGCCGTCGCCGGCGTGGCGCTGACCCTGCCCTCCTCCCTGGTTTGGGTCGTGGTCGGGCTCGTGGTGCTGACCGCGGGGTTCTTCGCCGCGCACTCGGTGGCGAGCGGGTGGGTCGGCGGCCGGGCGCCCGTCGCGCCCGCGCAGGCCTCGGCCCTGTACCTATGCCTGTACTACATCGGCAGCAGCATCGCCGGGTCAGCGGGCGGCATCTTCTACTCCCGCGGCGGCTGGCCGCCCACCGCGGCGTTCGCCGCCGTGCTGCTCCTGGTCGCGCTGGCGAGCGCCGTGTCCCTCCGGCGCTGACGAAGGTGCCCGCCCGTCCTCCCGCCGTGCCCATCGCCGGCTACTTCCCTGGGAGTAGCGCGGCCGCCGCCGGCATCCCGGCCGGCCAGGGGTAACTCGCTTCCGCCGGACGACGACACCGGCCCGGTCACCAGGCAGCATCGGTGACCATGACGACGACATTTTCGGCCGCGCCACCGGAACCGGCCGGGCGGGCGCTGACCGCGTGGCCCGCCGTCGCCGCCCACGGCGCCGGGCCGTACATCGGTTTCCTCGGGCAGGCGGCTCCCGCCGACGTCGCGGCCGCCTACCCGCCGGCGACCTACGAGCGGCTCGCCGCGCTCAAGCGCCGCTACGACCCGGCCAACGTCTTCCGCCGCACCCACAACATCCGTCCAGCCTGAAAGGGACCATCGTGGCTTACACACAGCCGGCGGCGAGCCTCCAGGGCGGCCTGCGCACCGGGGACCGCGCTGGCCGCCCCGGCGTGGCGCTGCTCCTGATCGCCACCGCGCAGCTCATGGTCGTGCTCGACGCGACGATCGTGTACGTGGCGCTGCCGAGTATCCAGCGGGGCCTCGGATTCTCCAACTCCGGTCTGGAGTGGGTCATCAACGCGTACGCCCTGACGTTCGGCGGCCTGCTGCTGCTCGGCGGGCGCGCCGGTGACCTGTTCGGCCGCCGCCGGATGTTCGTCGCGGGCCTGCTGCTGTTCTCCGCCTCCTCCCTCGTCGGCGGGTTCGCCACCTCGGCCGCGTGGCTGCTCGCCGCGCGGGCCGTGCAGGGCGTTGGCGGCGCGATCGTCGCACCCGCGGCGCTCGCGCTCATCTCGACCACCTTCAGGGAAGGACCCAAGCGGGCCGGGGCCATGGGCGTGTACGCCTCGATGAGCGGCGTGGGCGGCGCCGTCGGGCTGGTCGTCGGCGGACTGCTCGTCACCTACGCCGACTGGCGCTGGGTGCTGTTCGTCAACGTGCCGATCGGCATCGCCGTGGCGCTCGCCGCGCCGGCGGCACTCGGCGAGACACCGCGTCGCACGGGCGGCTTCGACCTGCCCGGCGCCATTACCGGCACCGGCGGCATCGCCGCGCTGGTCTACGGCCTGTCCAACGCCGCGACGACCTCGGACGGCGTCTCCCACTGGGGCGACGCCAAAGTCGTGGCCTCGCTGACCGCCGGCGCCCTTCTGCTCGGCGCGTTCGCGGTGATCGAAGCGCGCGGGGGGCATCCCCTGCTGCCTCCGCGCGTGCTGCGCGACCGTGACCGCCTCGGCGCGAACCTGATCATGCTGGGCGTGGGAACCGCCAACTTCGGCGTGTTCTTCTTCCTCACGCTTTTCGTCCAGGAACTGCTCGGCTACTCACCGCTCCGCGAGGGAGTTGCGTTTCTGCCGCTCACGGCCGCGCTTCTGGTCGGCGCCGCGGTCGCCACGCGGCTGATCTCACGCATCGGCGCGCGGGCGCTGCTGCTAGCGGGCGCGGCCGCCAGCGCCGGCGGCATGTACTGGCTGTCGCGGATCACCGAGCACAGCGGCTACGCGGCCGGGCTCCTCGGCCCTTCCCTCATCGCCGGCGCGGGGCTCGGCCTGCTGTTCGTCCCCCTGCCCATGGTGGCGCTGTCCCGCGTCGCCGACTCCGATTCTGGCGTCGCCGCAAGCCTCGTCAACACCGGGCGGCAGGTAGGTGGTGCGCTCGGGCTCGCGATACTCGGCACCGTCGCATGGACGGTCACCGCCGACAGCGCCCGCACCCGCGCCGCCGGGATCGCCCCGGTCGCCGCCTACCAGCACGCGCTGGCGGCGGGCCTGGACCGCGCCTTCCTGGTCGCCGCGGGAATCGCGGTCCTGATCCTGCTGACCGCCGCCGTCTCGATCCGCGGCCGTTCGGCCGGGTCGGCCGCCTCGCACGCCCAGGCCGGCGACGTCCTCGGCTGACAACCGGGCCTCGCCGGGCGGCCCAACACCGGGCGGGCCGTCGACGGGCGGGCCGTCGAGCGCGACCCTGGCCGGAATGTCGTAGGCGGCTCCTATGGTGATGGCGTGTTGCGTCCTGAAAGCTGGCCCAGGCTGGCGGGTGAGAGTCCCGTCCGGGTAGGCACCGGAGTGCCCGGTAGCAGGCCCCGGTTCGTCGCTGAGAGGCGGCGGGCTGAGCGGGGCGTCGAGAGCCTCTTTGGAGGGAGCAAGCGCGCGGGCCGCAGCGTTAAGCGAACCTTGCAGCCTCGTCACACTCACGATGGGGGAGCCGAGCCGGTCACGTCACGGCGAAGGCCATGCCCGGCGGGCCCTGTTCCGGGGTCAGCCTGCCGGGTCCTCCCGGGGTATGGAGGGCGGCACGTGCGCAAAGTCTGGGCCGGAACAGGAGAGGCCCGTCTGCCTGCCCGCGTCGGGCAAAGGGCAGGTGCATAAGCCGATGGTGAAAGCGCCTGGAGTGCAGCGGGAGTCCGAGGGGGCCGTAGTACCGCTGATCGGCGTGAATGATAACGCGCCGGGAGGGAAGGGCCCTCACTTTGATCGCGCTTCAGGCGAGGGTAAGCGCCAGGGCATGACCGGGGCTTCCCGGTCCAACCACCCCGGCGGGCTATCGCCTGCCGTAGCGGGTCTCGTGCCGCCGCCGGCTCCCGGTTTGGTGCGGGCGGATCCCGTGAACGTGCGAGAACTTCAAGGGAAGCTATGGGCTGCGGCCAAGCAGTCCCCGGAGCGGCGTTTCCATGCCCTGTATGACCGTGTTCACAGGGGTGACGTCCTGTGGGAGGCGTGGGAGCGGGTCCGGAAGAACCGCGGGGCCGCCGGGGTGGATCGCGTCACCCTGGCGTATGTGCAGGAGGTGTACGGGGTTCAGCGGCTTCTGGCTGAGCTTCAGCGTGACCTGCGCGAGGGCACGTACCGTCCCGCGCCCGCCAGGCGCGTGGACATCCCGAAACCTGATGGCGGCAAGCGGCCGCTGGGCATACCAACGGTCCGCGACAGGGTGGCGCAGCAGGCCGCGAAGCTGGTGCTGGAGCCGGTGTTCGAGGCGGATTTCCTTCCGTGCTCGTTCGGGTTCAGGCCGAAGCGGTCGGCCGTGCAGGCGATGGAGCGGCTGAGAACCGGGTTCATCGCGGGCTGTCACTTCGTCGTGGAGTTCGACATCCGCAGCTTCTTCGGCGAGATCGACCACGAGAGGCTGCTCGCTGAGGTGGGGAAGCGGGTGTCGGACCGCAGGGTGCTGAAGCTGGTCCGCCTGTGGCTGCAAGCGGGTGTGATGACGGCGGACGGGAGTCTTGAGCGGACGGTCGCCGGGACTCCTCAGGGCGGGGTCATTTCCCCGTTGCTGGCCAACATTTACCTGCACGTCCTGGACCGCGAGCTAGCCCGCAGGAACGTGGGCGAACTGGTGCGCTACGCCGATGACGGCGTGGTGCTGTGCCGCAGCGCGGCGCAGGC